>Ga0101944_10007617_pt1 | contig 10745 bp, 8 predicted proteins | sample DewCreD2012metaG_FD_75245 | JGI IMG/M metagenome (GOLD analysis project Ga0101944, IMG submission 75245) | Hot spring sediment bacterial and archeal communities from British Columbia, Canada, to study Microbial Dark Matter (Phase II) - Dewar... ...
CGCCTTCGCCCTTGGCCAGTTTCTTGGTGGTGGCTTTCAGAAGCATCTGCATAGACTTCTTTGCGTCTGCAACGATGGGCACGTCCACTTCGATGTTCTTGTTTATTTCCGCGTTATCGATTTCTAGATGAATCTTTTTTGCGTTAGGCGCAAACGTGTCGAGGTTTGCGGTTGCGCGATCGCTGAATCTGGTGCCGACTGCTAAGAGCACATCTGCTTCACCCATCAGTCGGTTAGCTGCGGGGTTGCCGTGCATGCCGATACTGCCCAATGACAGAGGATGAGTTTCAGGGAAGACGCCTTTACCCATAAAGGTGGTTGCAACGGGCGCCATAAGCAAATCTGACATCTGCATTATTTCGTCGGAGACACCTGCAGTTATAGCTCCGCCACCCGCCAAAATAATTGGGTACTCTGCTTTGGAGAGCAGTTTAGCGGCTTCGCTAATTTTAGCTGGATCTGGGTCGCCTGGCAGCTTGTAGCCTCGGGCGTCGATTTTGTCGGTGAATTCGACTTCTGCGATACCTGCTTGAACGTTCTTGGGTAAGTCGATTAGGACTGGGCCAGGTCTGCCAGTAGTAGCTAGATAAAACGCGCTTTTGACGGCGACTGGAATTTCGTTAACCGTGCGGGGTTGATAGCTATATTTGGTGATGGCGGTGGTTATGCCGATTATGTCTGCTTCTTGGAAAGCGTCGCGTCCAATCATGTAGCTGGTGTTGACACCTGTGGAGGGCACTTGCCCTGTTAGGGCGATGATGGGTGAGGAGTCCATGTATGCGTTGGCGATGCCTGTTACGAGGTTGGTTGCTCCGGGGCCTGAGGTTGCCATGCATACGCCTGCGCGTCCGCTGGCTTTGGCGTAGCCTTCGGCGGCGTGGGCTGCACACTGTTCATGTCGTGAGAGGATGTGGCGGATTTTCTTGTTAGTGCAGAGTGCATCGTATACTGGGAGTATGGCGCCGCCTAAGATGCCGAAGATCACGTTACATTTTTCTCGTTCAAGGGATTCTAGTAGTGCCTGTGCACCGCTCATTTGAGTCATATCTACACATGGTCTCCTTGTAGGTTTATGCTCTCGTCTAAACAGATATTTGTCTGCGAGAATTTTGTGGATGATTTAGAGGGTTGCCTGGATGGGTTAGAAGAATTGTACCCGTCGATCCCAGCTATTGAGGTGACGATCCCTCATGTTCATGCCTCTTGAAACTCCACGTACCTAAAAGGGTAGACACCGAGCTAATAAAAAGATTGTGGTGTAACTGTGGCTTGTTGACACCAAAAAGGCAACAAAAAACATGCCAAGATTGCCTCCACTTGAGTGTTTATTGGTTAAAAGCTTCAGATTACACACTGATAAATCATCAGAGTTAAAAGGAAGCAACTTTAACAAGAGATTATGCGACCCAAAAAATCTCTTACGATAAGCTGCTTCTCCGTCGCTTTTTTCGCAGCATTTACGATCCTCGGCTTGTCCTTTGGCACTGTGGCAGGCTACTTTTTGGCCGCGATGTTTTCGCAATCGGTTGCTACGAGGCGTCGACTGCACCGCAAACTGTGGTTATACATCTGGGGACGCCCACTCTCAGAGGAGAAGAAAAAGAAGATAGAGCAATACCGCGGCCAGATGCGAGATTACCACGCTACAACCTCTACCATTTGTGGTACCGTTTTGCTGATGCCACAGAGCGTGAGTACCTCGCTGAAAAAGTAAAAAGAATGTTAAAGAGGGTTAAACGGAAATAGGGTTCACCTCTTGGGAACAGGCGATTAGGGGGTCATTGCAGAAACTATCGGGCGGAAGGATTTCTTTGTGCAGAATCCTGTAAATAAGTCATAAATACGCAGCCAACCACTCCCCACTGGGATATGCCATGTCAAAAGAATCCACGCGCCCGAAGTATCAGGCATCCGTCTTCTTCGTAGAAGACATCCAAAAATCAAAACACTTCTACAGCGAAATCTTAGGCCAGAAAGTTGTACAGGATTTTGGGGCTAACGTAACCTTTGAAGGCGGCTTATCCATTTGGGAAAAAGCCTACGCCCTCAACGTGATTTTCGAAGGCAAAGGCAAACAAATCCCCGTTGGCGCGAACAATTCCGAGATATACTTCGAAAGCAGCAACATCGAGGCGCTCTATGATGGGCTGATTAAGGAGCAGGTCAGAGTTATTCACCCTGTCATGGAGCATCCTTGGGGACAACGAGGCTTCAGAGTTTACGACCCAGACAACCACATCCTCGAGTTCGGGGAGCCCATGTCCGACACGGTTCTAAGGCTGCACCAGCAGGGGCTAAGCGACGAAGAGGTGGCTAAGAAGTCTATGATGCCGCAGGAGTTCATCCGAAGCGTCCTCCAAATCAAATAGAGCCGCGGTTTGCGGTTTGTTTAGGTTTGTTGACTACGCTTTGTCAAGGAATCTGTACAAGAACCCTTTAATTGGCAACCAGCAGCATGGGTTCTTTATAGGTGGAACGGCATGAGTAAAAAAAGTAACATTATGGCCTTGCTGCTTACCTTAGCACGTAAAAGGAGGACATAAAAGAATGCACAAAGTGCTCTCGTTTGTTCTTGTGGTTGTTTTGGCGGTGTCAAGTGTGCTGTGGAGCATTTCCGCATCAGCACAAGCAATATCTACGCCATCTGTACCCCAATTTACTGTAAAACAGGTTGACCGCTCTTACGATGTACCAACAACTTACTCAAAAAACCAATACACAGGAGAAACCATAACATACCCCGGATACCACGTTCAGAATAAAACAATCGATGTACTCATCAAAAATCAGCCCTTTACTCCCTCTACTGTGGAAGGTAATACAACTGGGTTATTCTATAATGTGCAAGCGAAAATCAACTCTGAAAATTGGTCAAACAGCCTTTATTCTGACAGCCATAACAAATATGCTTTTGCGGCCTCAACTTCGGAGTACACTATTGTATCTTTTATTATTGGGTCTGATGGCTGGTATCTTTCAGACGGTTCCCAAGTTGATATACGGGTTCAAGCAGTAACTGGGTACAGCTATTATGTTTGGAGCTTAGGGGGCGGTCCAATTCCAATAGGTACACAGTTTAGACTTCTGGCGGCAAGCGACTGGAGTAACATCCAAACGATAACAATTGGCTACAATGGCACTAATACGACCCCACCTGCTTCGTCCACCCAAACATCATCGGCGCCAACTACCGCATTACCAACCGAGAACCCAACAGCGATCCCCACCCAAACAGGCGTCCTCTTAGGGCTTGACTGGCAGACCATCGCCATCGTTGTTTTGGTTGTGGTGGTTGGGGTTTTGGCAGTGGGTATGATTGTGCTGTGGCGCGAAATGACCCATAAACGAGACGTTTAGTTTGCTGCTTTAGTGTAGACTTCCACCTTAACTGGGGCGGCCTCAGCGCCAAGAAACTCCGCCAACGTTCCAGCCCACTTCGGTTTCGAATCAGCTGTGAAGCCAACGGTTTCTGAAATTCCCCGCCACAGCAGTGCCTTGTCGTAGTCGCGGGCGTCTTGTGGCATAAACTCGAAAATCGATCGGCTAGCCACAATCACCAGCTTCTTCTTCATGCGGCTGATGGCGACGTTAATGCGGTTCAGGTTGAGGAGAAATTCGCTTTCGCTCCGAACATAGTCGGGGTCGCTTACACAGGTAGAAATTATGATGAAGTCTGCTTCTCCGCCCTGATAACGCTCCACAGTGTCCACTCGAACGTCCTTGCAGGCGTCGCTGAGCATGTTTTTGAGCAAACCCTTCTGCGCGTTGTGAGGCGTGATTACTCCGATGCTTTCAGACTGGGCGCTTTCTACTAAGGCTTTAACTATCGCTGCCTCCGTAAGGTTTGATTGGAAACTCTCTGCTTCATCATGAACAACAAGCACAAAGACACTCTCAGACTCCAAAGCCACATCTAAACCGCCCGTCTTAGCCTTCACGGGGGAGATAGTCTCCTTCTGTTCAGAGCGGAAATCAATCGCATCCTTCTCATACACCCACTCCCGCAAAAACTCAGCGACAACCGAGTGGCAACGGTGGCTTTCACAGAGCCGCACAGCAGGGATGGCGGCAGGATTTCGGCATTTAATCCGCTCCAACCCCAACTCCTCGTTACGCAGCAACCGCAAGAAATCCATCGCTGAGAGGAAAGACGCCATTTCTTCGAGTGTGCGGCGGTCTTCTTTTTCCCAGTTATGCGCCACAATCGGCGGTAGTTGGCGGTGGTCGCCTGCGACGAGGATTTGGCTGTTTTTGGTTAGGAAGCTACCTGAGAGGATGAGTTCGGGCAGTCGCATCATGCTGGCTTCGTCTACGACTAGCAGGTCAAAGAAGCCTTCGCCCCAAGGCGGCTCCTTGTCGCCAATCTTCTTCATCAACCCATACAAACCCGGCGGAGTTAAACAGAGAACCAAGGGCGCCCCAACCGCGTCGGGTGACATCAAAGTTGACTGGTTCATGAGGCAGTCTGCGACTTCTTTGACGGTTTCGGGGTCTTCGTTGTAGTTGAAGTATTTTACGCCTTCAAGCGGAGGAGTTAACGCTGTGTCGCTACTTAGCACGCGGTAAATTTTTAGGTTTTTAAGGTCTCTGCCGTCTTGAATGGTGTATTCTTGCCAGCATCGGGCGAGTTTGGCGACGAATTCTTGGATGGCTTTGTGTGTGGGGGCAACCATGAGGACGCGGCAGCGGGATTTCGCGCGGTGGGCAGCTATGTGGGCCAGGACTGCCAACTGGAGAGTTTCTGTTTTTCCTGTTCCAGGAGGACCCTGCAACATCACAATCGGTTCCTGCCCAAAGACTTGGTCAACCATCCTCTTCTGCTCACTTTTGGGTTGCAGACTCCGCTTTTCTACCCAACTTAAAAACTGCGCAGCCCCCTCTTTTGAGAGCGGAGTGTGGTTGCCGCCGCAGGTTTTGCCTGCCAAATAATCCGCCAGCAAACAGTACAACACATTGTTGGTAGCGTAGTCGAGGCATTTGGCGGCTCTATCGGAGATTATGTCGTCAGCTAATTCGTCCAAGATGTAGTAGCGTCCTGCTTCGAAGAGCTGCAAGAATTTGTTCTGGGCAGCTTTTTCTGGGTCAGTTGTTGGTAGGTTGTGCCATGCGCTGTATTTGCTGCCTTTACCCCGAGGCCAACTGACCACCTTAACAACAATTTCAAGTTTGGTTACATCAACCTTATCGACGATGGCACGGGCTGATTTCTCTACTTCGGCGGGTGAGTGCTTCTCGGTTTCCTCAAACTGCCCCTGTCCGTTACGGTGCAACTCGGTGACGACCATCCAGTCTCCTGAACTAGAGCCATCAGAACCTTTCACTCGGCAGGCGTTGGCGACACATTCAGCTTTGGGCAACCCTATGCCTTCATAGACTAGTTTGCCTCGGACGATAAAGTCATGTTCTAATTCATCGACTCGAGTACACTGGAAAATCAGCGAGCGCCCAGAAGCCACCCGCTGATATGGCAACATCGCGTAGTGCTGGTACATTTCTTGCCGTTTGGAGAAGTATTCTAAGTCGAGAAATTCTCGACAGCTGCGTTCCAATGTGGCGTCGCCGAGTGTGAACTCGGAGATTTTGGGGATGTCGATGGGTTTTTTGCCTAAGCGTCGGTTGCGGATTGTCATTGAGCGCTCTATTTGTTCTATGGCTTGGCAGATTTTGGTTCCCATCAGGTTGAGTTCTTCGTCGGTTATGCGGCGGGTTTTCTGGTTATAGTCGCACCATTTGCGTTTGTCAAGAAGAATCTTGGCTGGACCTTTAACTTGTTCAAAGTTATCAAGACGCCCCTTAGCTCCCCAGATGTATTCGATGGGTATCTGGTCGCCGAAGCGGGCGCGAGCAGGATAGTAACCGTCGTTTGTGCCTTCTTTTAGGAAAGCCATTGTGCCATCGGGGTTTCTGCGGAATGGCAATGCGTAATTGAACAATCCATCGCGGAAAACCATGGCTAAATCAACTGTGCTGCCGTCTTTGCGTGTGGCTCGCCATTGCTGGCGGTCATAGTAGTTGGATTGTTCAAGAATCGGCAACAACCCTGAACTGTGGAATCGGAGGGCTTTACGGTGAACGACTTCGTCTTGAATGATTGAAAACATGGGTTGATCGATGGCTTGCCTTAACCCCAAAAGGTCCCGAACCGCCCGTGCACTGATCAGTGTCGGTTGGCGGCAGACCGCTTTCATTAAGACGTCGCGTTCTTGGCGACTGAAGAAGTAAAGGTGGATTGGAGCTTGATCTGGGCTTCCCACAGAGTTGGCGACTTCGGTTATTGCGCGGGTCAGGTCTTTGAAGAATGCTTCCATGAGGGCTTTTTCTTCGTCAAGGCATTTGTGACGGTCGTCTGGGAGGCGGCCTATGACGTGGGAGACGGTTTGGGGTTTGCCTCTGTAGCGGGTGCAGCTGACTTTGGCGCTTAACATCGACACCACGTCTAGCATGTAGTCCCATTCGACGAAGAGGTAGATGCGAATCATGCCGTCAGGGCTGTAAAGCAACGGCGAGTCGATGCCTGCAGATGGGCTGTCTTCGGGGAGTCCGCCATACCCTGTACCTGTCAGCCAAGGCATCCAGCGGCTTTTGCTCGCGTGGGGGCTGTTGGGTCTGATGCCGCCGAGCATGTATTGGACTCGCTGAATCAACCAGTCAAGTTTCGCACCGATTATGGGGTCAGTTGACAACTCATGCACTTTTTTTGCGTCTTTGGGTGGGATGGTTTTGAAGTCGTAGGGCTTCAGGTTGGCGGTGTCGATTACAGGTTTGAGCCGTGCTAAATCCTCCAACTTTGTAATTCCATGGTTCCTAAGGGCTTTCTGCTCTCCTCGACTCAGATTAAGCAGTGCGATGCTTTCGTTTTCTACGGCGCAGACTATGCAGCATTCGTTGAAGCCGCAGTTGTCACATCGCCAACAAAGCTGGTACTCGACTTTCTCAATTGGGGTTTCGTGTATGCGGTTTAGTTCCCCGTTTTTGGATAGCAACCGCTCGACGTCTTGAATGAGGGGGCTTAGTTTAAATTTTGGGAGGTTATCGGGGTGGAGGTTTTCAAGGCTGGTCTCGCGGTTGATTACTCCACCCTCCAACTCGACTTTTGATAGTAAACTGCCCAGTTCTCGTCTGAGCAGCAGAATGTATATGGCTACTTGGATGCGGTGTGCGGTTTGTTCTTTCCATGACGATTTTAACTCGAAAATTCGGATTTTCAGTTTGCCATCTTTAAGTGGCCAAATCGCGATTAAATCAGCTATGCCTTTAACGTCCCAAACACCTATTGGGCCTTTCATGGGTACCTGATAGAGTAGAAGCGGCTTGCCGTCTGCTTTCTCTCCTTCTTCGATTTGGTGTTCAATTATGTATCGTAAGTTGTCCATGGAGTCTTTGGCTTTTTCCCAACCGTTTTTGCCATGATGTTTAGGGTCGTAGATTGTGAAATCGAGGTATTTTGCGGCTTTTTCTTTGAGTTCAGCTACCTTTTTTTCTTCCAGTGCTTTGCCAGTGCCGTAGAGCAGGGGGCTGATGGGTTTGAAGGCTTCAGGCCAGACGCGTTTGCGGACTTCTTTGCCTTCGAATTTTAGTTTGAAGAATCGGGGGCAACAGTTGAAGCGGATGTACTCAGCAATTCCTGAAGCGGTCAAGGTTCCCTCAGGTTCCTCTTCGCCGTCGTCATCTGGTACTTCGGTGATGAAATCGTCGCTTAACATTGTCGCCTCCTCACTGATGCCTTAACTTGTTTTCTTTAACCCGTGTGGAGCCTTTTGTATTTACCGTTAATTCACAACCAAACACGACCTGCAACAGATGACGCTGGAGGTGTTTTGGGGAAAATTTATTGTTAACAAAGGCTCTATTGATGCGACGAAACATGCCCAAAAACGAGAGAGACACAAAGCAGTCTACGCTAGATAAACTACCTGAGCGCGCAAAAGACGCGCTTGAAATCATCAAAGCCACCCCAGACCCAATAGACATAACACAGATACAAGCCACCACAAAAGAAGAGGACGAGTTAGCGGTTAAAATCTCGTTTAAGCTGCCCCCAAAAAAAGCGTTCTCAAGGGTGAAGGCGAATTTGTGGTTTGATGGGCACCAAATCAGCTCGGTTGCTATTCGGATGCTGCAAGGACCGTTGGCGACGGAGGAATCTGAGTTCTCAGCGGTTTTGGATATGCGTGGTGTGGCGGCGGGGAAGCATGTGGTTACGGTTGAGATGTTTGGGCTGTGGGATTTAAATGAAAAACTCAGCCGCGTTTTGAAGGAGGCAACGATTAATTATGTACCTCAAACTCGAATGTCACGTCTCGTTAAAGTACCCACCGTGAAAAGTGTGGCGGGGGCAGATTTGGCTGTGTTTTCAAAAACAGAAAGCAGTCTCTACGAAGGCATCGTAGAAAATCAGAAGGAGCAGCTAAGTAAAAGGGATAGCTGGTAAGCTACTATCGTTTCTTACCTTTTGGCGGAAGCTGGTTTAACATTGCTTTTTTTGCTGCTTCTTTTTCCCGTTTAGCTTTCTTTTCCTGTTCTTTGCGGGTGTTGATGTTTTTCCTTTTCATTGTGCCCATTTTAGCCATCTCAAATAAAAAATTAAAGGGTCAGCGTGCACTAAAATGTTGCCCTTTTTCTGGGGCAAAAAACAAAAGTCACACAAAATCCTAAATCTTCTCTTGCGTCCAAAAAGTCCTTTGAGTGAGGAATGCTTATCAAAATGCGCCACTTATGTTTATCTTGGTGCTAAGGTGCCGACTAGAACTCTGCTCTGTGGATGCGTTTATGAAGAAAACGACTGGATACTCGTTCGCGTTAAAGAATGCGAAAAACACCATAAAGCAAGAAACAGAAAAGTAGAGTACCGCCCCAAAGCTGAATGTAACCGCAACGACACCCGAGGCGAATAAGCCCTACTTGCTGGTTTCGCCATTGTCAGCGGCTGGGTTGCCGTTTTTGTTATTATGTAACTCCGACAATCTTAAGATTGTATCTTTGTAGACTGCTATCGCATTTAAGTAATCATTGATTTCTATGTGTTCGTCTATGGTGTGGTCGAGGTGGGAGTCACCGGGGCCGTATGTGACGATTGGGATGTTCATGGCTTTTCCGAGGATGTTCATGTCGCCTGTGCCTGTTTTGCGTAGGAGTGTTGCGGGTTTGTTGAGGACTTTACGCACCGAAGAAGACAGCACATGCACAAGTGGCGAGGACTTGTTTGCTTCAAACGGTTCTACCGTGTCGAGTACGGTGGCTTTGATTCCGACTTTTGGGTTTGCGTTCTGGTAGCTGGCGATTATCTTCATCATCTTTTCGTAGACTTGCGTTGTGGTGTATTGTATTGGAACGCGTATGTCGAGGTTCATTTCTGTTTCGAAGGGTATAACCGAGTTACCTCTGCCGCCAACCATACGAACCAAGCAGACTGTAATCGCTGTGAAGGGGGTTTCCTGTGGTTCAATCGAGGGGTAAGTGCAGGCAGCTTTAATTTTCTCCCAAAGCTCATAGGCCTTCTCTAATGCATTGTCAAAGAGCCACGGTGTCGAGGAGTGACCCGTTTCAGTTTTGACGACAAGCTTTAGCTGGATTTGTCCTTTGAAGCCGATGGTTATGTTTTCGACTCCGCTGGGTTCACCGAATATCGCGTAGTGTGCGTCGATGCCTTGAGTTATGAGGTGGCGGACTCCTTTGCTTGTGGCTTCTTCTTCGACGACGCTTGCTATGAGAATTTTCCCCTTAAAGTTGGGGTCTTTACCTGCCTGCGCGGCAGCCATAATCATGGCGGCGAGTGGTCCTTTGGCGTCAACTGCGCCTCGGGCGTAGATTTTGCCTTCTTCCAGTCGCAGCGGAACATGCCCTGCTACGGTGTCCATGTGACCGCAGAGCAAGATGACGGGTTCACCTTTGCCGACGACGCCGATGACGTTGCCGATGCTGTCTATGCCGACTTCGAAGCCCATGCGCTTCATTTCGGAAGCTACAAAGGTGGCAACATCTTGCTCTTTGCCGCTGGGGCTGTAGATACCCAGCAGGTTAGTTAGGAACCGAACTGCTGCTTGCTCGCTCAATTTCTTCTTCTCCTAATGAGGACTTGGTGAGAATTTCAGTAAAAAAGTCTGGAGATTTTACATCATATACCTTGCCTAAAGTCAGTGTTGGTGATCCAGTTTTTCTTTATGGTCCTTATGGGAAATTTGGAGAAAAAGTATTATTTGAGAACAAGGATATGATCTGGATTGCTGGAGGAATTGGAGTTACACCTTTCCTTAGCATGATCACTCATGAGATAAATAGAAACATTGATTTCTTCTGGGCGTGCAAAGGTCAAAAAGATGCGGTATATGATGATGAGATAAAGAATATTTCAAAAGTTAGGAATAATATTAACTACCGGTTATGGATTTCAACTGAAAATGGAAGATTATCCGCTGAAACGATAATCAAGACAATAGGTGCAAATGATAGTATTGGTGAAAAACTGATTTTCATATGTGGCCCTAATCAAATGATGATGGACATAGCAAATCAATTTGTGAAAATTGGGGTTAGTCCTAGAAATATTATATTTGAAGATTTTAATCTTCTATAGGGATCTTATGATTAACATCAAAACTTTGAAGGAGAAAACTAAGAATTTAGAAACAGAGGTATACACTTTATACAAAGCTTATCTAGATCCAAGGGTACCATGGTACGTTAAGATATTAATTCTTCTCTTACTTGGATATTTTATCAGCCCAATTGATTTAATACCCGACTTC
>Ga0101944_10007618_pt1 | contig 10744 bp, 27 predicted proteins | sample DewCreD2012metaG_FD_75245 | JGI IMG/M metagenome (GOLD analysis project Ga0101944, IMG submission 75245) | Hot spring sediment bacterial and archeal communities from British Columbia, Canada, to study Microbial Dark Matter (Phase II) - Dewar... ...
GGCGAACCGGGGAACATAAGGAAAAACGCCGAGAAGGCAAAGGAAGGAAAGCCCTCGGCTCTTGCTTTTCTTCCTTTGCCTTCTCGGCGTTTTTCCTTATGTTCCCCGGTTCGCCCTCGCCGCGCGCGGGGACCAGCCTCGCGGGTCGTCAGACGTTACCTTTCGTCAACGCATTCCATGCCTCCTTCCTGCTTCGTTGCGTTTGAGACCATTCTCGGGTTTGATCTTCGACATCAACCTGGGGTCAGGCGTTACCTTTTCGTCAACGCATTCCATGCCTCCTTCCTGCTTCGTTGCGTTTGAGGCCATTCTCGGGTTTGACCTTCGACATATACCTGGGGGAACCTCGGAACCCAGGGGGCAGAGACTTTGCGGCAGCACCTGCCCCCGCCCGAAGGCAGCCCGAAGAACTGCGCTGATTCCGACGCTGCCAGGCAGGCCCTGGGGTGCCACTGGCTCGAATCTCCCGAGGAACCCGGGCGGCCCCTTCCTTAGGTAGCCGGCCAGTTTTAGCGCCTTCAACGCCTGCCCGTCCTCGCTCATGTCTCGCGCCGCCTCGACTGCCCAAAGAAGAAGGGGGGCTTTCGCCCCCCCTTTCGTCTCGCGTCCTTATTTTGCCTCTGTCTTCGCTTCGAGGGGCTTGTATTCGGGTTCCGGACCATCGACCGCCTCGATCTCGCCGGTCGACCGGACTTGACCCTTCCGGACTTCCGCCGTCGCGGACATCAACTCGCTGATCGCTTCCTTGACGATCCCGTCGATCTTGCTCGTGTCCGGCTTCTTGCCTTCCTTCAGCCGGATGATCGCCTGCCGGATCCGCGCCTTCAGCGTCGCCTCGTTCAGGTCGTCCAGGACCAGCGCCAGCAACGCCATGGGCTGGAGCCGCTGGTGGTTGTTCGCCACGCAGTCCGGATGAACCGTCACCATCCCCTTGAGGTGGAACGTCCGGTCAACCACGTACACGCCCGGCTTCACCAGTTCCCGCTGTTCCTTCTCCTGACTCTCCGACAGCATCTTCGCCAGCACGACCTGCTCCAGCGGCGTCAGATTCTTCGCGACGATAGGCATTTTCAAGTCCCTCGCTCAATCCCATCGGGAGCGGCCTCGCCCCCTCATGTCCATTAGGGGGAACCCCGGAACCCCGGGGTTCCAGGGCACCCGCTCACTTCGGGGGTATCATGGCGTGCATTTCTTCCAGCCCGACCTCGTAAGGGTCCACGCCGGCTTCCGTCATGACCCGGACGGCGACCGCCAGCATCCGGTCGAGGACGCGCGCCTGCAAGCCCGGAAACGTCGGGTTGCCCGTCGCGGTTTCCCGGTACTCCGCGAACTCCGTGTCAATGTGGAATCCAAGACCGATCGCGCGGACGCACCGCCGGACGAAAGACTTCGCGCCTTCCAACTCGAACACCGACGGCCCGTTGCAAATCTCAAAATAAATGCTCATCGTTCCCCTCCTTGTCCCTCATAGGGGGAACCCCGGAACCCCGGGGGCAGGGGCACCCTAGGCTCTGGGATTGAGGCCAAGCGTCTCTGCGACGGATGGGATATCGTCATGGGTCGAGATCGATTCCCATTTATGATCTTTATGAATGAACACCCAAATGTCGCCGCCGCGGTCCCGAAAGAATATCGATCCGCGATTGACGTCGGCAAAAGCGACCTGACGTTTGAAGTCAACGCCTTTGCCCGAGAGCGCGCTCTTGACCTGATCAGGCAGTTCCTCGCTCAGGACGATTGCGTAGGTCCGGCCGACTGGAACTGGGAACATGACAGGCTCTCCGTTTTGTCCCCATAGGGGGAACCCGGGAACCCCGGGGTAAATGGGCCCCGGCAACACCCGGGCTATTCGAACTCCGGAACGCCAGCCGCTTCCAGTAGTTCCGTATCGCCAGGTTCGATGAACTGGGCGAGGCTCTGCAACTCGGCGAGATCTCCGTAACTGATCCGCTCCGCGCGCAACTCCCCGCGCATGTATTCCAGCCGCTCTCTTGCCTCTTCCTTCGTCATTCCAGGCCTCCCTTCATAGGGTAATCGGGGGAACCCGGGAACCCCGGGGTAAATGGGCTAGATCGGCTTGTTATGCCCCGGCAACACCCAGAGCACGACATAATCGGGGTTCTGTTCCTGCGCGATGTTGTGCGCCAGCAGCGGGCTTTCCGCCTTGACGTATACCAGTTGATGCAGCATCTTGTCGTACTTGACCATCACCACCGTATATGGCTTCATAGTCGCCTCCCTCCGATGATGGGCAGGGGGAACCCCGGAACCCCGGGGTCAGGGCTTGCGCTTGAAAGACGCCAGTTGCGCACGCTTCCCCTTCAACTCCTGCTCCTTGCGCTTGACTTCCTTTCGGAGCCACTTGAGGAATGCGCTAGCCGCCTCGACTTCCTTTTGCAAGGCGTTGATTCGTTCTGCCTTCTCGAGTTTCTGGACTGCGCCAGCCTTGATGATCAGCGCCGAAAACGCCTTCCCAATAAGCGCCGAGTCGGCTGTCAGCATCTTGTAGTCCCGACGGGTCAGGTGCAGGTCGTGGTAGTCCCACGTCCCGTCACGGTTCATGTCCATCTTGAACGTGACGTATTCGACCCCGTTCCACGTGATCCCGTCCTTCGCCTGGACGCGAATCTTGTCGGCTACCAGCGAGACCGTGATTTTGCCCAACTTCGTCTTGAAAACCAGTCCCGTGCCCGCAGCCGGGACTTTGGGAACTTCCTTCACCTTCTTCATCGGAACCCCAGGGTCTGCACGTGAGACAAGGAATACGTGATGCCCCAGTGATCCAGAAGATCCTGCGTCACAGGGGAAAGTCTCTCTCCGTTTGGGTCGTGACTCACGATCCCGGAGCCGGTTGCGTTTGCCTGATAGGAATACCCTTCAGGTAAATTCCCATCGTGTTTCTCTGCATACTGCGCGATTTCCTTCAACTCGCCGGGGTCCGTCACGACCGGCATGAACTCGTCGCATACGATCTCGTCTGCGTCCTCCCACGATTGCGCCCGAATGATCCCGACCACCCCAAGACTGTTACTGAACAGCCACAGGGGCCCCATTCCATCGTCGTAATACCGCACCTCCACCCCGGTTCCTGTTTTGAACCGAAGCGGCTCGTCTGGCGTCAGTTGCAGAGTCTTCTTTCCCATGTTCTGCCTCCCGATTCCTACGGGGGAACCCCGGAACCCCGGGGTCACGCGAACGTCGTAACCAAGGCCATGCTCTCGTGCGGCAAAATAACCGCAATGGCCTTGACGTTCTTCTCATTATCTAGAGCCACCACACACCGGCAACTTCTTTCGTTGGCCTCGCGGAAATTCGAGGCGCCGGTGGCCTGCGTCAACGCTTGCCGAACCTCGTCCCCCACCTGTTTCCGATACAACGCCCCGTTTACGCTTCTGAGGCGAATCAGGCGATGCCCCGTAAATGTGCCGGTCTTTTCAAATCCAAGTGCTTCCAGATTTTGCATGGTATTGGCTCCCGTTGGCTTCCGACTCATAAGGGGGAACCCCGGAACCCCGGGGGCATTGACGCCAGCCACGCTTCTCGGGAATCGTCACGCGCCAGCGACTTCAACTTCGTAGCCGATGCGCTCAAGTTCGCGCTTCAACCGCGTGTACTCCTCGACGCTCGCTTCCGTCGTGGCATCGATCACCCCCTGGAACTGCGCCGGGGCATGCTGACCGAGGGACTCGTAACTCTGACAGTATCCAGCGCACGCCTCCTCGTCCGGGAAAAGTGCGATCACGTCACCGTTCGCCCACTTCCGGAATACCACCTTGACCTTCACCGTCTCATCCGTCGCCATGTCCATGACCCCCGAAGCGTTTTGGCCTTCCCTTCACCCCATACAAGAGGGAACCCCGGAACCCCAGGGTTCCCCTCCGGCGTTTCCGTCTTCGGCGTTATCGCTCGCTGGGCAGCATGACGACGTAAAAGGTTTTTCCATCAGGGTCGCCAGCGCGCTCGACCCATATCCGGATCGGCTTCGCCGTCTTTGGGAAGTCCGTGAATTCGATCTTCTGCCGGATCACAACGTCGTCGGTGTCCCGCTCGCACGTCGCGACGGCGCTTTTGTCCTCGCCCACCGTCAGGGTCCAGAATTGCATCTCGCGCGTCTGCTCGTCGCTGCGCAACTTCGGCTGGTATGACCAGATCAGGTCCAGCAGCCAGAACGCCCCGACAGCCTCCGCCATCGCCAGAACGCCTTCCGTCAGGACCAAATCCCCGAGGTACCGCGTGAACGTCTCGGACCCGTAGTAATTCGCCAGCATCTCTTCCAGTTCGGCCCCGCTCATCTTCTCGGCCACAGTATCGCCCTCCTCGCCCCTAAGCGGGAACCCAGGAACCCCTTCAAACCCCGGCACCCCGGGTCCTATAGCATCTCGTACATCTCTCCGGTACGGATCATCCGACGATGGATGTTCTTTACCGAACCTTGCAGTTCGCCGCTCGCCATCTCCGCGAAGATAGCGCGGATCTCAAGGCCATTCCAGTCGGAAGCCTGCTTGCTGCGGACGCATTTCAGCAATCGCGCCTTGTATCCGGCGCACAATTCCCGAACGATCCGTTCCCGATCCCGTTTCGTCATGTTCAAAACTCCCCAGTCTCGTTTCCAAATAGGGGGAACCTGCGTCCCCCCATCGGCGTTTCCTCGGCGCTTACTTGCCGTCGACCGGCGACTTTTTGCTGTTGTTCATCGCCAGTTCCCAGAAGTCCAGCCCTTCCGCATGGATCGGGCACGCCTTCAGTTCCATCCGCAGAACCTTCCGCGCCTTGTCCAGCGCCTCGGAATAGTCGTCTTCGATCGTCACCCCGTGGCCGATGCAGCCCAGGAACAGCGCAGCCAGGGCGTCGCGCTCGTCGCGCGGGTCGGTCAGGCCCATGTGGTAGAACACCAGACCGATCGGCGCCCCCCACGCCTGCTCAATCCGCCCGATCAACCGATGGGCCGGGGGCAGCAGGTCCGCCTCGGGCAACCGATCGATCATGTCCGTCAACTCGCCGGACGGAAACCTGTGCCCCTGCGATTCCATCTCCTGAGCGTAGGCGTCGCAGTACAGAACGTGCGCGGCGTAAACAACAGACTCTTTGCTGGGCAGCATCTTTATCCCCTCCGTTTTCTGATAAGGGGGAACCTCGGAACCCCGGGGTCCTGGCACCCCGACGGCGTTTCCAGCGTATGCCTCGCCAGCGTACGCCATTTCCACAGCCGTTTCCATTCCTGAAAAAAGGCTGCACGGCGTTTTCCTGGAAAAGCCAAAAGGGGACCGGCGACGGTCCCCCCCGTTTCTCCCTGCTTGCCGTCGGCTCATTCAAACCGGTTCGGGCTTGCCTCCACGATGTCACCGACGCTGCACGCCTTGAACCGTCCCGACTTGTAGTCGTAGATCAGCGTCCGGGCGTAACTGTCCCCTTGATTCACGTACTCCAGCCCCCGGAAGGGCCCGCAACCGTCGTGCTTGTCCGAGGCATACTCCACCCCGAACCCGCCGGTCATCTTGTTCGCCAGAGACAGAATGGACATTACCCGCCCAGCAGCGCGCAGGTCGGCAGGAAGCCTCCGCGCGTCGCATTCCTCGTACACGTTCTTCTCGCCGTCCATGCACGCCTTCAGAACCTTCGCGTCTTCCACGGCAATGTTCGGCAGCGTCTTCAGAACCTTCAGCGACGGACCTGCAATCTTCGCGCTCATGCCCCGTTCCCTCCGTTTTCCCCTAAGGGGGAACCTCGGAACCCCGGGGTCCCGGACACCCAAGTTTGGCGGCGGGGGCTGCCTGCGAAGGCAGCCTATTTCCAATCGATACACCCTATTTGAGGCGCGCCCCAGCAAGGGCTTACGATACCCGCCATGAATCTAAATCCCGTTGTTGCCCTTGAGCGCCTCGCCCAGATTGCGCGTCAGCATCTCTTGAGCCTGCGCCGGATCGCCCTTCCGCATGAAATATTCGTAATGCTCGTGCGCGGACTTTTCCAGGTACTCAGCGTATTCGATCCCGAGGCCAGCCGCCAGCGCGTCTCGTGCCGCTTGAGCCTTGAATGTTTTCATCCCGACCCCCGAATCCGAGTCGAATCCAGTAATGACGGGGGCTTTGCGCCCCCGTCCATCTTACCAAGACATGTCGCTCTTGATCTCTTCCTGAACCCTCTTGATCGCGATTTCAGTAATCGCCTCGCCCTGTTCTGCGCTAAGCGCAATCTCGTCGCCGTCCTCGTTCTCAACCTCGAACTCGACTTCGGCACCCTCGGCCGGATAGCAGTCCTCGGGCCGCCCGCTGGTCCGCCCCGCCGTCCCGCCGTCGTATTCCGTCACCTTCACGTACAGGGGAAACTCCAGCCCCGCCAGCCGCTTGTCGTTGCCATCGCCCTTGATCGTGAATTCCCACATGTCCATCCCCTCCGTTTCCCATAAGGGGGAACCTCGGAACCCCGGGGTCCTGACACCCAGGACCCCGTTCTCCCCCTTATTCGTCGGAGTAGTTCCCGATTGCCTTTTCCCTCTCGATTGCCTTTTCCCATTTCTCTGCCGGAACGGCTTCCCATTTATGCCTGTTGTCCAACAGACTGGAATACCATTCGTCCAGAGAGGCAGCGAAAACGTCGGACGTTCCAACGGGCTGGATATCGTTCAGTTCCTCATGCTCCGTATAGAGTTCTTCCAACTTCCGGACGGCTTCCCTCAAGTCCGCCATTGCCTTCAACGTCTGTTCCCGAAGGTCGTTGGCCTTGTCGCTCAGAATCATGTCCGTTCCCTCCGTTTCCCGTAAGGGGGAACCTCGGAACCCTGGGGTCCGGACACCCAGGACCCCCGTTCTCCCCTTATTCGTCGGAGTCGTCCCCGACTGCCTTTTCCCATTTCTCTGCCGGAACGGCTTCCCATTCATCCTCGTTGTCCAACAGGCTAAAATACCATTCGTCCAAAGAGGCAGCGAAAACGTTGGACGTTCCAACTGGCTGGACGTTGTTCAGTTCCTCATGCTGCGTATAGAGTTCTTCCAACTTCCGAACGGCCTCGCTCAAGTCTGCCATTGCCTTCAACGTCTGTTCCCGAAGTTCTTTTGCCTTGTCGCTCAGAATCATGTCCATCCCCTCCGTTTCCCGTAAGGGGGAACCTCGGAACCCTGGGGTTCCGGACACCCAAGGGGCTAGTATGCCATGTCCATCCGGACGTTCCAGCGTCGGCTCACTTCACCGGCAGCATGTACGTGACATACGTTCCGTCTTCGAGGAAATGGCACAAGTTTTCCACGATGTGATCTTCCAGCATGGCTGTTGGCGCAGTACTCAACTGCTTCAACTGCTCATGAGAGTTATGGATGCGCCGGATATGGTATGGGTCGTTTATCCGGCTATTTAGGTCAATCTTGGAAACGGCCTCAATCTTACGCCGGATTGAGTCGCGATGGCTCTGCAACACACCTTCGCGAGCCTTTGGCCGCGCACTCTCCGAAAGCTGGTCATACGTCCGGAAGGGCCGTAGATTCTTGACTTCATAGACATTCACGTAAGTCATGACCCCTCCTTTTTCCCAGTAGGGGGAACCCCGGAACCCCAGGGGTCAGGACACCCAGCCCGGGCTATTCATAGTCGGGCACTTCCTCGATATCAACGTCGTACATAGTCCCCCCAGCGCGCCCGAACGGCGGCGGGTTCTCCTTCTTGAACTCTGCGGGGATTGTAGACGAGCCTGTCGCCCTCGCCGCTTCCCTTGCCTTCTTCATCCACGCTTCCCATCGGCTAACGGCGATCTTCGCTTGCTCCCACGTCTTGCAGACCAGCACTGGATATTCGCTTTGTAGTTCGTAGCTCTCGCCATTGTTTTCGACGATCACGAATGACATGAGATCAGCCCTACGGCAATGGCAGAACCGATACGACGAAAGGATCCCGATCCTCGTTCCGATGAACCAGCCAAATGGCCTCGCGGACGTTCGCGGCCCGCACGATGCGCGTCCGCAGCCGCATCCCCATGCTCGTCATCTGGTTCGTCGTGTAGTACGTCACCTCGTATCTCTTCATCTCTCGCCCCTCGGTTTTCCCAATAGGGGGAACCCCGGAACCCCGGGGGGCCTGGCACCCAGTGGCCCAAGGGGGCAGCAAAAAAGGGGCTTTCGCCCCTTGTCTCCGGAAGGAAACCCTTCGGAGTCCGTCATCCCTCGTATGCGAAACGCTTCTCGTCGCGCCGGACGTACACGACGCGCCGCTCGCCGTGCAGGGTGCAGAGGTTCTTGAGCAGGCTCGATACTTGGATCGTCTTCCCGTCCAGCGGCCCGCCGACCAGTTCCACCGTCTGCATCTTGCCGAATACCACGAAACTCTTGCTGGGAGCATTCCACTGCCCCTGTTCTTCCTTCTCGGGATTCGTGTTCATGGCTGCTTCCTCCGTTCTTGGCCCGAACAATAGGGGGAACCCGCTCCCCCCTAGATGATCGTCCCGAAAACGTCTTTCTTGCTCGCCAGCATGTACGCCAGATCGTACTCGCGCCGCCCCTTCTGCGCCTCGGTCACGACAGGCATCGGCTCGCCCTTCAGTTCCGCCAGCCGACACCGGAGTACGTCCAGCCGCTTCGCGTACAGCCCGCCGTACTGCCCCAGTCTTTCCATCCGAATCTTCACAGCCTCGACCGTCGCCAACTGGCCGTCCGGAGTCTCGCGCATCTTCGCTACCATCGTCATGCCCTCCCTTTTCAACCCAAGGGGGAACCCCGGAACCCCATCGACCCCAGCACCCCAGGGGCCGGAACCCCAGGGCGCGCAGGAGTGCCGGAACCCCAGGGGCGACAGGTTCCCCCTTTGGGGGGGACGGACTGGAGGAACTCAGAATGCCGATGGATAGCCTCGAAGTCTGCATCAAAACGCGCCTCGGTACGGCTACGGCAGAGGCGAAGCGCGTCTTCATCCGAGACGAAAAGGACCCCGATCCCAACGCCAAGTCCAAGTCCATCCCGATATGGATTCGCCGGATCGTCATTGCGAACGCATTCGAGCCGATCAAGTTTTGCGCGACCCGTCGCGGCGGAATCATGACGTTCAGCGACTCGCGCTCCAATTCGGACCAGATCAAGAAAAGTTACAACGTCAGGGAAATGCGCGCCGAACTCGTCCGGATGCTTGGCGAGAACGACGCCGACAGGCTGTTGAACGTCGTCTTGTTCGCGGCATAATCCGAGACGGGTGGCAGCCCGGAGGGGGCGCAGGTTCCCCCTTTGCCCCAACGGGAACGACAACCAAACACAACAAGGGGACAATCTCATGCCAGCGACAAAGACCATTCTCCAGAAGAAGCTCGCGGCCTTCGGCATCATCCTCGACACCGCCGCTTGCGCCGCCCTGCTCGCCGCCGAAAGACGGCTCTCGAATTGGGGCGCGGCAGAATGCGGTAATTCCAACAGCCACGTGTCCTGGTGCATCGAGCGCGATGAGACAGGCAAGCCGTTCACCGTCTACTACTACCACGACGGACGGACGGTCAAGACCCCATGCGTGGACAGGGAAAAGGCTGCCTTGCAGCGAGTCGCCTCGATATGCTCGGCCAACGGGCTGCACTTCTTCCATCAGACAGACCCGCGAGGCTGCGCGCTCTACGTCCACAAAGAGGCCTTGACGGAACGCAACTATACAAACGGCGTCGCATGCTGCGCCTAGGGGTTCCGGGGTTCCCCCTAACCCTCAAAGCGAGGAGATCCCCACATGATGAGCAAACTGGCGAGCCTCACGACCGAATCCCTGCACCGCCCTTACACGTTCGGCGAAGTCGTGGCGAACGTGTCCTACGCCGACGGGACGCGCGGCGAAATCCGAATTCACGGCAAGGTCTACTCCGAATACAATTCCGGCCCGTCCCTGTTCTTGCTCGCGGACGCTTGCGCCGAGATCGACCATCGGGTCAAGTCCGTCGGCCTGAAGTCCTGTAACTACCTCGGGTATCGGGCCTAGGGGTTCCGGGGTTCCCCCTAACCCTCAAAACGAGGAGACCCCCAATGAGCCACGCCATCAACATCTCGCGCGCAGCGACCGCAGGGATGCTGCGCAAGACGGGCCGCGCCGGAGCGCACGCCCCGGCCCGCGCCCTTCGTTCTCAAGCCCGCGCCATGCAGGCGCGGGCCGACATGTCCGAAGGCTTGGCGGACTACCTCGCCAGCCGCGCGACCCAGGCACGCAACTAGCCCCCTGGGGTTCCGGGGTTCCCCCCGTACCTCGGAACCCCAGGGAAGCGCGAGGCCAGACCATGACCACGATCAAGTGCATGAACTGCCTGCGGACCACGACCATGCCCGAGGGCGCCCACGAGCCGGCCGCTAACCTGTTCTCGGACTACTGCCCCGATTGCCTGCCCCAGGTACGCGACGAGATCGCTCTTGCCCGCCTGTTCGCGCGCCATCGATCGGCGAGGTTCCGACAGTCGAGGACTCAGCCGGCCTCGTAGGCACCCAAGAACCCCGGGGTTCCGGGGTTCCCCCTCTACCCCAACGGAAGAATCACCCAGATGATCGACGTCCGGTACAAGGCCGCGCAAGCGCGCCATCGGCCAGGAGTGGTAGGAACCCGGCTACCCCGGAACCCCGGGCACCCAAGAACCCCGGGGTTCCGAGGTTCCCCCTAGCCAGCATGAGGAAGTGCGGGCCTCGACGCCCCGACCCCGAAGGGGCCTGGCGGCCCATCCCCCCTCCCCCCACCCCCGGGCGTGGAATTTAGGTACCATCCGGCCAGGAAAGGTACCCCCGGGGGAGGATGTCCATCGCCGGTCACC
>Ga0101944_10007619_pt1 | contig 10743 bp, 16 predicted proteins | sample DewCreD2012metaG_FD_75245 | JGI IMG/M metagenome (GOLD analysis project Ga0101944, IMG submission 75245) | Hot spring sediment bacterial and archeal communities from British Columbia, Canada, to study Microbial Dark Matter (Phase II) - Dewar... ...
GCGGCGGATGGCTCTTACTTCCTCAACATCAAGGCCCATGCCGAGGAAGGCGAGCGGCACACCTACGTGATGGACCTGGTGCTCGCCCACAAGCGGCAGTGGGGCTGGCGGTTCGTCGATGAGTTCTGCTGGCGCAAGACCGATGACGGCGTGCCGGGCGGCTGGTCGAACCGCTTCAAGAACGCCTGGGAGCCGATCTACCACTTCTCTCGCGCGCGCAAGATCAAGTTCCGGCCGCGCGAGGTGGCCCACTGGTCCGACGACTGCTTCGACTACTCGCCCGACAATCCGAAATCGACCTCGGGCAGCGGGCTGCTCGGCACGGGCCCGCGCGGCGCGGCGGCCGACCGGGGCAAGAACCACGCCGCGTGGCAGACGACGCGCCGCAACGCCAACGACATGGAAGGCCGACACGGCGGCCTGGCGCGGCCCTCGAATGTGATCGAGGCCAAGACGGAATCCAGCCAGGGAAGCCACTCGGCGCCGTTCCCGCGCGCCATCCCGGAGTTCTTCATCAAGGCATTCTCCGACACGGGCGACGCCGTCTTTGATCCGTTCGCCGGCAGCGGCACGACGCTGGTGGCGGCGGGGCTGCTCGAGCGCGCGGGCTACGGCGTCGAGATCAGCCCGGCGTACTGCGACGTGATCCTGCGCCGCATGCAGGAGACCTTGAAGCTCACGCCCGTGCATGCGGTGACGGGCAGACCATTTCAATCCAACACGTGAAGGAGTGAATCATCATGCCTGAAGTTGCCACGCCGAACCAGGCCGAACGCGAGTTCGAGACCGGGACGGACGAATCGTTCAAGAACACGAGCGCCACGGCCGGGGCCGCCCACAGCGAAAACCAGCGCGTGACGTTCGCCAACATCAAGCGGACCTATGACGTCTACCAGGACCTGGACATCCAGGCCGCGCGCCAGGCGTTGATCGAGCAGACGCGTGTGAACCAGATCGCCTCGCAGGCGTTGCAGAACGCCGTCGAGACGGCCAACCTCGTGTCGAAGCAGGCCGTGCGCCACTCAGACATCGCCATCGACGGCCAGTGGAATCCCATTCAGCAAGGCGCGGGCGACACGCTGACCGCGCGGGCGGTGTCGATCGACGACGTGTCGCTCAAGGCCATCGGCGCGGTGGTTGCCGCAGCCGTGGCCGACGCGCTTGCCAACCGCAAGTAGTCTTTCTCCTCAGGGCGCATGAAGGGGCGGTTCCGCACTCCTTGCGCGGGGCCGCCCCGATTTTTAAGGAAGCGATGATTCGCGAACTGCGGATCTGGTGGCGGCTGCGGCCGCTCGTCAAGCAATTCCAGGAGCTCACGAAGATGAAGTTCTCGTTGAACGTTGCGATTCAGATGCTGGCGCTCGTGGCGCAGGGTTTGAACGCCTCGATCGACCTGCTGCCCGGGCGCGGGAAATTCTGGGCCATGGTCGGGCTGTCGGCGGTGCAGGGTCTCACTGCCGTGCTCGCGCACTTCGCCAATCCCGACGGCACGCCGGCCGAGGCCCCCTACATCAAGAAGTGAAGACGAATCTCCAGATAGAGCACTGGCTCCTCGAGCGGCTGATTCCGTACGCCAGGAATCCGCGCACGCACACCGAAGAGCAGGTGGCGCAGATCGCGGCCTCGATCGCCGAATTTGGCTTCGTCAACCCCGTGCTGGTCGGAGCCGACGGCGTGATCATCGCCGGGCACGCCCGCGTGATGGCCGCGCGGAAACTGGGCCTGACTGAGGCGCCGGTGATCGTGCTGGATCACCTGACGCCGACGCAGCGGCGGGCGCTGGTGATCGCCGACAACCGGCTTGCTCAAAACGCGGGATGGGATGAGGAGATGCTGCGGGTCGAACTCGAAGCGCTGCGCGAGGACGACTTCCATCTCGACTTGCTGGGCTTTGAGGATGCGGAGATCGAAGCGCTGCTGGCGCAGCCAGAGACCGAATCTGCGGGCTTCACCGAAGAAGATGCGGTTTCGGAGACGCCGGAGGCTGCCGTCACGGTTCCCGGCGACTTGTGGATTCTGGGCGACCATCGCCTTTTGTGCGGCGACGCCACGGTGATGACTGACGTTGATAAGGTCTTGGCGGGCGGCCTGGCGGACATGACGTGGTCGGACTTGCCATACAACGTCAACTACGGCCAGACGATGAAGGACAAGCTCCGCGGCAAGAAACGGACGATTCTGAACGACAATCTCGGAAGCCGCTTCGAGCCATTTCTGGTCAGCGCCTGCACGAACATCCTGGCGGTGACCAAGGGCGCCATCTACATCTGCATGTCGTCGTCGGAGCTGCACACGCTCTACCGCGCGTTCACCGAATCGGGCGGCCACTGGTCGACGTTCCTCATCTGGGCCAAGAACACGTTCACGATGGGGCGGTCGGATTACCAGCGGCAGTACGAGCCGATCCTCTACGGCTGGAAGGAAGCCACAGCCCACTATTGGTGCGGCGCCCGCGACCAAGGCGACGTGTGGTTCGTCAAGAAGCCGATCAAGAATGAACTTCATCCGACCCAGAAGCCGGTGGAACTGATCGAGCGGGCGATCCGCAACTCGAGCAAGAGCCGCGACACGGTGCTCGATCCGTTCGCCGGGTCGGGCTCGACGCTGATCGCCTGCGAGAAAACGGGTCGCCAGGCGCGTCTGATCGAACTGGAGCCGAAGTACTGCGATGTCATCATCCGGCGTTTTGAAGAGTTCTCCGGCAAGCACGCCGTGCTGGAATCCGACGGGCGAGGGTTCGACGAGGTCGCCTTGGAACGAAGAACAGTGGCGGCGTGAGGTCGCCCGCTGCAAGCGTGAGATGGCCGAGGCGGAGCGTCTGCTGCGAGAGGGCCACGCGGACATTGCCGGCCTGTGCCTGGCGCTGCACGATTGGGCGCAGGAGTTGCGGATCCTCAAACGGGAGCGTGAGCAATGGATGAGCGGATCCTGACTGCCATCGTGCCGGCCATCGGCCTTGCCTCCGGCCTGATCGCCACCTACGTGAGCCTCCAGAACCGGGCGCTGCTGGCCGAGGTGCGAAAGGAATTGGCCGAACTCGAGAGCCGGATCATTTTCCGTCTCAATGGTCTGTACGTCAGGCGGGCCGAGTGCGAGTTGCACAACGCGCTGATAGAGGAACGCATCGAAGCGATTGCCAGGCGGCAGAGAGAAGCCGCCGGAGGCGGTCCGGCGGCTCGGTAGGCGGGAGGGGACGGTTCAGGGGAGGATTTCGCCGGCGGGCTCGTAGAGGCCGGCGCGGCGCGCCCAGGTGCGGTACACGCAAGGGCAGAGTCCGGCGTCGCGGCCCTGCTCGAGCAGCCGCAGGCGGCGGGCGAAGTCCGAGCGCGCCATCTGTTCTGCCTCGTTCGGCGTGGAGGCCAAGGCCACCGGTTCGTAGCCGCCGTCCTCGTCCTCGGCGATCACCAGGAGCCAGTCGGGCAAGCCAGCGGGAGCGGTCATGTCAGTTCTCCTGGGTGATGCGGTAGGCGCGGGCGCCCTCGGCGGTCGTGAAGGATTCTACCGCGAGGCCCATCTTCTTGCCGAGCGCGCCGGACAGGAACCCGCGCACGCTGTGGGCCTGCCAGCCGGTGGCCGACTGGATGTCGGCGAGCGTGGCGCCCTCGGGGCGGCGCAGGAGAGCGAGGACGATGGCCTTCTTCGATCCTTCGCGCGCGGGCTTCGCCGCGTCGCCCGCGGTTGTGTGTTGGGCCGCCTTGGCCTGCTTCGGCGCGGCTTTGCTGGATGGATGGGCGGCCTCCTGTGGCGCCTGCTTCGGCGTCAGGGCCTGGACCGCCTTCCAGATCCGCGCGACGGCGGTCTTGCGGTCGGTGAACTTCTTCACCGGCTTGAGGTCGCCGAAAGGCGGCACGCCGGCAAAGCCGTTCCAGATCTCGACCAGCCGCTCGGTGGGCCAGTGGGCGGCGAGCTTCGAGAGTTCCTTCTCGCTCGCGAATCGCGCTTGGTCCTCGGGAATCGCTTCCCCGGCCAGGTAGGCGGTGATGGTGTTGTCAGAATCGAGAGCAAAAGTCGTCACGGTCAGTCCTTTCTATCGGGTCATGCCGGCGAGCTTGCCGTCGGCAGTGACGGTGAGATGTTTCAGGTAGCCGCTGGCCATGCGGACCCAGCCGTGCGGCGTTGAGATTTCATGCCGGGCGGCGATGCGGCTCAGCTTGAGGCGGTGCCAGCCGTTGTCGAACTCCTTCTTGAGGTGGCCCCAGCGGTCGAGCTTCCAGCCGTTGCGGGTGGCCCAGGCAATCAGTTCTTCGCGCGTCATGGCCATGGCGTTCAATCCTCCTGGCGGCGGTCGATGAGGCCGCTGGCATCCTCAACCGACTGCCGGATGTCGTTCCAGCAGTCGCGGCAGAACTGGGCCTTGTCGAGGAGCAGCCCCTCGCGGTTGGTCAGCACGAGCTCGCGGTGGATCGGCTTGGCCTCATCGCACAGCGAGCATTCGATGTAGGGTTGTGCGGTCATGGTTCGTCTCCTGGTGGTCAGTAGTAGATCGCGTAGAGCATCCGGTGGTCCTGGCAGAACCGGACGATGAAATCCGCGGCGGCCGCCTCGGATGCGAATCCGCCATCGAGCGCCTGGCCGTGGATGTCGAGGATGGCCCACGTGCCAGAAGCGCGGCGGATGAAGAAGTCGCTTCTGGTGGTTTGCTTTTTCATGTTGGTGTTCCTCATTGCGACTCCATTCATCGCTTCGGTTCCGCATAGAAGCAAGCGAAATCCGCCATCGGGCCGAGAAAACGTTCGATGCCCTTGTTGAGCCTGCGCGCTTACGCCAAGCATCGCGGCGTGAGCCTGGCGGCAGTGCAAAAGGCGGTCCATTCCGGGCGGATCACGCCTACCGCGGACGGCTTGATCGACAGTGACCGCGCCGATGCCGAATGGAATGCGAAGACACGGCCCGGGCAGCGGCACCGGTCGGACTTGCGGTGTCTCGTTCCAGCGCCCGACCAGACGCGTGACCTGTGCCCGGCTCAGGCCACTCAACTTAGGTAGGCTCGTACCACTCCCTTGTCCTTCCGGCCCAACTGCGCGTAGTGCTGGGCCTGCAGCACCCGTTCCACCAGCTCGTAAACTGCGCGCCGGTCCGGAGAGGCAAACTCCAATTGCCGGCTGCCCTGAAGAAACTCGCGCATCTATTCAATGCTCAATCGTTCGGCTTCGTGCACCTGAAACGTCATTCACCTGAACCATCGGCACTTTCCTGCCTTCAGGCTCATCCCCCATTGGAATCACACTGCTCCTCCAGGCTCATCCTGCATTGGAGGAGTTGGAAGAGTCTGGGGCTTGACATGTGGGGTGGGGGGGTAAAATACCGATTGTTCCCGATCCGGGACTCCAAAATGGAACTCCCGCAGGAACGTCAGGACGGTAGGAACGATGATTAGGCGATTCCTCTGGGCTGCGTGCTCTGTCGTCGCGGCAGGCCTTCTCGCTTTTGCTCAAGAGATCCCACGCACTCCACCCACCAAGGTCCTGGGCAACAACACGACTGGGTCAACTTCAAGCACCGAATGCACCATAGCGGCCGTAGTTAATGGCAAGGTCATTACCTTCGATGAATTGGACAGCGCGATAGCCCAGCAACTCCAGGATCTGGAGGAGCGGAGGTATCGACTGCGCCGCGCGGCACTCGAACACCGCATCAATCAGCTCTTATTGGAAGAAGCCGCAAAGTCAAGAGCACTCTCGATCCCTTCCTTAATCCTCTCCCGCACGCCGGCGGTTAGCGAGTCCGACGTTGAAGCTTACTATCGGCGCAATCAGGACCGCTTGCCCAGCGGCACGGAATACGCGGTGAAGGAGCAGATCCGCGAATCTCTTGAGAAAGAAGCCAAACAGCGAGCGTATCGCGACACGATTCGAGAAATCCGATCGCGGGCGGATATCACGGTCTGCCTGCGAAGGCCGGCGATCGCTCCTTCTCTGTTTGGCGCGCTGAGTGGTCCTTCATTGGGACCGGACACGGCCCCGCTGAGGTTGGTAGTGTTCTGCGATTACCAATGCGACTTCTGCCGCAAGAGCCAAGAAACACTGAACTCCCTGTTGTCGAAATACGATGGTCAGATACAGCTTGTTCATAAGGTCCTGGTGCCTAAAGACAACCCCGCAGCTGTACTGATAGCAAAAGCGGCTCTATGCGCAGCCAAGCAGCAAGCGTTCTGGAAGTATCACCATTCCCTATTTGCTGAATCAGCGGTCGGATCGGTACAGTGGCTGTCGCAACTCGCTGGGACCATCGGACTAGATCGAATGCGTTTCGATTCTTGCCTAGCTTCGGACGAATTGCAGGCGGTTATCGACCGAGATCGCAAGGATGCTGCCCTGGTGGGTGCTCGAGCGACGCCCTTTTTTCTCTTGAATGGTCAGGTATTTCGCGGCATCCAACCCCTGGAAGAATTCGATCAAGCAATTAATCAGCTTCTTCGTGACAACTGTTGCGCGCGGACGACAGACCCGAACAGGGAACAGGTGGAACGGTGATCAGAAACCTACGTTTTTGCGCTGTGCTACTGCTGATCGGCCAATCTCTTGCGGCGGAACAGCCGCGGCTTATTGCCGCCAGCGATATCGCTACTGTGCTCCACGAGGGCACTCAAGTCCGGATAGGCACCCGCAGCAAACGCACTCTCGCAGGAACAATTACTAGAGTTGCCCTGGACGGCGTGGCGGTACAAACAGACACCCAGGAAACTCGTGTTCCCTTGGAGGAGATAGACTGGTTCAGGTTAACAGTCAGTCAGGGTAACAAGCGCACATGGCTTCCGCTTATCCTATGCGCGACAGTTGGAGCGACTGCTTTCGTCGCGGCTGGGGCCACGGAAGAGAGAAAGTCGACTTATCTGCCACTAGCCGCCGCTTTCACTGTTGGACTCGGATTTGGGGGTTATTACGCAGGCAGGGCACTGGATCGCGAAGAAATCACTTACAGAATAAAGTAAGGAGGCGAAACAGCCATGAGACGATGGCAAGGCGCGAAAAGCTTGTCTCTTCTAATATTCCTCATTGGCGTACCGTCCGCCCACGGCCAGTATTGCCGAGCCACAATCTCGATGATCAATGCAGCCCGACATGTGATCGGCGAGGTGAATGCGGAGTGTCCACCAAGTTGGCATACCGCGACGTGGGGCAACTGGGGAGTCTCATCAAACTTCGGCGGTGTCAGTGACGCTGATCAGTTCCGAGGCTGGAAGCGATCTGATAGTCAAGGCCATTGGAACAGTTGCACGCGGGATCATATCCGCGATACCGATCTCGATTATTACAATCACGACCATAACGGCAACGGTTGGGGCGACGACCAATGGATAGACACCGCCCATATTTATACCGGGGCACAGTTCGACATTTGGACGGACTGTCCGCGCGACACCAACTATGACGGTCGATGTGATACAGGGGGGTGCCTGGCATTGAGCAGTGGATTCGGCGTCGGGGGTCAGTTTTTATCGCTGTATGAACTTGATTGGCCAGATGGGGATGATTTCATCACTACACTCTATGTCGACTCCGGGTGCTGTTCCGTAATGCCGACGTGCACTTGGGACTGGTGTGATGAGGCGTATAGCCCGTGGTATCCGACCGTCTATTCGACAAACACGAATATCACCGCCAATGTCATTATGAAGTTCTGGTACGCGGCGTTTGTTGACTCCAACGGCTATTGTGAGCAGCTCCGCTACCAGGATCCACAGTACAACTGCTACTGACAGCGGGAGGAGAAGATATGAGTGTCAGATCAGTTATGGTCACCGCAACTATGGCGGCTACTATCGGGGTAATGTTTGTATCCGCTGCAGAGTTGCGTGTCCAAGTTACAGAGAGCGGCACCTCCGCTCCGGTAAACGCTGTTGTAGTAGCGGTGGGAGCCTTTCCGCGAGTTATCAGTGGACTGACGGATGCTACGGGGAGTGTCGTGCTGCAACTACCATCGCTGGAAAGAGTTGCCATTGCTGTTCGTACGGATACACATGGTACTACGTGTATAGCGTCCGAGAGGATTCAGGGCAATTCAGTCTCCGTCACGATGACTCCTTCCATTCGCGTGTATGGTGTAGTGACTGATGCTTCGGGCGCCCCTGTCGCTGACGCTACGGTCAGCACAACCTATGAGGTGCAGCCCGAATGCAGAGTGAGGTTCGACGTCGGAGCCCCCGCAGCCCGGACGAACCAGCGAGGTGAATATGTCGTTCGAAATGTCGACCTCAACCGGAATCCGCTACTAACATTCCAGCATCCTTCTCTGAAAAGAGTGACGATAGATAAGTTAGCCTTTTCAGAATCAGACCGAATGCAGCGCCGCAAGGAGTTGAACGTCCGGCTTGACAATCGATGACAAGGACTGTTCACAGATCGAGCGGACCTTTCACAATTGCTTGCATTGCCTGCAGGATTTCGCGACGCTTGCACCAGGAATTTCCGGAACTTCCTAACTATCAGCCCCTGGCAGAACCGGGTCTTTCGGTGATTCGAGGCACTCGACTTCATTTCTCCGGCGAACCCGGAGATGTCCTCCCGTTTTCCCGGTCAGAACGTCCTTGCCCGCCGATTTTGCACCATAGATCCGCCTGAAGCACCAGAAACCGGACGATGAAACCCGCGCCGGCGGCCTCGGATGCGAAGCCGCTGTCAAACACCTGGCCGTGAATGTCGAGGATGGCCCACGTGCCAGAAACGCGGCGGATGAAGAAGCCGCTGTTGGTGGTTTGTCTTTTCCTGTTGGTGTTCCTCATTGCGACTCCATTCATCGCTTCGGTTCCGCATAGAAGCAAGCGAAATCCGCCATCGGGCCGAGAAAACGTTCGATGCCCTTGTTGAGCCTGCGCGCTTACGCCAAGCATCGCGGCGTGAGCCTGGCGGCCGTGCAAAAGGCGATCCAGTCCGGCCGGATCACGCCCACCGTGGACGGCCTGATCGACAGTGACCGCGCCGATGCCGAATGGAATGCGAAGACCCGGCCTGGGCAGCGCCGCGCGCGAACAGCACCTGCCCAGCCGCGAGAAACGGCCGAGGCGCCCGCCGTCGGCCTGGATTACTTTCGCGCACGTGCGATTCGCGAGAGCTACCTGGCGCGACTGGCCAAGATCGAGTTCGAGGAGCGGACGGCGAAACTGGTGAGCCGGGACGAGGTGCAGGTCGCAGCGTTTACCAACGGCCGCACGGTCCGGGACAATCTGCTCAACATCCCCGACCGTTTGGCGGCGACGCTCGCCGCGGAGACCGACGTGGACCGGGTCCATCACATATTGAGCTCGGAGATCCGCAAGGCGCTCGAGGAGCTGGCGGGTGCAAACAGCGGCTGAAGTTTATGCGGAGGCCTTCCGCGCGGGCCTCCGGCCGGACCCGGTTCTGACGGTCTCGGAGTGGGCCGACCGTTACCGGCGTTTGTCGGGCAAGTCGGCCAGCGAGCCGGGGCCCTATCGCACCAGCCGCACGCCGTACCTGCGCGAGATCATGGATTCCCTCTCGCCGTCCTCACCGGTCGAACGCGTCGTGGTGATGAAGGGGGCCCAGCTTGGGTTTACAGAAGCGGGAAACAACTGGGTCGGCTACGTGATCCACAAGTCGCCCGGGCCGATGATGGTGGTGCAGCCCACGGTCGAGCTGGCCAAGCGCAACTCAAAGCAGCGCATCGACCCGCTGATTGAAGAGAGCGACGTGCTGCGGGAACTCGTCAAGAGCCCGCGCTCGCGCGACTCGGGCAACACGGTTCTCTCGAAGGAGTTTCCCGGCGGCGTGCTCGTGATGACCGGCGCCAACTCGGCCGTGGGCCTGCGCTCTATGGCCGTGCGGTATCTGTTTCTGGATGAGATCGACGCCTATCCGGGCGACGTTGACGGCGAGGGCGATCCAATCCACCTGGCCTTCGCGCGCACGCGGACGTTTTCGCGCCGCAAGGTCTTCCTGTGTTCGACGCCGCTCATTACGGGCTTGAGCCGGATCGAGGCGGCATTCGCCGAGAGCGACCAGCGGCGCTACTGGGTGCCGTGCCCGCATTGCGGCGAGTTCCAGGTGCTCCAGTTCGAACGGCTCCGATGGCCCAAGGGCGAGCCGCGCAAGGCGGCATACCACTGCATCGCCTGCGAGCAGGCGATCTTCAACCATCAGAAGAACACAATGCTCGCCCGCGGCGAGTGGCGGCCCGAGGCCGCGGGCGACGGCCGCACGCGCGGCTATCACCTGTCGAGCCTGTACAGCCCGGTGGGGTGGTACTCGTGGGAGCGCGCGGCCGAGGACTGGGAGAAGGCGCAGAGGGACGTCGAGCGGCTGAAGTCGTTCGTCAACCTCGTGCTGGGTGAGTCGTGGCAAGAACGCGGCGACGCGCCCGACTGGCAGCCGCTCTATGACCGGCGCGAAGACTACGCGATTGGCACGGCGCCGCGGGGCGGCTTGTTCTTGACGGCGGGCGCCGATGTGCAACGGGACCGGATCGAGGTCGAAGTCGTGGCCTGGGGCCGGGGCAAGGAATCCTGGTCGGTCGATTACCGCGTGCTCATGGGCGACACGGCGCGGGCCGATGTCTGGCGGCAGCTGGATGCGCTGCTCGATGAGGAGTTTCCGCATGCCAGCGGCTTGCGGATGCCGATCCGGGTGCTGTGCGTCGATTCGGGCTTCAACCCGCGCATCACGTATGACTGGGTCCGGCAGCATCCGCAAGCCTCCTGGGGCCCCGCCGGCGCGCGGGCCGCTCATCCGAAGACCGCCGTGGCCATCAAGGGCACGGCGCGCACGGACCGGCTGATTCTGGGCGCCT
>Ga0101944_10007621_pt1 | contig 10742 bp, 12 predicted proteins | sample DewCreD2012metaG_FD_75245 | JGI IMG/M metagenome (GOLD analysis project Ga0101944, IMG submission 75245) | Hot spring sediment bacterial and archeal communities from British Columbia, Canada, to study Microbial Dark Matter (Phase II) - Dewar... ...
ATGTTCCTTTTACCATATAATGTTATGTCTAGATAATTTATATTTTTTTTATAATCTTGTATATTGTTTTTTATCCCTGTTAATATTTGTATCATGTCATAATCTAATGATAGAAAGTTTATTGGTGTTTTTTTTATTGATGAATATATTATAGTTTCAGTTATTATTTTATAATCATTTTTGCTTTCTATATTTTTTGATTTTTGTATAAAATAATTTATTTTTAGTTTTTTATTATATTTTTCATAATTTTCTAATATTATTTCCTCTATTTCTGTTGTTTTTTCTCTTGTTATTTCTATTATTTTTTTTATTGAATGATTTTCATGTTTTAGTATTTCTTTTATTATGCTTAAATTTTTGTTGTGATTATCAATTTCGTGTAGATAATTTATTATTTTTGGCGTTATTTTTATTCCTTTGTTGAGTTCTTGTTTTATTGTTTGTGTTAAAATTATGTTTTTTTGTTCTATTGTTAATATTAATTTATTCCAATAATTTTCTAGGTGTTCTTTTAATTGTTCAAGTTTTTCTTGTTCTATTGTTACCCAAGTGTGCGAGTGTTTTGTGCTTATCGGTCTATTTTTGTTTTCTTTTATATCATAATACATTATTGGTGGGCTGATTATTGCGTTTGTGTCTATTATTGTTTTATTTGTGGTTAATGAATCTATTTGATTTATACGTTCATCTATATCATAGTATGTTATCATTTTATTACTTTAAAGTAGAATCTATATTTATATTTTATCTTTTAAAGCGACTATTAGATATAAAGTACACTTAAATGTCATATTTTATTTTAATATTATTGCCGGTTTTCCTGGTAGAGAATTCTTTTTCTCACTTTGTTCAGAAACAATAATTTTTATCTCGCAAGAGTATTCTTTTTCTAGAAATATTTTATTTTTCTCAAAAAATTCTTTTTCAACATTTTGATATAATATTATTTCAGGTATCTTATCGATTATTTTAGGAACCAATCTTATTATTTCCTGTCCATGTTTTTTAATATCAGTATTCATTAGTTCTTTTATTATTTCGGAATTATTTCTGGTTTTTACTATTAATTCTTTTAATTTTCTAAATAATTCATACTTCCAATTTTCAGCAATAACTATACTTATCTCTTTTGGATTGTTTATTTTTGTTAATTCAATCACTGTATTAATGTCTTTTTTTGTTTTATCAAAAACATCCTCTAAATAAATTAATTTGTAATCAATCATATTTTCATCATATTCCGGCCATTTTTCTGTTGATGCATAAGTATTATTTCCTAACATATGCCAGCATTCTTCAGAAATATGAGGCATGAAAGGATTGATTAATATTGCTAAATCGTTTAAAGTATCAAAAAGTGTTTTTTTAGATACATAATATTTAATTTCATTTAAATAATTTACAAAATTCATTAATGATAATATTGCAGTATTATGCCTAAAATTCTCTATATTATACTCCAAGTCTTTTATTAAAATATTTTTTCTGCATAATAAATATTTATCTTTAATATCCGAAACGGAGTTTATGCTTTTAAATTCTTCATATAATCTATATATTCTGTTAATAAACCTGTATGTTCCTTCTATTCCTTTATCGCTCCACTCCATTTCTTTTTCTGGACTTGCAACAAACAACACAAAAACCCTTGCAGTATCTATACCATATTTTTCTGCTATTTCATCCTGTGTCACAATATTGCCATGACTTTTTGACATTTTTGCTCCATCCTTATAGACTATTCCCTGGTTGAACAATGCATTAAATGGTTCATCAAAATTAAGCATATTCATATCGCGCAATGCTTTAGTAAAAAATCTTGAGTATATTAAATGTCCAACAGCATGTTCTATTCCGCCAATATATTGATCTACAGGCATCCAATAATTAACTGCATTTTTATCAAAAGGAACATCTTTTTCTCTGGGACTGCAATATCTTAAAAAATACCAGGAGGAATCCATAAAACCGCCCATTGTATCGGTTTCCCTTTTAGCATCATTATCGCATTTAGGACATTTAGTATTGACGAATGTTTTAGATGTTAACAATGGATTTCCTTTATTTTCAAAAGTTATATCTTCAGGCAATAATAATGGTAATTCTTTTTCTGGAACCGGAACTATTCCGCACTTATCACAATATATTATTGGTATTGGTGTTCCCCAGTATCTTTGTCTAGATATTAGCCAATCCTTTAGTTTATATTGTAATGTTCTTTTACCAAATTTTTTTTCTTCAATAAAATCTGAAATCTTATTTATTGCATCCATATTTTTTAATCCATCAAAAGAGTCTGAATTTACTAGAAATCCTTCTTCTGTATATGCTTTCGGATTATTCAATACTTCTAAATCAGTTATATCTTTTTTGTTGTTTCTTTTTTTCAGTAAGTATTCTTTATATTTTATTAAATAATTCTTACTCATAACTGAACATTTAGTATTTTCAAGAATTAATTCCTTATCTTCAAAATCACTGTCTTGCGCTTCTACTGCTTTTTCATTTTCACATAATTCTATTATTATACCTTCATTATTCTCATAAACATAATTTTTATGCTCATCGTTATGTTTTAGCTTGTATCCAAGTTTTTTTATTATTTGAGTTATTGTTTCCTTATCCTCAATATTTTTAGTTATTATGTCTATATCTTCATGTTTTCTATATATCATTCCATAATGAAAAGCGTTTGCCAATCCTCCTAAAAGCCAGAATTTTATATCATGTTTATCTGTTTCTCTTTTTATCTTATCAAGTTCTTTTAACAATTTTTTTGTATGTTCATAATCATCTATATTTGAAACTATTACTTGTTTTATTTTTATATTATATTTTTTTGCAAACTCAAAATCCCTTTGATCATGAGCTGGAACAGCCATTATACATCCGGTAGCATAATCTGCAAGAACAAAATTAGCCGCATATAAAGGAATTTTTTCATTATTCAAAGGATTAATAACATATCTTCCAGTAAAAACACCATTTTTTTCAAGGAAAGAAACATCTTCCTTAGATTCTGCTTCTTTAACTTCTTTTATAAACTCAAGAACTGTTTTTTTATAAGGCTCTTTAACTATATCCATTAATTTATCATGATTTAAAGAAATAACCATAAATGTGACACCATAAATAGTGTCTGGTCTTGTTGTGAATATTGGAAAATCTGTATTATCGTCAAGTTTAAAATTTATTGTTACACCATAACTTTTTCCAATCCAGTTTTCCTGTATTGTTTTTATTTTTTCGCTCCAATTAAGATTTTTTAAGTCTTCTAATAATTCATCTGCATAAGCTGTTGTTTTGAAAAACCACTGATCAAGCTCTTTTTTTACAACTTCAGTTTCACACCTCCAGCATTTTCCATTCTCTACTTCTTCATTTGCAAGCACTGTGTTGCATTTTTCACAAAAATTTACAGGAGCTTTTTTCCTATAAACCAAACCTTTTTCATAAAATTTAATGAAAAAATATTGATTCCATTTATAATATTCTGACCTATGTGTTGCAATCATTCTGGACCAATCATAGCTTAAACCTAATTTTTTCATGTACTCTGAAATTTTTGTGATTGCGTTTTCAGTATATTCTCTTGGATGTATTTTTTGTTTTTTTGCAGCATTCTCTGCAGGCAATCCAAAAGAGTCATAACCCATAGGATATAAAACATTAAACCCTTTAAGTCTTTTAAATCTTGCAACAGCATCTCCTATAGAATAATTTCTTACATGTCCCATGTGCAAGAAGCTTGCTGAAGGATATGGGAACATTTCTAAACAATAAAACTTCTTTTTATTAGTATCTTCGCTTACTTTGAATATGCTTTCTTTTTCCCATTTTTCCTGCCATTTATCCTGTATGGCTTTAAAATCTACCATGGATAAGAAGAACAAACACGGATTTTTAAATATTATTATATGTTTCAGAAAAAAGTAATAATCTTTTTAAATTACTTCAATATAGTGAATTCATGGATTTTTTGTTAAAAACCAATAAAGGCATAGAATCAATAATAACAAGATTTTCAGATAATAATTCAAATATAACTTTATATCCAATGGTCCATTTCGGAATCAAAGAATTCTATCAGCAAATATCATCGCAAGCAAAAAATCATGAAATTGTATTATATGAAGGTTTAAGCATAAATCCTGAGAGTGAAAATTTTTATTCATCAATTTTGGAGTATGATTTAAATGGAAAAAACATATCTTTGAATGAAATATTTTTTATGACAATATCATTATACCAATCAACTGTTTCTAGAATATTTGGATTATGTGAACAATCATTAGAACAATTTGATTATATACGATTAAAAAATTTTCATAATGCAGATTTTTGTGTTGATGATGCAGAAGAAAAATCATATGAAAGTAATAATAAAAATAAGAGTCATGTCGATATATGGTATGACAAAAAAAACAATAAAAACTTTAATAAAAAAATTAATAATGACAAAATTTTAAAAAATTATATAGGTAATTTGCTTTACCGTATAGATCTATTAACTTTTATGGATAGAAAAAGGTCAAAAAAATCATCACAATACATGTTAGAGGTTTATGATTCTATCATAAACGAGGCTTTGTCTGATTCTAAAATAATTAAAAAGATGGTGTTATCAAGGCAAAGGGAATTACAATTAATTAATATGCTAGAAGTAGTATTAGAAAAGTATACTGATATAGGAATCATTTATGGTGCTGCGCATATGGATTTTTTTTCTAAATACTTGAGAAAGAATGGTTATTATGTCTCATATAAAGATGATATTGTCGTAATTCCCAATATGCCTCCACGTTTTTCAGGAAAAAATGGCTGAATTGAAGAAGAGTTCTATATTTACTCAATACAAACTGTTTCACCAATAGTGATGAACAATTTTTTATAAGATATATAAGATATTATGATATTATTAATATTGTTTAGATTATTATTTTTTATAACAAAAATCTCTTTATTTTACAGCTTATCTGGAATTTTTTGAAAAATATCAATTGAATATTAATAAAAACAGGAAATTTCGAAATATTAATAAAAATAGAAAAATTATTAAGCGTATGAAACAAATAATTATTTTTATTATTACACTATCGTTGTTGACTGCATGCGCTTCGACTTCTAGAACCATATCTATTGATGATGCAAGACAAATTGCTGTCAATGCCATACTTAATGATGATAATTATGTGCAAAATGATGGCTATGATTTAAAGGAATTGGAAGCAAAAGTACTTGATTGTGAGGGATGCTATACCTTTAGGTATGAGTATAAGATAGATCCACAATATACGGGTTTTGATGGTTATTTTGTAGATGTTATTATGAAATATGATACTATAACAAGTATCTCATTTTCAGAAATACGATTAAATACAGAGGGTAAGTCAGATAATCTTAATACTGTTCCTATTGTTGACCGGTTTGATGAGTTCTGTGATAATAAATGCGGCGATGGATTTTGCGACGAGATAGTCTGTCAAGGCGAAGAATGTGTTTGTGAAGAAAATCATAGCAATTGTCCTGAAGATTGTTGATTAATAATGTATAAAAATTACATGCATATACAAGATATGTACAAAAATATCTACAAAATGTTCTTAAGATATATTTTAAGATATTTTTTATATAGAAACTATTTATCAGTAGTAATAATAGTAATATTTTTAAATTTTTATGTTATTCTTTAAGCATGATTGATGAACTTACAGATATAATAAAAGAATATGAATATGGAAAACATGATATATTAAAAGAAAATCCTTCGTTGAGAATCAACACTTCAAGAGAAATTGTGACAATAAGTCCATATTCATTAATAAATCCTGATACGAGGACTGGAAATTGTTCAGACATATCTTATTCATTGTATCTTAGATTAAGAAATACTTACAAAAAAATGTTTTTTTTAATAGTATCAGGAAATGATCCGAAATATTTCACCAGTACTATGAGTGAAAACATACATTTTTTCTTAATGGGTTCAGAGAATAAAAACATACTTCGGGCAAAACCAAAAAACTTTTATGATGATGATTTTTTGAGAACAACAAAACCAATTGTATTGGATGCATCACTCCACACAGTAATGCCGTTCAGGGATTCAGGATATTTAATAGGAAATATAGAGAAACCTGTAAAAAATTCAGTCAATACGGCAGTATTTTATGATGGTATATCAACACCATTATCTATAGAAAATAATCATATTATAGCATTAAACATTGATTTTAACAATCCAGAAATATTATCTATAATCATACCTAAAAGATTTAATGTATCGCTTTCTGAATTTATATCAGCCAATCCAGAATTAAAAATAACTCCTCTAATAAGTTATCTTAATAGTCAAAATCCCTATAGAAAAAATCAAATCATAAAATAGATTAAAATTTAAGACAAAACAATTACCATTTATTAAAACTTCTTAAATCTTGCAGCAGTATCTATTAAGTCTACATGTCCTAAGAATAATGCACGACAACAATACCGTTCAAGACCTAGATCATCCATCACTTTCTTTCTGTCTTCACCTTTCTTTATTCTTTCATTATATTCTTCCCATAAATGTGCTACAGGTTTTCCGCAAGAAAAGCATCTTATTGGTATGATCATTTTGTTTCACCTAAAAAATGTATTAAAATATAAAAGACACCTATCTATAAGATGTCTGTGTTTTCGCTCTTGCCTGACCATGATGGTTCGGCTTTGCTGATTCCTTAACCCTTATATCTGCAACTAACAATTGTCTATCATAATTAAGATAAACTTCTTTAAGTTTAGGACTATATTGTGCTAATGCCCTGCCTATTGCAAGTCTGATTGCATCTGCTTGAGTCACTGCACCTCCTCCTCTGACTATTACGTCAATATCTACTTTTGATGAAATATCGCCTGCTAAAATTAATGGTTCCATAATTTTTAGTCTGGAAAATTCAGGTGTATACGCCTTTAGATTTATATTATTAATTTTCACTACACCTTTGCCTTCTTTCAATGTTGCTTTTGCAATGCTTTGTTTTCTTCTTCCTGATGTGATTATATTCTTCATACTTTAGCACCCATCAATTTGCATAATTCGCTGACTTTCATATATTTAAGATTAGGAACTTTCCTGACATGTGCAGATTCAATAGTTATATGTTTTTCATTCTTGAATTCATCAGGCAATCCAACATAACATAATATTCTTGAGTATGCCTGTGCACCTCTCGAGGTTTTATGAGGGAGCATTCCCCTAATAATTCTTCTCACATACTTATCAGGCATTCTAAAATAAAAAGGTCCTTTACTCCAAGTACCTTGTACTCTTCGTCTATGACTTTCTTTCGTAAGAAATGGCTTGCTTCCTGTGACAAGCATTTGCTCACAATTAACTATGCGTATAGTTTCTCCTAGCAGTGCCTTTTTTGCCGCAAATGTTGCGACTCTTCCTACAATCAAGTCTTTTCCATCTATAACAATCATTTTTTACCTTTAACCTATAATTTTTATATTCTTACCATTAGGAAATTTCTTCATTGCTTCTTCAATAGAGATTATCGAAGCTTTCCCGCTTGTTTTATCTAATACATTTCGTGAATATGAGTATGCTATTATTGTGACTTTCTTATTCAATTCTCCTCCAGAGAGAAGCTTTCCTGGAATTATTACTACATCGTTATCATTAGCATTATTTTCTATCTTTGAAAGATTCACAACTCTTTGTTGTCTTGTAGGTCTTTCTAATTCTAACGCAATACGTTTCCAGATATTGCTTTTTTGTTCTATGGATTGCTTCTTCAAACTACTTATAAGTTCTTTCAATCTTTTATTTTTATGTTCTAGCGTCATTTTATTCTTTTATTGAATGCGAGGGACAGGATTCGAACCCGTGAACCCACTAAGGGACAAGCTCCTTAGGCTTGCGCGATTGACCACTCCGCCACCCTCGCAGGGTAATCAATAGGGTTTCAGAAATACAAAGATTTCTTTTACCCTTAAATTTTTTCCTACTCGAGTGCCTTTATTAATTCGCTAAATTCTTCGAGTTGTTTGTCATAAACGTCAATAGCCTTAAGCACTATCTCCTTTGGGTTCAATTGTCCCCATGATTCAACTGTGAATATGAATTCATCTTTGTCAGGATTAGGCATTTTGTAAAATATTAATCCAGGGCACCATTTTGAGTGCACTTTTCCCTGGCCTAATACTGCTGTAGCTTCAAGCTCAAGCTCTTGTCCTTCTAATAGCTTAACTATAGGAATCTTATTGAATACCGGTTTTACTGCAGGGTCTTTACTCTTCAAATCTGAACTATACACCATTCCGGGTCCTGACGCTTTTAATGTAAGTTTTACCTGACATGATGCGCATCCTGCACCTTTGCACTTGCACTCATTAGGCAAATCATAACTTTTCAAATCAGTAGTCAATGGTATTAATCCAAGTCTGTGCGCTAACACCTCATCATAGAGTATCGAACTATTCTTCCTGAATTCTACATCTTCTATAGCCATTACAGGTACTTCGAAACCCATTAATCTTCTCAAAGTGTTCGCATACGCAATATCTACTCCGGTTAATGAAAAAATAATTTTATTCTTTTTTTCCTGGTTCTCAAGGAGTTTTATTTCCATTTTAATTATACCTTATGACATTGTTTTATATGCAAAGTTTTTATATTATTAGTAAAATTTATGTAAAGGGATTATACTCTTCTTCCTCTTTTTCCGCCTTTCTTTCTGCATGAATCGTGAGGTATCGGAGTAACCTCCTCAATTGACCCTATTCTTAGGCCCATTCTAGATAATGCTCTGACTGCTGCCTGTGCTCCTGGTCCAGGATTGTTAGGTCCATTATGACCGCCTGGAGCCCTGATTTTTACATGAATGCCTGTTAATCCTTTCTCCATTGCCTGTTCTGCAGCGTTTTTTGCAGCCATTATCGCTGCTGTAGGACTTGATTCAAGTCTGTGTGATTTTACAACTTGTCCGCCAGAGGATCTTGCTAACGTTTCTGTACCTGTGATGTCTGTTATATGAATTATGGTGTTATTATATGAACTATAAATATAGCATATTCCCCATTTTGTATTATCTTCTTTGCTCATCTTAAATCTTTATTATCTCCTATTTTTTGAATCTTTTTTCTCAATAGTTTTATGTTTTCTTTTGGATGCCTCTTTTGTTCTCTCCGGATGATCAGTACTATAGAATGGACTCTTAGGACTTATTTCTATAGCGTTTTCCTCTGATACTGCAACTAAATATGATGGACTGGTAATTATTTTATTGTTTATCAATATATGTCTATGGGTTATCATTTGTCTTGCTTGTTTCATTGTTTTTGCAAAACCTTTTTTTACGACCATTGTCTGAAGTCTTCTATCTAGAAGGTTCTTTAATGTTATTCCAAGTATTGCGTCAAGAGTGTCTTCTTCAGTGACCAGACCGTATTTCTTTAATCTTTGAAGTAATAATACCTTCTGTTTAGTGTTTTTTTCTTCTGTTTGTCCACGATCAATTGTAGTAAGACTTTTTGCTTGATTCTTGAATGATTCTAATTTAGAAACCATCTTCCACAATTCTGTTTTCTGTGGAATCCCATATTCTTTACATATAGCATTTTCTTCTTCAATCCTTGCAATTCTCCATGGATGTGCAGGTTTAGAATACTTTTTCCTTATTTTTTTTATATCTCCCATTTTTAATCAGTTTTAGGTTTTGCTTTCTTAATTACTCCCAATGATACTTTTCCCTTATTTTTCCTGAAATTTGACTTAGTTCTTTGACCTCGAACAGGTAATCCCCAAGTATGTCTTAATCCTTTATACGATTTGACTTTTTTCATTCTTTTAATATCGGCATCTTTAGCCAAATCTAAATCTGTATTTATTAAATGCATATCTTGCCCCGTTTCGTAGTCCTTTCTTCTATTGAGCATCCATGTGGGGCAATCATATTTTGCCGGGTTTTTTATTACATCTTCTAATCTTAAGACTTCTTCTTCTGTAAGGTCTCCTGTCTTTTTTCTAGGGTCAACTTTTGCTGAATAGCATATAAAATTTGAGAACATGAAACTTATACCTTTAATCTTATGAAGTGCCATATGCAGTTGTTTTTCTCCTTTCAAATCTGTATTGACAATTCTTACAATGTGTCTGAAATTTGTATTTTTCTGTTCTTGTTGTTTATTTATTTCCTGCTTGTTTTCTTGTTTCATTTTGCATAAATGCCTAAGTGCTTAGAGAACAATGATTTTACAACCCTAAATCGCTCTCCACTCGGGCTATATTTAAGGGGAATAAAGGTCTATTTATAAAAGCTTCGGTTTTTATAGAATTTTAAAACAATAATATATTTCTAACAGTGATATGTTTCTTAACAATAAATAATAATTTATGAGTAATAATTTATAATACATAATATTTTATATTTGATTTGTGCCATCTCTATGTTATTATTATTCTCTTAAATTTATGCAACTTAAGTATATATCATTATTATGTTTATAGTATAGAAAAACATCTTTTGGATTAATAATAGAATTATATTTTTCGAGTATTAAATGAATTTTATCAATGTTATTACGCCCTTTATTTAAATTGTATGTATTATCTATATTTTTATTAATTTTATCCAAGTAATATTTAGACAGTTTATGGTTCTTGTTTTTATCTTCTAGGAATTTTTTCAAATCCAAAATATTCTTAAATTCTTTTACAATAACATCTTTATATTCTTCTACCATTTTTT
>Ga0101944_10007622_pt1 | contig 10740 bp, 10 predicted proteins | sample DewCreD2012metaG_FD_75245 | JGI IMG/M metagenome (GOLD analysis project Ga0101944, IMG submission 75245) | Hot spring sediment bacterial and archeal communities from British Columbia, Canada, to study Microbial Dark Matter (Phase II) - Dewar... ...
GGATATTATTCCAGGCGTGATACAGGATAACCGCATGGAAGATCGGGTTCAAGTAATTCTCGTTATCACAGGATTAGGCGGAACACCGGTTGATAATAAGTCCGATTGTGGGGTTAAGCAAAAATCAGAAATTCATGAGAGACGATTGACCTCGCATTTCTTCGTTGAGGAAAAAGTGGAAATGAAAAACGCCTCTGAGGAGAAGAAAAGTGCCGGTTTTGAGATGGGCTATGGAGCGCCAACAGATTTGGATTTGCCGGCATTTTTACGAAAAAGAATGCGGTGATATCAAATGGATGAAAAAATAATCAATCAGGTTACAAGCCAGGTATATAGGAGTTTCCCTGAAGTAAGGGGACATAAACCAGAAATTAAAGTTCAGGGAAAGAACTACCTGTTGATTTACTCAAATGTTGTAAAAACCGCAAATGGAAATGAACTTCTCAGGATCGTACGGGTTGTTGTTGATGAAACAGGTAGGGTCAAAAAAATGACCACCTCACGATAAAGGAAGAAAAATGGTAGCGCAAAATCGTTGTGTGTTTGACAAATTTCAACTTGCCTTCTGGCAGCTTATTGTTCTTACCCTTATGAAAATTCGTATGGGAATTTATTGGATAAAAGGACATTTTCTTGGGATCATGGTTGTTTTAATCGTGGGAATCATGCTGGCTGTGATTACTTCAACGATAGCCTATGGTCAAATAAGTAACTTTCCATTTTTAGACTTGATGAGAGAGAAAAATCAGCCAATAGGAAACTACATGGTGATTTTATTTGATGACTTTACCTCGCCCTCACCAAAATTCCAGACAGCTTGGATGGTTTTTCAGACCGACCAACCCCAGCCCATGAAAATACTCAAATTAGTTGATTCAACGGATATGACCAGCATACTCGGCGATATGGACCCCCAATCCAAACAGACCTTGCCATTAGATTTGAATGCTTGGTTGGATGAGCAAGGTGTGGATATGACAGGATATGTATTGGCGGATTATCAGGGATTAACTGCCTTCTTAAGTGCTGCGAATGGTAATGAGAATATAGATTTTAGGAATATTAGAGAGATTGTTCCTGCTGATATGCTTAATCGGTGGTGTTCTCTCTATAAAAACACGAACAATCAAAATCGGTGGGAATTGATTAATCGCGCCAGTGCGAATGGGCATTTGATTTTCAATGATGCTTCGGTTATCGATTTGATTTTTTCTGATGAATATGGAAGTAATTCAGGATTTTCTACGCCAATTTGCCAGGTAATTAACTAATTGCTTTCCATATTGTTTGATTTTTGTCAGAAATTCAGAAAAAGGAATAAAAAAATATAAAATATGGTAAACTCCGCATGAGAAAAAACATTCTAAAGAATGCATAATCACCTTATGAGGAGTTTTTATGATTAATCAAGGCAATAGTCAATCTGGTGATGTGATCCATCCAGTTATCATCATCGGTTCAGGTCCAGCAGGTTTATCGGCTGCTTTATATGCTGCACGGGCAGAATTATCACCAATATTAATTACCGGTATGGAGTTCGGTGGTCAGGCGGCAACGACGAATGTGATTGAAAATTATCCTGGTTTTCCGGATGGGATCGGAGGAGTAGAATTAGGTGGATTATTCCAAAAACAGGCAGAACGTTTCGGCGCATCTATTGTCTACGATGTTGTTTCCGAAGTTGATTTTCATAAAAAGCCCTACGAAATCACTACGTATAATCAGAAATATCTTGCACATAGTGTGATCATTGCTACCGGCGCCCGCCCAAATCATCTGAATGTGCCAGGTGAAATAGAATTTACAGGGAAGGGGGTGTCCTATTGTGCGACATGCGATGGCTGGTTTTTCAAGGATAAACGAGTCGTTGTTGTGGGCGGCGGAGATAGTGCTTTAGAAGAAGGACTGTTTCTGACCAGATATGCTACTTCGGTTACGATCATTCACCGCCGAGATTCCCTGCGGGCGGGGGCAATCTTACAGAGCCGGGCGAAAAGCAATCCGAAGATCCATTTCATTTGGGATACCGTAGTAGAGGAGATAATTGGGGAAAATGCTGTAACTTCCGTTCAATTGAAAAATCTAAAGACGAATGAAAAACGGATTCTTGAAACTGAGGGTGTTTTTGTATTTATTGGACACACACCCAATACGGAATTGTTTAAAGGGCAAATCCATTTAGATGCAAACGGTTACATCGTCGTAGACAATCACATGAGGACAAGTCTGGAAGGCGTTTTTGCAGCCGGTGAAGCTGCCGATTCGCGTTATCGTCAAGTGATTACTTCAGCCGGTATGGGCGCTGCCGCTGCTATTGAAGCTACCCATTATATTGAATCCTTGGCGGAGTGAAATGCAGGGTTTGAATGACACCCTCGAAGATTAAGTCGAGGGTGTCATTTGATTATTGGGGTAGGAATGATTTGGCATGAAGAATTTGCTGTTTGACTTGCTCCGGTGAAGTTCCGCCCCATGCTGAATGATGATCGAGCGATTTCTCAAAACTGAAGACATCGTATATATCGTCACCAAAACTTGAGTGAATTAATTGCCATTCATTCAGAGGTAATCGCTCTAAAGATAATCCCAGCTCTTCAGCTCTCTTAACCGCCATGGCTACTGCGTTATGGGCAGTTCGGAAGGGGACTCCTTTTTTTACCAAGTAATCAGCGACATCGGTGGATAGCGTAAATTTAAGCAGTCTGTCCATGATTTTATTTGGATGCACATCTAAGGTTGCTACGCATCCCCGCATGACTTCCAGACATAGAGAAAGAATATCATAGGCTTCAAAGACGGGGAGTTTATCTTCTTGCAAGTCCTTGTCATACGCAGAGGGCAGTGCTTTGAGCATAGCCAGCAAACCGGTGAGTTTTCCGATCAAAACAGCCGATTTCCCACGGATGAGTTCTTGTGAATCGGGATTCTTCTTTTGAGGCATTAAGCTGGAACCTGTGGAGAATTTATCCGATAGCGAAAAGAAGCCAAATTCGGAGGAGGAATATAGGATGATGGATTCGGCAATTCGGCTCAGGTGAATACCAGCTAAGGTAGTGCTGAAAGCAAATTCCACTGCGAAGTCACGGTCAGAGACGGCGTCCAAACTATTGGGTGAAGGGATTGTAAACCCCAAATCTTTTGCCAGGGCGAATCGATCGATTGGAAAACTGGTACCGGCAAGAGCGCCGCTTCCTAAAGGCATAACCTTTGTCTGATCGATCACATGAAGAAAGCGTTCGGTATCACGCTGAAAAGCCCAAAAGAAAGACATCCACCAATGGCTGAGGAGAATGGGTTGAGCCTGTTGAAGGTGTGTGTAACCGGGAAGGATGATACCGAAATCTACCTCTGCACGTTGGATGAATGTTCTTTGTAGTTGAACGATCTGATCGATAATGGAATTGCATGCTTGGATCACCCATAAACGAAAATCGGTAGCCACCTGGTCGTTGCGGCTTCTGCCGGTATGGATTTTTCTGCCACATTCTCCAATAATTTCGGTTAACCGTCTCTCAACAGCTGTATGGATGTCTTCATCTGATTCAACGAATTGAAAGGAACCCTCGTATAATTCTTCTCTAATGGTAGTAAGGCCATTCAAAATCGCGGTTAATTCTTCCTTGTTCAGAATTTCCGCCTGGTGGAGAGCTTTTGCCCAAGCAATACTTCCTTTGATATCCTCCAGAGCCAGTCTTTGATCGACCGGTAATGAATGATTCAATTTGGTGAATGATTCATCGAGAGAACCGGATAATTTACCTGTCCAAAGTTTCATAACCGACCTTTATCTCTAGTCACGGACGATTTTTTGGTAGGGTATAGGCGGTACATCCTGAGCGCCTTGAGCAATTAATCCTCTTACTTTTAAGGGTAAGCCATATAAGCGGATAAAACCGGCAGCATCAAAATGATCATATACCTCTGAATGACCGAAGGTGGCAAATTCGGGGCGGTAAAGGCTGTTCGGTGATGATCTCCCTTGAATAATGATGTTCCCTTTATAGAGTTTAAGCCAAACTTTTCCGGTTACGGCTTTTTGGGTCTCTGTAAAGAAAGCATCAAGTGCTTCTCTCAAGGGGGTAAACCATAGACCGAAGTAGACCATCTCGGCATATTTGAGGGCAAGCAAATCTTTGTAATGCATTGTATCGCGATCGATGGTAATGGATTCTAATTCTGAGTGAGCAGTTTGTAAAATAGTTCCTCCCGGCGTTTCATAAATACCGCGGGATTTCATTCCAACCAACCTGTTTTCGACCATGTCCACTCTGCCAATTCCATGCTTTCCACCGATTTTGTTCAGGTGTTCGATTAATGCAGCCGGTGATAGTGCCGTGCCGTTGACAGCAACAGGATTACCGGCTTCGAATTCTATTTCGATTTCCTCACCATGCTCGGGAGCGTTTTCAGGAGAAACCGTAAGAACAAATACGTCTTCTTGGGGCGGTTTGGTTGGATCTTCGAGAACGCCGCCTTCGTGAGAAATGTGCCATAAATTGCGATCGCGGCTATAAAAAGAAGGATTACTTTCAGGAATCGGCAGGTTCCTCTGTTTGAGATAATTTAGTGCATCTTCGCGTGATTTGATTTCCCACTCGCGCCATGGAGCAATGACTTTGAGACGGGGATTTAAGGCTGTGTAGGTCAGCTCAAACCGAACCTGATCATTTCCTTTGCCGGTGCAGCCATGAGCTACAGCATCCGCTCCTTCCATTTCTGCAACTTGAACTTGGTATTTGGCAATTAATGGACGGGCGATTGAGGTTCCCAATAGGTATTTCCTTTCGTAGATAGCCCCAGAACGCAGCATTAGGAAAACATAATCCCTGGCAAATTCTTCTTTCAGGTCGTAATTGATTAGTTTCGAAGCTCCACTCATCAACGCGCGTTGTTCAAGGTTTTGTAATTCTTCCATTCCCTGACCAACATCCGCTGTGAAACAAATGACTTCACATTGGTAATTCTCTTTTAACCAAGAGACGATGACTGAGGTATCCAGACCTCCTGAATATGCTAATACGACTTTCTTTACCGATGGTTTTTCGAACATATTTACCTCCAATTATTGAGAAAAAATGACGCCCTCCATTGGAGGGCGTTTTGTACTTTTAGGACTTAACAGATGATTGGTCTTGTTCCAACAAAATCAGGCACCACTCCAATATTGGATGGCTGGAAAATTTCGTCGGAATCGTCGGAAAAAAACTTGATCGATCATTGAATAGATTTTATGCAATCTCTTGTATTTGTCAAGGATTTTACAATATTAGGGGGTGGGTGTAGGTGTTGTAACGCCGACTCCCCACCAGGTGAACACCCGCTCGACACTTTTGTTTCCTGCTGCTTCCCATATTGGATCGCCTTCTGCGGTTGTCCCTATCTGTCTAACCGGCAAAATAAACCAACGGAAAATATGGGGGACATTATCAGCCGGTTTTAATTCTTTTGGCACGATATATTTCGTGTCTTTGACATAATCGGTGATTTTCCGTTCCTCACTCGATGTTACATCGATAATTGTAACGGCATACGCCTCATTCGGACGTAATGATCCGGTAGATGCCCATTGTAACGTAATTGTGTCGTTTATGTTCATGAAGGCAGCCCCATCGGCGGGGAGCAGTAAGTTGGGTGCCGGATATGGCGGTGGGGGAGTCTCTGTTGGTGTTGGTCCTGCGGTTGGCAAACGCTCACATAGAGGAATAATCAGGGTTTGTCCTTCATAAACGATATCATTGGAGAGCTTATTATAGCTCCTGATTGATTCCATACTCACTTTATACGTGTTGGCAATGACGCTTAAGGTGTCGTTTGCTTTTACTTCGTAAGATATCTTTTCACATGCTGCTTCGGTCTGTTCGGGGGCAGAAAGGGTGGCAGAAGGTTGGGGTGAGGCAGTTGGTGTTGGTTGAGGGATTAATAATTTTTGTCCCTCATACAGTTCACCACAATCGGCGGAAAGATTATTCAGCGTTACAATACTTTGAATGGATACATTGAAGAAGGCGGCAATCGTAGAACAAAAATCGCCACTCTTAACGATATATTCAATGGGTGGTAATTCGGTAGCGGTCGGAAGGGGGGAGGGCGTGAGAGAGGCTGTCGGCGTTAATGTAATGGTCGGTGTGGAAGTAAATGTCGGTGTAATGGTGGGTTCAATGATCCTATCGGTCTGACGTAAAAAAGAAAAAACAACACCGCCCCCAATCCCCACCAATAAAATGATTAATCCTAAAGCAACCGGAAGGCTGATCGTAATCTCCGGCAAACGAGAGCTTTGCAGAGAGGTTTTTTTCACTGCTGTGGAACTTCCTTCGGAAGGTGTGAAATTCCTGCCGCAAACTAAACATCTGCTCGCGTTTTCGTTTAATTTCGTTCCGCAGGTCGGACAAACTTTTACAGATTGTGTTTTCGAATGATTCTTCATAGTTTTCATTTACCAAACAGAGTAAAATTATACCACTTTTCTTTTTGTCAACTTTTTCGATGGTAAAGATGAATTGTAGTGTATATATTCATATTCCATTTTGCCGATCCAGGTGTACCTATTGCGATTTTAACACCTTCGCTGGAAAAGATAATTTGATTTCCCCGTACGTCAATGCTCTCTGCAATGAGGTTATTCATGTATCAACCTCAATTCGTGATATTCCCACGATTCATACGGTTTACTTTGGCGGCGGTACACCATCCTTGTTATCACCACAACATCTAAAGTTAGTTTTATCGACTCTCCGGTCGTATTACTCTCTTGAACGAGATTGTGAAATTACAATTGAGGCAAATCCCGGCACTTTGGATTTATTAAAATTAGAAGGGTATCGAGAACTTGGAATAAACCGAATAAGTATGGGTGTCCAATCTTTACTTTCTGATGAGTTAAAGTTGTTAGGCAGGATTCACTCAAAAGGAGAGGTTTACCAATCTATCCTTAATGCTAAAGAAATGGATTTTGAAAATATTGGCACTGACCTTATCTTTGGAATACCCGGCCAAACCGTTGGAAGTCTCCGTGAAACCGTAGAGCAGTTGATAAGTCTTGGGGTTAATCATCTATCGGCGTATAGTTTATCGATAGAACCGGGTACGCCATTAGCCGGGATGATCAATTCTGGGATGATTACCCCTTGTGATGATGACGTAATTGCCGATATGTATGAGACGTTGATGGATTGGCTGGAAGGTGCGGGCTATAATCAATACGAGATTTCCAATTGGTCATCTGTGGCATTGGGTAAAGACTATCGCTGCCGGCACAACCTTCAATATTGGTATTATGAGCCATGGCTGGGATTTGGCGCCGGTGCGAGTTCATATTTCAATCAATATCGGTTCACCAATTTATTAGGTATCGAAGAATATATCGCGAAGTGTGAAATTGGATTTTATGAAAAGGAACCTTTTATTGCTGCGAGTCAAATAGAACACGTCAATTTTGATCAAGAAATGGATGAAACAATGATGATGGGATTAAGATTGACCCAAGAAGGTGTTCGCCGTCAGCGTTTTATTGATCGATTTGGTCATGATTATTTAGATATCTATTCAAAGGAAATTGATCAACTGGTTAATTCAGGTCTATTAGAATTCGTTGGAGAACAAAACGGTATCCTTCGCCTGACAAGAAAAGGGAGGATGTTGGGTAATCAGGTTTTTATGAGATTTTTGCGAGATTAAATTAACTAACAATTACCAATGTACCATAGCCAACTTTATGCCACTCTGTTGGTGAAATAATTGGCATTGTCCATCGGTATAGCCATTGTGCTTCTTCGTTGCGCATGTTGATGCAGCCGTGACTCATTCTCACCCCAAAATTGTTATGCCAATAAGTACCATGACAAGCAACGCCGGTTTCTGTCTCAAAGAAGGATACCCAGGGGACACCGGGTAACTCATAGGCTTCTGGGTCGGCGGTTAAGTTTCCATCTCCCATGTGTTTTGATGGCATTTTGGAGTTGATATTAAATTTACCCTTGGGTGTTTCTGTGCTGATAGATGAGGTTGAATAAGGACTACGAGGGATACCTGAAGATATTTTGGTATCTAAAACAATAGTATCATTTTCATAAGCCTTCAAGGTTTGATTAGCAATGGATATTTCGATGCGTTTCTTTTCTAATGGAATATCTGGGGAGATTGGGGTTAATTCATCCTCACGGTATGGACGATAATGGGCTGCTGGAGCATAATAGTAAATTTTTAGAAGATCATCCAATATCTTATACCATGGATCGCCATCGGGACCTTCGATAACATCAGTGATCCAATGGTTTGAACCGCAATATAAGCGATAAACCGGTGCCCAACCGCTTTGTTTGTTATAAATCATTGCCTGGGAAAATGGAACCGTTACTTCAACGAGTTGTCCACCTTCGCGCACCGAAGACAATACCGGGTTATGTTGAACTTTGACTTTGGGAAGATGGGCACTGTGTATGAAGCCGCCCCAAACGCGGTACCATAAAGGGTTGTAAGATGGTCCATCTTCGGAGATCACTTCGTAATAAATATGGATTAATTCATCCCGATAACGCTGGAACTTTATTTCGCTTTTATCGGAGGGCTTACTATACACACTAACCTTAGTTGTGGAAACTCTTGCCAAATCGCCAGAATCAACTGAAATGTCATCTATGTATTTGTGGAAAGCAAGACTGGTACAAGCTAATCCACATAGTTTCAGGAATTGACGCCGGGTCATCGGTTTGTTTATTATCATAATAACTATCCATTTTATCTAATTGCAGAAAGATTATAACATGGATTATTCATGTTCCTTATCAAGCAACTTGATGTATATGTTACATTCAATAATTGATAAATCTTAGAATCGCTAAACAGATTGGTTGATGTTTATAGGCTTATTCTGGGACTATCGACCATTCTTACATGCTGGTTAGTGGATAATTATAATAAATTCACATTTTTTATTGATTACCTGTTTCTTAATTTCAGACACATTTCCGCGAAATATTTTCTCATTAGGCAGGGTTAAGTCGCAGGTAAGGGTTATTCTTTGTGTCGGACCAAATATTTTTTGAATATCATCCATCAATTGTTGTAAGCGGTAGGGAGTATCCATGAGGATGATTGGCATATTAAATTTCTTTAGGCGGGATAGTTCGCGGCGTCGAATATCAGGTTGGCGAGGCAAGAAACCGCCGAAAATAAATTGGGGTAAGTTGACATCGAGAATTGATAGAGCTGCCATCAGTGAAGAAGGACCGGGGATTGGGATAACAGGGATACCTAACTTGGAAACCTGATCGATCAACAGGTAACCCGGGTCAGAAAATACAGGGGTTCCACAGTCTGAAACTAAAGCAAAAGAGTGTCCTTGTTGTAGAAGACGTTCTATAATAATCGGTATTTGTTCTTTCTCATTGTGTTCATTTACGGGGATGATTTCTTGGGGAGACACTCCCAGTGATTTCATAATTCTGCTTCCTTGCTTGTATTCTTCGCAAAGGACGGCATTAACGGATTGTAAGACTTTTATCGCCCGTAAAGTGATATCCTCCGGATTTCCGATAGGAGTTGCAACAATATAAAGAGTACCAGAGGATATCTTATTCATTGGGTAGTCTTTCAAATATTAGAAAATAGAGATAAACTTGGGTTCATTGGCAATTCGGAGAGTGTAGATGATATACCCATCATAAATAAAAGGAGGCTGTTTTGAGTCGTATTATAAACCCAGAAGGAGCAGGAAAAGACAGAAAGCAACTTTGCAGAGCGATTATTCTTGCAGTACGGGAACTGATGACCAAAGAAGCTGTGGATGAAAATTGTTTAGATTTAGCTGCTTTTCTGGCGATAACCTTGGCAAAAGTAGATGAGACGATTGATGTATCTGTAACGGCATGGGAGAAAAAAGGATATTGGATAAAAGCGGATCGTTTTCGAATGGATTGGCGTTGGGCTGGAATTTACAGCCAGGAAATAAGAAAAGCTTTATTAGAAAGAGATTGGAATCAGATTGCTCTAACATCGGTTAAGATAGCTGAAAAATTGAAAAATGAAAAAATACCCGTGAAACACAGGCTTGGTACCCCATGGACAGGATCCTATCAACGTCTGCTAATCGAAGAGAGATCAATCGATAATTAAAATTTTCGGCGAAGCAATTTGATGATTTTCTATTATCAAATTGCTTCGCTTTTTTCTTAGAATGCTGATTTATATCGTTTTATATCAATGTTTTATCTTTTCTTCAGAATTATCCTGGCATCAACCACTTTGACGCCTTTTCCATTCTCATAGACAAGGATTGGGTTGGCATCCGATTCACTGATTTCATCGGCTAAGTCCAGGATCATACTGGAATATTTGCATATCACATCGGCTAAAGCTTTCTTGTCGCGAGGCTTTTCTCCTCTGACCCCTCTTAGGATAGGAGCTCCACGAATTTCATCCAACATCATTTCAGCTTGAATAGGTGAGACAGGGGAAACGCGGAAGGTAACATCTTTGAGAGCTTCAACAAAGATACCGCCCAAGCCGAACATGACAGCCGGTCCGAAGGTCGGGTCATTTACCGAGCCGAGGATAACCTCTGTTCCCCAGGGAGCCATTTCTTGGACAATAACGCCATGGATATTTGCATTTGGATTATATCGGCGAGCATTTGCTGTTATGATGATGAAAGCATCTCGAGCATCGTTATCGGTGTAGATATTGACGCGGACTCCACGTGCATCTGATTTGTGGATAATATCGGGGGAGACAATCTTCATT
>Ga0101944_10007625_pt1 | contig 10738 bp, 10 predicted proteins | sample DewCreD2012metaG_FD_75245 | JGI IMG/M metagenome (GOLD analysis project Ga0101944, IMG submission 75245) | Hot spring sediment bacterial and archeal communities from British Columbia, Canada, to study Microbial Dark Matter (Phase II) - Dewar... ...
TTCGAGTTCTCATGAGGGGAGCGTAGCACATTCGTGCTCCGCTTGGGACCATTCATCCCCGGACTGCGTCAGTCTGCTTCGCACTTCCTTCCTGGTCCGGGGTTTCCTGGACACACAAAAACGGAGAGCGCATTGCCTCTCCGTTTCAGTAACACCTAGTGCTTTATTCGGGTGTCTTATCTTGAAGATAGGCGGCCGGGTCTGTCTGATCGTTAGCTGCCTGCCGCACAGAGTTGGTAACAAACTTAACGATAGCAAGGGAGAGAAAAACGATGATAATACCAATGATGGCATTAACAATGAACTTGCGCGCGTCGGCCGCGCGTTTATCATCGCCGCCTGCCGTAAGGTACTGAAAACCACCATATAGGACATAGAAGAAGGCAATAAGGCCGATTATTCCAAGAATAAAGGTAATAACTGCCGACACTGCAGCAATTGGCCCCCCGCCGTATATGGCAGCCGATAGATCAGGAAGATTTAAATTCATTGTCCGCTCCTTTCAATTAGGCTTATCGCTGGATATAGGGCGCGACTCCCCCGTTTTGCAACTCAGGGCTGCTATTAATAATCCTATCGTTAAATTCTAGCCGTTGCAAGAGCTGGTACACGAGCGTGAATGAAATAGTAATTACGATCAGCCCGATCACCGACGATTGGATAGATTTTTTAGCTTCTCCCTGCTTGCCTTCATTCCCGGCTGCAAAAATGTACTGCACGCCTGCGATAACTAGATAAACAAAGGCCACAACACCAGCAAAACCAATGGCAAACTCTAAACCAGTAAGTATCAGCTGATAGATGTCCGTTGGCGTCAACGTGGTAGGGTCTAACCCGTTCGGGCCGATAAGCGAAAGCTGCCAAAGAACCATAATGCTCCTTTACCCTAATACTGCTGAAAGACCTTGCTGAACTAACAACACAAGGGCGTAGGAGATAAACACTATTACCAACCCGATAATCGCCCCTATGATCATGCGCTTTCCCTCGTCCGCAGCTTTAGGATCTCCAGCCGAAGTGATATAGCGAATACCGCCATAAAAGATAAAAGCAAAGGCGCCAACTCCAGCAATAAGTTGCAATAACCGAACCAGCCAAAGGACCATATCTTGCCAGTTAGCAAACACCGGACCAAGTCCAGGGATAGTAATTCTAGCAGCCACCTCAGGAGTGGCACCTTGGGTGACCGTAATGGTAGGGCGGCGAAATAGACTCCCACTAAGCTGAGCGACTGGACTACTTGCTTGAGCAGGGACCGCAACGACACAAGCAAACAGCATCACAACAGCAATAATACATCGTTGCACCCATATCATTCGAACACCTTTTTCTTAAGCGCTTGATTCACCCGCGAGGCGGCTTGATCAAGGGTAACGCTTCCATCAATCAGCTCAATAAAAGCTTGATCGACTTCTTGGGGATAATGACCCTTATAGTAACTTACTGCTGAATGAACGGTGGCACTCTTCGCATTACCGTTCAACCGATCCAGTACCGGCGCGATACCCCTCTTTTTGGGCGATGTCAACCGGCTAGAAGTACTGGCAACCGACGCGCGTATAAAACCAAGAGCATCATTTGGCCGCTTCCCGTTTCGAGGGATAGCAAGAACAAAGTACGAGGCACTATCGATTGGCGTCGCCGTTTCTGACAATTGCGGCAGCGGGAAATAGCCAAGATCAATCTCTGGATTGCGCGCACGAATTTGCCGTTCATCTCGGGGATAAATAAAAGCAGCAATCACTTTTTCATCGGCTAACGCCTCAATCGAGTTAGGAAAGGTCTTGTTCCACGTGTAATACAGGCTCTTAGGGTCGGCAAAGCTCTTGATTAAGGTTAGAGCCTCTTGCCCTGCTACTTTTGACGAACTTACTGACTCAGGTAGGTGAATCCCCGTCACCAATCGATCAGGGTCGGTAATCTGGCCACCATACTGCCGCACCAAGACGGCAAACAGATCTTCGGCATGTGCGACGTTGCTACCGGTTCCCATTGCCAATGCCGGTAACGACACCGTAGTCCCAGACCGTTCGGTCAGCACTTGCGCGATCACCTTTAAATCATCCCACAGCATAGGGCCTTTAGACAGGAGCGCTCGATTTTCGCGGTATAACGCATCCTTGGCCGCGGAGCGTAAATTAATAATTTTTCGCCATAGCTCACGATTATAGGCAAGCACCAGTGACTCAACATGAACCGGCATGGCATATACCTGACCATCGATAAGCACGTCCGTTCCAACAGCCGGTATGTAAGTTCGGCGCACAGAATCCGCTTCACTGACACCTTTCTTAATAGTATTAAAGCTATCTTTCGGGAACGCCCTAAGGATTGGGGCATAACGAGAAACTGCGTCATGCGACAAACTAAGAACATCCGGTCCTTGACGACCCGCAAGAGCATTAAGTAGCTCCCACTCATAACGATCGGGGTCATGCTTCGAAACGACGATCCGTTGGAGGTCTGTCTTATTGTTCGAAAAGTAATCTGAAACAAGCGAGACATAATCTACCGTATCATCACTCCTTTGCCATAAACTAAGAATGTTCTTATCGGTCTCGATCCCCGTCTTGCGTTGGAGAAAGGTCGTGTACTCTTTCGAGGCAAGATCAAGTGCTTTTTGGGGGTTCTCGCTTTTATCAACCGCCAGGGTTAGTGCATCACGCATCGCTGCATCGGCCGCTTGCACCTCGCTCTTTGGCCAGTTCGTACCAATAGCTACTTGGTTTAAGAATGTAGCATACTGCGGACCTAACGTAAGTCGCTTAGCAACATCAATACGAGCAGCCGGTAATCGCAATGTCGTGGCATACTGTTCAGCCACATCCGGGTTCGCCAGCAGACTGACGAATTGCCAGGCAGCCTTGGCTCGCTTAGGCTCTGCAGTTTGCTTTGTTACGGTGGCAGCCAAGTATCGCCCATAGGTGAGCGGTTTAGTGGTATCCACCTGTGGAAGTGGCGCGACACCAATGCGTGTTTGGCCAACAGGACCAACTTTACTCAGATCAGAAAGATAACCTAACGCCATAAGCGTCTTGCCGTCTTTTAGAGATGATAGAGACGAGCCAAGCGAACGGGTCCAAGTGTAAGTATCTTTATTAGGCTGGCCAAAACTGGTGTAATACGTTAAGGCATTCGTGCCTGGCGGAATAGCGCCTGTAGCCGAAATGTTGAAGGTAGCTGTTTTCCTTGCTGTATCCACCATTTTCGTACCATTTTGAAGCATGAGGGTCGAAAGTATGTCGATAGCATGATTTACACTAGCAGTGTCGCCAAGGGCAATCGTTGAGCGCGCAATAGCATTACCAGAACGCAAGGTGAACCGCCGAGTTAACTCTGCCACTTCGTTCCACGTTTTAGGCGGAATGTTAATTTGACTACGATCATAAAACAGCGCCAAAGTATCCATATTTAGAGGCACTCCCCATACTTGATCCCCGGTAACCAAGTCATTGGTAGCAATGGGGGCGTAGTCCTGCGCGATAATGTCTTTATTGGCTCGCTTCTTCGCCGGCCAGGCTGGTGGAGTCTCGGTTTTTGGTCGTTCTCGCTGATACCCATCAATACCAGAAGTAAGCACGCCATCAGGAGCAGGCACAAGCTTGTTGCGATGCGTCTCTAGCCACTCATTTGGCAGAACCCAGATATCAGGCCCTTTTCTGGCTGCCAGTGCATACAGGCTCTAAAACTCGTATACTTGTTCTGGCACAGGCACGATTTTAACTTTGTACGAACCATGCTTTTGAGTGAACACCTCGGCTACCGAGCGTAATGCCGCCTCGTTACCAGGGAGTGTCCATACCGTCAACGTACCACTGCCAGTAGAGAAATGGCGGTATGCAAAAAAGCCGCCAACGCCTAATAAGAGAACGACAAAACTAATAACGATAATGGTTGTTACAGTAGACTTAGACACATCCCTCCTCGTCTTCTTTATACTATAACGCAAGCGCAGTCGGGATACCACCAGGTAAGTTACGGCGCATAATCAACCCCGATAGGAATTTTGCTCGGACGCCGAGGATCCCATGCTAGTTTTATCGTAGTAGGATCGATCCCCTTGGACCGAATCCACTGCAAGGCTTCTTGTCCGTACTGATTTAGCGCCGATTGATAGTCGTCATATTGATCTAACCGGTTCAGAGTGGCGTAAAGGACAATACGGTATGTGCCATCTGACGTCGGTGGGTCAATCGCAAAATTTGCCGTTTGATACGGTAAATCGCTATAGAGCGGTACCTTTTTAGGATCTGCATATGTGTATGTCGCTTTTTGTAACGTAATATCGTACGTAACTCGACGGAAAGCGTACACCTTGTGGGTTACGGTTTGAGCTACATACCCTGGAGCAGAGACATGAAATTGGCGCTTTCCTGGTTTCAAGCGGTAGGTATGCGGCGCGGTATACACAATGTCATCATACGCTGTCTCAACGGTCGCATTAGCAGCATTACTCGTAATGGTAACCTCACCATAAACTTTATATGCGCCCCACCACACCGCTAAAATAATCACCACTGCGGCCAAAGCAAGTACCGTAGTACGAAGCGGAAGTGATAACGCTCGCCAAAATACCATATGTGCCTCCTATAAGTACTTCGCTCGAATAATCATCGACGAACCGTATGGCCCACCGTGCCCACCAAAATAGTGTTGAATACGATCTTCGGTTAAGAGCTTGCCATTAGGTTTAGTAGTGGAAGGAGCACACTGACAACCACCAACATAAGGGTTATTGACATAAAAGGCCCGATTAGCTGAGTCGTAGCCTGTGATGACAAAAATATGCTGAGAATCATAAATCAAGCCCGGTTTTCCGAAAAATACAACTGGGTCCCCACTGGCAAGCGACTTCTTGATTATTTCTACACCAACGGAAGGAGCTGGATTGGCTCTTCGCCACTGAGGCGATTCGCCATTATACCGTGACGATCCCTTGGTGTGATTATTAAGAAATTCTGGAGTGACGACACTAATATCATCCTTTGTTTGATACCGACCACTCGCGTCCTTTCCAACATAACGGCTACTCAATTGGGGATTATAATATAGCGCTGCCATAAGAATGCTCGCTTGCCCGCAATCTCCCGAAGTAAGCTCAACAACCGCGGGGACCGATAAGAGGCTATTGCCAGCGGCAACATTTGCCCCGCCCGGCTCTTGGCACACCTTAAAGCCGGTTAAACGCCCTGATCCATCGTATTCTCCCTGATAGCGCAATAGATAATAAACTGTGAATGCGCCATCAGCGGTATCACGATTGTTAACGTAAAAGCGAGACCCGTCTTCGTTCGTAATCCATCCTTTTATACGCATGTCATTATGCTGGCTGTCGAAGTGATTCATCACATAAGGCGAATTATCGGCAGCTCCGTAGGCGCGACCGTTATAGCCCCAGAAGGCATCCTTTACCACCGCGTCACTTGGGCTAGCGGAAAGCTTATTTTTTGACTTCAACTGAAGTATATTGGCGGCTAAGTCAGATGCAATTGTAAAGTCTTGGATGTCTGACCATCCAATGATGCGGTTGCGCCCTTGGTACGAAACAGATAACGCGCCACTGTTTTTTCGCAAAGCGTTGCCATAATCGGTCATTTGGTACGGTCCTTCACCATTTCGAGGGTTACTGGTAGATAAGCCGTGTTCCCGATAATGAAGGGCCGCCAACATTTCCCAAGGAATATGGTTGCTCTGCGCTGCCGACTTATAGGTTGCCATGTTAGCGTTAATACGGTCCCATAGATTGCGGTTTTTTAGAAGAACTTGGATTTGGCTATCGGGACAAGCACTTTGCATCCCTGTCCCACCTTGATCACTATAACCAGCCACAGACTCACCGAAAACAGATCGAAAACTAAGCAAACGAGAAACAGTAAATGCACTGGCTGAAGAACCCAAGACCATGTTAAGCAGAAACAAGATAAGAATTATCCAGCCAAGCTTGCTTGATTTCTTCCCTCCCTGCTTTGAATTTGCCTCTGGATCCATCTCTTACCTTATGAGGCGGCAGACGGCGTTGACGAGCTATCTGGCGACGGTGCCCCTTTCGACGAAGCAGACGGGGCTGATAACTCTGGCTTCGCAGGTACATCGCCCGGCACAATAGTCGAGGACGAGGTGAACGCATCTTGAGCTGCCTGTTCGTTGGCTGCCATAAGATCTTCTTGTTCCATGGCGATCAGCTGTTCTGGGTCAGTAGTAATTAATCGATCCTCACCATAAGAGGCCACAATACGAATCGCCACGTGATTCAGACCAGCAAAGAAGAGCCCCTCGCCAACCCCCGCTTCAAGCAGCCACAGTTTCTCACCGTCAGTCAAGTTAAAGACGTCAGACAGACCGTCGACCGAGGCAGGAGACTGCTTGAGAAGCAGCTGCATTGAGGAGTTCGTGATAACCGACCGCCCATACTGTGACGCTAAAAAGTCTTCAACATCTTGCGTAATTACCGTTAATCCCATGTAATACTTGCGGCACCGCTTGGCAATCGAATACACAAATTTAGCCGAGTCCTCGTGCTGCATCATGAGCCATGCCTCGTCCATGATTAAAATGCGTTTACGGCGATTAAATCGAATCCGGGTCCATATGTAGTTCAAAATAAGATACATACCAATCGGACGCAGCTCGTCTTCCAAGTCACGAACCGAGAAGACAACCATACCACTCCCCAGGTCAAAGTTAGTCGGCTGCGTGAACAGCCCCGAAAAACTTCCTTCAGTAAACTTTGATAAGCGGTTTGCCAGAGACTCGGCACCCGTATAGTTAAGCAACACACTGTGAAGATCGGTCAACAGAGGAGGCGGATTTTTCTGGGTAGCCGGATCAGTCGAAATATCTTTTAGAGCATAGGTATCATAGAGCGCTTTATCAAGTAGCGCATCTTCTTCAGGGCTTAAGCCACCAACCATAAGCGAAATAAGGCCATGGAGCATTGTTACCGTTGATCGCAAGCCATCTTCCCCGACGTTTAAACCTGTTGTAGCCGGCAGATCGAATGGATTAATCCGGCTATCCGAATTAATCGAAAGCCGAATATAGGCTCCTCCCACCGTTTGGGCCAACTTTTCGTATTCATTTTCTGGATCAATCACAATCACATCGATCCCCAGCATGAGACTGCGCAAGGCCTCCAATTTTACCGCGTACGACTTCCCAGCCCCGGCCTTAGCAAACACCACTTCGTTGGCATTCTCTAGATTAAACCGATCAAACAGAATCAGCGAGTTGTTATGGCGGTTTATCCCGTAGAGCACGCCTTCGTTGGTCGTAAGTGACGAAGACGTAAAGGGAAACGCCGCCGAGAGTGATCCGGTATCAAGATTTCGACTAATTTGCAGCTCATCCTGCAAGACTGGTAAGCAACTGTTAAATCCTTGCTCCATCTGCAAGAGCGATTGTTTTGTGTAAATAAGCATACCGCCAAGCATCGATTCAACTTGGCGAACCATCTCGTTTAAGGCATCTTCGCTATCCGCATAAACTGAAATGTAGAGCGAAAAGTGAAACAGACGAGACTCTCCTCGTTGTAACACGTCGCGAAGCTCTTCAATGTCTCCAATCGCAGTCTCGAGTTCCGGATCACGAATAAGCCCTCGTTCTTGCTCAAGGGTTTGGGTTGATTCCAGCTGTGTGGCACGGCGACGCAAGTTAGCCATGATTTGGCGGGTGTCTTGCGGATAAATAAACATGCTGATATCAAACTCAACGTCAAAGTTGATTACCGACGACAGCCAGTTTGTTTCAATATATCGGGGATAGGTATACACAAAAAGCGTCCGCACAAACTTGTTATTAAGCTTAAGGAATGTCGGCGTTACAACTAATGCGGCAGGTGCGATAAGATCAAGCAGGGTCACTAATCCCTCATTAAAAATGTGCTGCGCCCGATTCTGGGAAGCAATCAACTTCTGACGGGCCTCACGCGCTTGCTTGCGATTCATGGATGGCTGGGGCGTAGGCGCCTGCGCAGCCGAAGGAGTCGGAACGTTAGGCATGCGCACCTCCTGATTCCCGATGGATTATCCCTGCTCGCAGGTCGTCGATGTTCGTGAGCTTTTCTTCAACCGCCTCCTCTGGATTGTATATGCTGTAATAGAATTCAACCAACTCCTGCGTATTAAGCTGCACTGCACGCAATCCAATGCTCGCAAGCCCGCTGATAATTACATTCGTCTGTTCCGTTAACTCTTCTTTAAATTTAGTAAATTGACGCTCCGTGTAGTGCGGCGTCGTTTTCTTTCCGCCTAGAAGCATGCTGAGTAAGCCACTCGAACGGGCAAGAATAGTCCCATGCGGGATAACAACAAAAAACCGCTTATCCATAATGTTAGCCAACGTAATCAACCGACTAACGAAGTCGATATAGTCAACCATTTGGAAGCGCAACGCTTCGTTGGTTTGATTCTTTGCTTTCTCTACCAACTCGTTCAGGTAGCGATTCAAATCAAGCTGGCGCGATTGCACCATAATTTGAATGGGGCTCGTTAAACTGTTAACAAAATTTTGGAACTGAAAGACAATCGAATCTTGTTCCCGCGACGACTTCAGCGAAAAGTTAACGGCACTTACCACAACTACCGTACGCATACTGCCGTCTTTGAGGATCACTATGGAGTCGCGAATTTGCGCGATGGGGACATGCTGCTGGGTACTGTTCGGTTTTGTTTTTGCCATAGTAATCCTTACTGCTTGCTATCTTTGCCTCTCACCGTGTCTAATACCGGACGATGAGATCGAATCCGATTGTCAGGCGGAAAGAGATGCTTGGGATCATCAGCAGGGCGAGTGCCGGCATCAAGCACTTGGATTAATTGATCAAGTTGGGATTTCTTAATTGTTTTACGAGAAATAGTCGTGGATTGTTGCTTCACGTCTGGCGTGATTATAAAGTTGGGGCTGTCCTCGTCTTTCGACCATACTCTCGCCTTAGGACGGAGCAGAAAAACAATAAATGCACCAACAAACCTAGGAAAAGGCTGATCTTGAATTCTCAAAAAAGCGAGGGCAAAGCTAAATATTCCAATCGCAAACGCCAACAAAGTAAACAAGGTGGTGTTCGTGGAGCCAATTGTCATAAACAGAGTGTAAATGAGCAACCCACCTCCAAGCACATACAAAAACTGCATGAGCGTTAACGGCCCCACAATCCGATCAGCCATATCGATATTTTGTGGCACTTTAAACTGCACCATCCCTCCTTTCGCATCCTTTAATAATAAGGATGCGAAACCTACTTCTAGGATACCATGCGAGGGACAGAGAGGCAATCAAGTATTAGAGAGTACTCAAATAACCACTAAGAACCGTATGGGCGTCGGGAATAGCAGCTCCAGTACGAACCGCCTCAGCAACCTGCGAGCCATACATTTGAGCAGCCGTTTGGAGAATCTTGTCGTGCTGCGAATAATCGATCGTTCGCATCGTTGCGCGCATGGTTGGATCGGCCATTATCAGACTCTTAATGCTTGGAATTACTTGTTGTGCTTTGAGCGGGTCTGACTCGGCCCCTTGCCATGCTTGCTGGGTAGTATTTTGTACCTGATGCTTAAGGGCATTAACACGCACGGCCTGGTTAAGAACGACATTTATATCGCCCGACGTATCAAGCTCGGTGGTAATAGGGGCAGCAGATAACAAGTCAACCGCCGATTTAGTGCGCTCAAGAGCTTGCTCAAGCTGTCGCTTGATTTCTACCGGATCACCAGAAGGGGCAGATATTTTTACGGTCGGATTTATCGTCGCTAACTGCGCTTCGGCCGCTGCTAGATTAAGAGCGCCAGTATCAAGGCCATCCTTAATTCTGGTAACCTCGCTTTGAACATGGCTAACATAATGACTTGGGAGCATGCCCGCCGCGGCTCCTGGCGCAGTCGCAGCAGCAACAGCCTCACTCGCAATGCTTTGGGCATAATACGTCGCTTTCTGCAAATCTTCTGGGGCCGACATAAACGTTTCTCGTTGCAACTGCCGATACGACTTTCCGTAGTTTAAAACATCGTTTTTAATTGCTTTCCACTCATCCGGAGTTAGGCCAAAAGTACTGTGATTAACTTGCGCATTATTAGACGATTCGACTCGGTCTGTCATTTCATTAATGATATCTCGCATTTTTTCTGGTCCTAAGCCGGCCGACAAGCCAACCTTCATGACCGAATCTTCCGCATTCATCACTTGACGCTGAGCCGTTCCGCCTTTATTACGCCAACGCGTCTTTTCTAGCTCGTACCGTGAACCGTCAAGCACCATCTTCCCATCCACCTCCGCCAGCGAATCAGCCAAGGCGCTGCCGGCCACAAATGGATTTGATTGCCGTCCTTCGGGATCGAGCGAACCAATGCGCTTAATGTACTGGAAGGCCTTAGCACGATCCTCAACACTTAGCTGCCTGAGCAATGGATCCTTATTAATATCGCTCTTTTTCATGCTGTATATTCGGGCTAGGGCGGCGCGATGTTCTGGTTTTTTAAGCAGATCGGGCAAGCGGTCAAACAGCAAATCACCCGAAAGCGTTTCGTCTGGCTTATTGTCTTCCAGTGCTTGATTCAAGGCGGCATCCGGTCCGGCTGCTGAAGTCCAAGTACGGGTTCCCTTTAGCCGACGCTGCTCGTCTTTATCCCACTGCTCCGTACGCGCCTTCCAACCAGCGGCAATACCTTCTGTAGCGCGAATAGGGTTATAATTCTTCTGGAATTTATCGTACGACTTGTTGGCCCCTTCATTGACCTTTGATCGCCAT
>Ga0101944_10007626_pt1 | contig 10738 bp, 7 predicted proteins | sample DewCreD2012metaG_FD_75245 | JGI IMG/M metagenome (GOLD analysis project Ga0101944, IMG submission 75245) | Hot spring sediment bacterial and archeal communities from British Columbia, Canada, to study Microbial Dark Matter (Phase II) - Dewar... ...
AGGCGCTCGGCCGGACGGCGGCATGACGACCCACGTCGCCCGGCTGGCCTGCACGCGCGCCGAGGCGCAGGCCGCCCTGGCTGAAGACCCGTTCGAGGAACTCGATCCGGAAGCCGTGCTGGTCGCCGGCGAAGCCGCCGACGGGTGGGAACTGGTGCTCTACAGCAACGGGCCGCCGGCGGCGGCGCTGCTCGCGGTCCTGGCGGCGCTGGCGCCTTCCTCCGGGCACGGGCCCCGGATCGAGGCGCTCGAGGCTCGGGACTGGGTGGTCGAAAGCCAGGCGGGGCTCGCGCCCGTCGATGCCGGTCGCTTCCATGTCTTTCCTGGCCACCGCCGCGGCGAGGCGCGCGCCGGCCAGATCGCGATCCGGATCGACGCCGGCCAGGCCTTTGGAACGGGACAGCACGCGACAACAAGGGGTTGCCTGCTGTTGCTCGATCGCTGGCTGAAGGCGAACAGGCCCCGACGGCTGCTCGATCTGGGTACCGGGAGCGCCGTGCTGGCGATCGCCGCCGCCCGGGCGCGCCCGCGCGCCCTCGTCGTCGCCACCGATATCGACGCCGCGGCGCTCGGGGTGGCGCGACACAATGCGCGGGCCAATCGGGCACCTGCCATCCGCTTCGCGCGCGGGGCGGGGCTCAAGGGGCCGCAGCTGCTGGCTGCGGCCCCTTACGACCTGGTACTTGCCAACATCCTTGCCCCGCCGCTGATCGCCCTGTCAGGCGCAATGGCATCCGTGGTCCGGGAGCGAGGCTCTGTCATCCTCGCCGGCCTTCTGGCCGGGCAGGAAAGCGCCGTACGCGCCGCCTACCGGGCGCAGGGCTTCCGCCTCGTCACCCGCCTTGGCGGCGAATGGCCCGTGCTGCTGCTGGCGCGGCGGGGCCGCACCTTGCCCCGGGGCGCGATCGTCAGGGCCGCCAGGCGTGGAAGGGCGGCAGACTCGCGCTCGGCAGGGACAATCTGACCCGCCGGCCGCGCCGCGCGTCGAGACGCCGGCCGTCGCCGAAGGGATCATTGACCCGGAGGTCGGGCTGCTGGGCATAGGGGGACATCATGTGGCTCCTTGGTCTGTGCTTGCTTGTGCCCACCCAATATAGGAGCCAGATTGTCAGATTTCAGAGTGTGCCAGGCATGGCTTTCATGCGCCAGACGCATGGGAGGCTTCGGAAACCAATGCAGTCCACGCCTGTTCGTCGATGACGTCGACGCCCAGCGCGCGCGCCTTGTCGAGCTTGCTGCCGGCATCGCGGCCGGCGACCACGAGATCGGTTTTCGACGAGACGCTGCCCGCCACCCGCGCGCCCAGCCGCTCGGCGGTGGCCCGGGCCTCGTCGCGGCTCGACAGCTCGAGCGTGCCGGTGAAGACCAGCGTCTTGCCGGCAATCGGCGAGGCGCGCGCCTCGTGCAGCAGCTCGGCCGGCGCCACGAGCGCGAGCAGATCCCGGACCGTCGCACGGTTGTGCGGCTCGGCCCAGAAGTCCCGAAGCGCGCGGGCGACTTCCGGCCCGACTCCGGCCACTTCGACCCGCGCCGCCCACTCCTCGGCCAGGCGTTTGCCATGCCGTTCGGGCGGTTCTCCGGGGGCCGGCGGCGGGTCGTGGGCGACGAGCGCGTCCAGCAGCGCCTCGATCGCCTGCCAGCTCGCCCAGCGCCGGGCGATGTCGCGCGCGGTCACTTCGCCGACATGCCGGATGCCGAGCGCGAACAGGAAGCGGTCGAGCGCGGGCGCGCGGCGGGACTCGATCGCGGCCGCAAGGTTCGCCGCCGACGCCTCGCCCCAGCCGTCGAGCGCGGCGAGTGAGGCGCGGCGCGCGGGCAGGCGGAAGATGTCGGCCGGAGTCGACACCCATCCGGCCGCGATGAACTGCTCGAGGCTCCTGACCGCCAGCCCCTCGATGTCGAGCGCCCGACGCGAGACGAAATGCTTCAGACGCTCAAGCCGTTGTGCCGGGCAGCTGAGACCGCCTGTGCAGCGGCGTGCGGCCTCGCCGGGCTCGCGCACGGCCGCGCTGCCGCATTCCGGGCAGTGGTCGGGAAAGATGAAGGGGGAAAGGGCGGCATGCGCGTCGGGCGGGGTGCGGACGCCCAGCACCTGCGGGATGACGTCACCGGCGCGCTGCACCGCCACCAGGTCACCGACGCGCAGGTCGAGGCGGGCGATCTCGTCCTCGTTGTGGAGCGTCGCGTTCGAGACGACCACGCCGCCGACCGATACCGGCGCCAGCCGCGCGACCGGGGTCAGCGCGCCGGTGCGGCCGACCTGGATATCGATGGCCATCAGGCGGGTAAGGGCCTGCTCGGCCGGAAACTTGTGCGCGAGCGCCCAGCGCGGCGCCCGGCTGACGGTCCCCAGCCGCTCCTGCCAGTCGAGCCGGTCCACCTTGTAGACCACCCCATCGATATCGAAGCCGAGGCCCGGGCGCCGCGCTTCCAGCCGGGCCCAGGCCGCGAGCGCGCCGGCCGCCCCTTCCACCCGCTCGAGCGTGTCCGAGACCGGGAAGCCCAGGCCGGCGATCGCCTGCATCATCCCGAACTGGGTGTCGGCGGGAAGCCTCCCCATCTCGCCCCAGCCATGGGCGAGAAAGCGCAACGGGCGCGCGGCGGTGACGGCGGGGTCGAGCTGCCGCAGGGAGCCAGCCGCGGCATTGCGCGGGTTGGCGAAGCGTTTCTGGCCCTGCGCGTCCTGCGCCGCGTTGAGCGCCGCGAAATCCTCCCAGCCCAGATAGACTTCGCCGCGCACCTCGCACGGGTCGGGCGCGCCCGGGGGCAGCCGGTGGGGGATGTCGGCGAGGGTGCGCGCATTGGCCGTCACCGTCTCCCCCGTGCTGCCGTCGCCGCGCGTGGCGGCCGCGACCAGCCGCCCGCCCTCGTAGCGCAGCGACAGCGACAGGCCGTCGATCTTGGCTTCGGCCGTCAGCACCAGCGGCTCGTCGGGGGCAAGCGAAAGGAAGCGACGGACCCGGGCCTCGAAGTCCAGGACATCGGCGGCGGCGAATCCGTTCTCGAGGCTCAGCATCGGCCGCGCGTGAGCGAAGGGGGCGAAGCCCGACGCCGGCCGCGCGCCCACGCCCTGCGTTGGGCTGTCGGGCCGCGCAAGGGCGGGAAAGCGCGCCTCGATCGCCATCAGCCGCGCCAGCATCGCATCATAGTCCGCGTCTGAAATCTCAGGCGCATCGTCCTGGTAATAGGCCTTGTTTGCCCGCCCAATGGCCTCAGCAAGGCGCGCCACCTCGGCAGTTGCGGCCTCCGCGTCGAGCATGTCTACCGGGCGAGTGGCGGGATCCATCGCGGCGGCCCTAGCAGCCTTTGCTGCACCCCCGGAAGGGCCGCCGGGCTCCAGAAGTGATCGCCGGCGAGCGCCCCGGCGCTGACGAGCATGCGGCGGCGGCTGTCGATGGCAAGCGCGCCCGCGCCGGCCAACGCCGCGCGGTCGAGCCGCAGCCAGCGCGGCTGGCAGGCGGCAGGCAGGTGAGGGCCGACGACAAGATCGGCTTGCCGGCAGGCGCGGGCAAGCGCGCCCTCGTCGAGCGGAAGGCTGGCTGTCAGCACCAGGAGCCGGAGCCCGCCGCCCGTGGCGAGCGCGCAGCCGCCGTCCGAGCAGGCGGCACCCGGATGGTCGGCGAGCGGCGCGATCCGCCGCGCGGCGGTGGCTTCGGCGAACGAGCGGGCCTGCCGGCTCTCGCCCGGGCCGCGCGCGAGATAGAGAATTCCCCCGGGGCCGCGCACGGCCAGCTGCTGCCCGTCGGGCGACAGGAAGATGTCGGGGCGCGGCAGTGCAAGCTGCGCCCAGAGCGCTGCCGCCAGCAGCGGCAGGCCCGCCAGACGGGCGCGGCCCCTGAGCAGCACGAGCAGGAGCGCGCCGGCAAGGCCCAGGAGGACGGCCGTGCGCGGCACCGCGGGCACGGCCAGCGTCGCGCCCGGAAGGCCGGCGACGCGGGTGGCGATTCCGGCGAACAGGTCGAGCGCCAGCACCAGCGGCGGCCCGGTGAGCCCGGCAAGGCCGAGCGGCCCGAGCAGCAGGTGGAGGCCGAGGAGGGGCATGATGACGAAGCCGGCGAGCGGGATCGCGAGCGTGTTCGCCAGCACGCCATAAAGGCCGGCACGGCCGAAATGGGCGGCCGCGATCGGCAGCAGGACGAGCTCGATCGCAAGCGAGGTGAGAATGAGGAGCGCAAGCCCGCGCGCCCCGCGTCGCAGCCGGCCTTCCCCGCCGTCGGGTGGCGGCCAGAGGCGCGCGAGGGCGATCAGGGTCGCGACCGCGGCGAAGCTCAGCTGGAAGCCGGGCGACAGCAGCACCTCGGGCCGTGCCAGCAGGATGAGGAAGGCGGCCAGCGCGAGCAGCCGGGCCGACAGCGGGTCCCGGCCGAGCGCAAGGCCCGCAAGAAGGATCAGCACCATGACCCCGGCCCGGACGGCGGGCACCTGCGCGCCCGACAACAGCACATAGGCCATCGCCCCGAGGCCGGCGACGAGGGCGGCCAGCGCCGTCAGCGGCAGGCGCTGCGCGCTGACCGGCGCGACCAGGAGCGGCAGGTGCCGCGCGATCCCATACAGGCCGGCGGCAACCAGGCCGACATGGAAGCCCGAAACGGTCAGCAGGTGGACCAACCCGGCGGCCTGGAAGGACTGGCGCAGCGCGGGCGGAATGCCGCCCTGGGTGCCGAGCGTGAAGGCCGAAGCGATCGGCCCGGCGGGCGCGCCGAGCGTCCGGTCGAGCCAGTCGCCGATCCGCAGCCGCGCCTGCGCGAACCAGGCCGAGGGGCCCATCTGGCGGGGTGCGGCGGCGACCAGCCGGGGCGCCGACAGGGCGCGGCCGCTGGCGGACAGGCCGGCGAAGACATCCGCCCGGTGCGCGTCGTAGCCGCCGGGCACCAGCGGCCCCTGCCGCGGCTCGAAACGGGCGACGACCGACAGGCGGGCGCCGGGCTGCAGCCAGTCGGCCGGCGGAAAGGGCGAGACGAGGCTGATGTCGTGCCCGTCCTGCCGCCGGAGCCGCAGCCGCACCCCCTCCCCGCCATGGCGCGAAGTCCAGGGGGCCATGTCGACCACGCTGCCCTCCACGGGTGCGACCATCCGGTGGTAAAGCTGGGGCCGTGCGACCAGCAGCGCGCGGGTCTCGGCCGCAAGCAGGCCCAGCGCGACGAGCGCCGCGGCCAGGGCCAGCACCTGCCGGGTCCGCCCCTCAAGGCCAAGCCCGAGCAGGACGAGCGCACCCATGACCAGCAGCGCGGCGCGCCGTTGCCCGACGAAGGGCAGCTGGAACCAGAGCAGGATGCCGACCCCGAGCATAACGGGCACCCACAGCGGCAGCATCGCCACCTGGGCCTCGAGGAAGGCTTCGACCGCCTGTCCGGCGGTGCGGCGCGCGGCGCCGGCGCGGCTTGGCGCCGGCGGATTTTTCTGTAACAGGCCCCACGCACCGGTCGCCACGGCAGCACGCCCCGCGGTTGGCCGACCCGCGCCCTCAATCGGACAGTTCCCCGATGCTTGCAAGCGAAGAGCCCCTCTACCGCGACCTCAAGGCGCCCGTCACTCGCTTCGCGCCGTCGCCGACCGGCTATCTGCACCTTGGCGGTGCGCGCACCGCGCTCTTCAACTGGCTGTACGCGCGCCACCATGGTGGCACCTTCCTGCTCCGGATCGAGGATACCGACCGCGCGCGCTCGACGCCCGAGGCGATCGCCGCCATTCTCGACAGCCTCGAATGGCTGGGCCTCGCGCCCGACCGGCCGGTCCTGTTCCAGTCCGAGCGCGCCGACCGGCACGCCCGGGTCGCGCAGGCCCTGCTCGAGGCCGGCCGCGCCTATCGCTGCTACGCCACTCCGCAGGAACTCGAGGAGATGCGCGCGGCGGCGCGCGCCGAGGGGCGGCCGCCGCACTATGACCGGCGCTGGCGCGACCGGACCGACTGGCCTGCCGACCGGCCCTATGTGGTGCGGCTGAGGGCCCCGATCGACGGCGAGGTCACGATCGCGGACAGGGTGCAGGGGCCGGTGACAGTCGCCAATGCCGAGATCGACGACTTCGTGCTGCTGCGCTCGGACGGCACGCCGACCTACATGCTCTCGGTGGTGGTCGACGATCATGACATGGGGGTCACGCATGTCATCCGCGGCGACGACCATCTGACCAACACCCACCGCCAGCTGGCGCTGATCCGCGCGCTCGAATGGCCCGAGCCGGTCTATGCCCATGTGCCGATGATCCACGGGCCCGACGGCGCCAAGCTCTCCAAGCGTCATGGGGCCGTCGGGGTCGAGGCCTACCGCGACTCCATGGGGATCCTGCCCGAGGCACTGGAGAATTACCTGCTGCGGCTGGGCTGGGGCCATGGCAATGTCGAGCTCATCGACCGCGCCGGCGCGGTTGCCCTGTTCGACCTCGACGGCGTCGGGCGGGCGCCCTCGCGGTTCGATATGGCCAAGCTCGAAAGCGTCAACGCCCAGTATCTGAAGGCCGCCGACGATGACCGGCTGGTCGCGCTGGTCCAGCCCCGGCTGGAAGCACTGCTGGGCCATCCCCTGCCCCCGGAGGGCGAGCACCTGCTGCTGCGCAGCATGGGGGAACTCAAGGCAAGGGCACGCAATCTCAACGGGTTGGCGGATTCGGCCCGCTATCTTTTCGCGCAGCGCCCCATTTCGATGGACGCAGCCGCAGCAAGATTGCTAGACGGATCCGGCCGTCGGCTGCTGGGCCGCCTGCGCGCGCGCCTCGGGGCCGAGGAGGCCTGGACGCGCGCCGCGCTCGAGGCCGCGGCCCGCGCCGAGGCGGAAGCCGCCGGTGTCGGGCTGGGCCAGGTGGCCGGGCCGGTCAGGGCGGCCCTGACGGGCGCGGCGAGCAGCCCGTCGGTGTTCGCGATCCTCGAGGCCCTCGGGCGCGAGGAGAGCCTGGCACGGATCGACGATGCGCTCGCCGCGACGGGTGAAGCAATGGGGGACGAGGAATGAGCAAGGTCGCCAAGCTGGAACTGCCGGGACGCACCCTCGCGCTTCCCCTGCTCTCCGGGTCGGTCGGCCCCGAGGTGGTCGACATCCGCAAGCTCTACGGCGAGGGCGATGTCTTCACCTACGATCCGGGCTTCACCTCGACGGCGGCCTGCGCCAGCGCCATCACCTACATCGATGGCGACGCCGGCGTGCTCCTCTATCGCGGCTACCCCATCGAGCAGCTGGCCGAGCACTCGACCTTCATGGAAGTGGCCTATCTGCTGACCGAGGGCGAACTGCCCAACGCCGAGGAGCTCGACCGCTTCATCTACACCATCACCCACCACACGATGGTGCACGAGCAGCTGATGAACTTCTATCGCGGCTTCCGTCGCGATGCGCACCCGATGGCGATCATGTGCGGCGTGGTCGGCGGGCTGTCGGCCTTCTACCATGACTCGACCGATATCGAGGATCCCAAGCAGCGGATGATCGCCAGCCACCGGCTGATCGCCAAGATGCCGACGATCGCTGCGATGGCGTATAAATATTCGGTGGGCCAGCCCTTCGTCTATCCCGACAATTCCCTCAGCTACACCGGCAATTTCCTGCGCATGACCTTCGCGGTGCCGGCCGAGCCCTATGTCGTCGACCCGGTGCTCGAGCGCGCGCTCGACCGCATCTTCATCCTGCATGCCGACCATGAGCAGAATGCCTCGACATCGACGGTCCGGCTTGCCTCTTCGTCGGGGGCCAATCCCTTCGCCTGCATCGCTGCCGGCGTCGCCTGCCTGTGGGGCCCGGCGCATGGCGGCGCCAACGAGGCCGCGCTCAACATGCTGCGCGAGATCGGCCGCCCCGAGCGGATTCCGCACTATATCGCCCGCGCCAAGGACAAGGACGATCCCTTCCGGCTGATGGGTTTCGGCCACAGGGTCTACAAGAACTACGATCCACGCGCGAAAGTGATGATGGCCACCGCGAAGGAAGTCCTCGACAAGATGAACGTCCAGGACCCGATCTTCGACGTCGCCCGCGAGCTTGAGCGTATTGCCCTGTCCGACGACTATTTCATCGAGAAGAAGCTCTACCCCAATGTCGACTTCTACTCGGGGATCATCCTGTCGGCCATGGGCTTCCCGACCTCGATGTTCACCGCGCTGTTCGCCCTGGCGCGCACCGTCGGATGGGTGGCGCAGTGGAACGAGATGAGCGGCGACCCCGAGCAGAAGATCGGCCGGCCGCGCCAGCTCTACACCGGGGAACCCCCGCGCGACTATGTGCCGATCGGCCTGCGCTGACAGCATGGCCCGCGCCTGTCCATGAGCGCGGGGACCGCCCGGCGCCGACCCCGGCTGCATGCGCCCGATGGCCGACCGGAGGTTGCGCCGGCAGCCGGCGAGCCTATGTTGGGGGGGATGATCGCGCTCACACCTTCCGCTGCCGCCCGCGTTCGGGCAATCGCCGAGCGGCAGGGCAAGGCCCCGGCGCTTCGCCTGTCGGTCGAGGGCGGGGGCTGCGCCGGCTTCCAGTATCGCTTCGGCCTTGCCGAGGACCGGGCGGCCGACGATTTCGTCGCCGAGACTGACGGCGTCAAGCTTGTCATCGACCAGGTGTCGCTGCCGTTCATCGAGGGCGCGGTCGTCGACTATGTCGAAAGCCTGGGCGGTGCCGCCTTCCAGGTCAGGAATCCCAACGCGGCCTCCTCCTGCGGCTGCGGCACCAGCTTCTCGGTGTGAAGCTCGCCAGCTTCAACATCAACGGGATCGCTGCGCGCCTGCCGCGCCTGCTCGAATGGCTGGAGGCCGCGAAGCCCGACGTCGTGGGCTTGCAGGAGATCAAGTGCGAGGACGCCCGCTTTCCGAGGGACGTGTTCGAGGATCGCGGCTGGCAAGTGGCGATCCATGGCCAGAAGGGCTTCAACGGGGTGGCCCTCCTGTCGCGGTTGCCGCTCGCGGACGTGGTCCGCGGGCTTGCCGGTGACTCGGACGACGCACAGGCGCGCTACATCGAGGCAAGCGTCGGCGGCGTGCGCCTCGCCAACCTCTATCTTCCCAACGGCAACCCGCAGCCGGGGCCCAAGTTCGACTACAAGCTGGCCTGGATGGAGCGCCTGTCAGTGCACGCGGGCCGGCTTCTTGAAACCGAGGCGCCCGTGGTGCTCCTCGGCGACTGGAACGTCTGCCCGACGGACGCGGACGTCGCGCGGCCCGACATGATGGCCGACGACGCGCTGTGCCAGCCCGGGTCGCGCGCGGCCTTCCGGCGCATTCTCGCGCAGGGGTGGACCGAGGCGATCCGCGCCCGCTTTCCGGCCGAAACGCTCTACACCTTCTGGGATTACCAGGCCGGCGCCTGGGCGAAGAACTGGGGCTTGCGGATCGACCACCTGCTCCTTTCGCCCGCGGCGGCCGACCGGATGGTGGACGCCGGGATCGACCGGGATGTCCGCGCGCTCGAGAAGGCCTCCGATCATGTCCCGGTCTGGGTGGAGCTGGTCTAGAGGTCCTTCTCGTAGATGCGGTAGGTGCGCGTGATGTGGCTGTCGATGGCTTTCGCGATCGAGCGCATCGGCTCATTGTCCTCGAGGATCCAGCCGATCTCGCCGCGCGATGCGCCATAGTTGGCAACAGAGGCACGGCGCGAATATTCGATCATCATGAAGGCGAGCAGCGAGGCCAGGCGCGTGCCCTGCAGGCGCTTCAAGACGCCCATCAGCGGCACTCGCATGCGGGTCACCCGGCAGCGCCGCAACCGCCACAGGAGCTTCGCCCAGCCGAACGGAAAGAGGCGGCCGTCGAGGTCAGCGATCATCTCGTTGATGTCGGGGATGGTGAACATGAAGGCCACCGGCTCGCCCTCCACCTCGGCGATCCTGATGAGGTCGGCGCGCATGATCGGCTTCAGCTTCCTCGCGGCGTAGGCGATCTCGGCGTCGGTCAGCGGCACGAAGCCCCAGTTGTCGGACCAGGCGTTGTTGAGGATGCCGAGGATCAGCCGCGCCTCGCTCTCGAAGTCGCGGTCGTTGGCCTCGCGGATGCGGATCCTGGGGTTGCGCTCGCCGGCGGCGATCACGCGCTGGATGAGCTCGGGGAAGGGGCGGCTGATGTCCAGCTCCCAGGTGTGCAGGTCCTTGACGCCGGTGTAGCCGGCGGCCTCCACCAGCGCCTGGTAGCGCGGCCGGTGATGGCCCATCATCACCGTGGGGCGGCTTTCGAACCCGTCGACCAGAAGGCCCGGCTCGTCCCAGACGGACAGGCTCATCGGGCCCTGCGCCCGGGTCATACCGCGCGCGCGAAGCCAGTCCTCGGCCGCCCGGATCAGCGCCGGGCCGGCTTGCGTCTCGTCGTCGGGAAGCTCGAAGAGGCCCCACAGCCCGAGACCCGGGCGCCGCTCGAGGACGAGCCGGTCGACATGGGCGGCGATCCGACCCACCACCCGGCCATTGCGGTACCAGCGGTACGCGGTGATCCGGCCGTCGGGATCGCTGCACGAGGCCTCCAGATACACATACCGGGCATCCTGCCGAGAAGTAACCGTGCAGGCCGGCGGCTGGTTCACCGCCACCTCCACCGGCAGCGCCGCCGTTACCGTCTGGCCGAATCTCGTGGCCGCCGTCACCGTAATGGTGTGGCTCCCCGCCGGCAAACCCTGCACATACCCCAGGGACTGGTTCACCGCCGCCCCCGGCGCCTCAGTGCTGTAGGTTACCGAGGCGATCCGGTCCGCCGGATGCCCGCCGCTGAACCTGGCCCGCACCAGCACGTTCAACGGCTCCCGCTTGTCTGCATTGCTAAACACCGGCTGGAAAC
>Ga0101944_10007628_pt1 | contig 10733 bp, 15 predicted proteins | sample DewCreD2012metaG_FD_75245 | JGI IMG/M metagenome (GOLD analysis project Ga0101944, IMG submission 75245) | Hot spring sediment bacterial and archeal communities from British Columbia, Canada, to study Microbial Dark Matter (Phase II) - Dewar... ...
CATATATTCCTCGGGCACGACAACTTCCACCGCCAACACCGGTTCAAGCAGCACAGGTCCGGCTTTTTGCGCCGCCGCCTGAAACGCCAGTATTCCAGCAAGCTGGAAAGCCATATCAGAAGAGTCAACCGTATGGAAAGATCCATCATAAACGGTTGCGCGCACATCTACAACAGGATAGCCTGCCAGAATACCTCTTGACATAGCCTCCTGAACCCCTTTGTCAACCGATGGTATCCACTGTCTAGGTATAGCGCCGCCGACAATCTGGTCTACAAACTCATAACCGCTGCCGCGCTCAAGCGGCTCCAGCCTAATCCAGCAATCGCCAAACTGACCGCGGCCGCCGGTCTGTTTCTTATGGCGCCCCTGCGCCTCGGCGGTCATAGTAATAGTCTCTCTATAAGGCACTTTTGGAGTTTCTACCTCAACCTCTACCCCAAACTTTCTCTTCAGCCTGTCCGTGATAATGTCAAGATGGGTATCCCCCAATCCAGAAATAAGCGTCTGGTTTGTTGCCTGCTCTCTGCTCGTGCGGAAAGTTGGGTCTTCGTCTGCCAATTTAGCGAGAGCAGGTCCAAGTTTGTCTTCGTCAGCTTTCGTCTTAGCGCGAATAGCCAAAGAATATACAGGAGCAGGAAATTCTATCGGCGGATAGATTATCGGTTTCGACTTATCACACAGCGTATCCCCAGTACCAGTCTCGGCAAGTTTGGCAACAGCACCTATATCTCCCGCGCCAACATCGGCAGTAGCTTCCTGCTGCTTACCTCTTAGAAAATAAACCTGTCCTATTCGCTCATCTCTGCCCTTTGTTGAATTGTAAACAGTCGAATCAGATTTCAATGTGCCTGAATATACTCTAAAATATGTAAGCTTCCCAACATAAGGGTCTGCCATAGTCTTGAAAACCAACGCTGAAAACGGGGCGTCAAAGCTTCTCTTTTCGATATCTCCATTCGGAGTCTTGCCTTCTGCTTCTACAACAGCCGGCGATGGTATCGCTGTTGCTAAGAAATCGAGCAATGTTGTAATGCCTATCTGCCGCGCCCCCGAGCCGCATAAAACCGGAACGATGCTGCCATCTTTTATCCCAGCTTCCAGTCCCCGAGCCATTTCTTCTGGACTAAGAGTCTCATTCTCAAAAAACTTCTCCATAAGGGCGTCGTCAGTTCCAGCCGCTGCCTCCACCAATTCTGCTCGATACTCATCCACCTGACCCTGCATATCGCCAGGTATCTCGCATTCTGCAGCCTTACCGTCTTTCCACGTGTAAGCTTTCATGCTTACCAGATCAACAATTCCCGTAAATGAATCCTGCGAACCTATCGGCAGCTGAACTGGCACTACGTTTCTGCCAAAAGAGGACCTCAGCTGCTCAAGTGCCCTATAAAAATCAGCGTTCTCACGCTCCATCTTGTTTACAAAAAAGGCTCTTGCCATTCCGCGTGCCGCAGAATGATCCCATCCATTCTCAGTGCCAACTTCAACGCCGCCAACCGCGTCAAGCACAATTAACGCGCCTTCGCATACTCTAAGCGCACCTATAACGTCTCCAACAAAATCAGGATACCCCGGAGTATCGAGCAAATTTACCTTCTTGCCATTCCATTCGCAGGGGGCAACCGCAGTGTTTATACTGATCTTACGCTTGATCTCATCCGGATCATAATCGCAAGCCGAAGTTCCATCATCAACTTTCCCCAGCCTGTCTATGGCGCCCGAAGCAAACAGCAGCGCCTCGACAAGTGTTGTTTTACCACTCCCGCTGTGTCCTACAAGTGCAACGTTTCTTATCGAGTCAATCGAATACTTTTTCATCGCAGGTGCTTACCTCTAACATTAACTAAAGAGACTTGAATGGCATGCCCAAAAGCCTCAGGAGTTCTCTTGCCTCTTCGTCAGCCTTTGCAGTCGTCACAATAATAATATCCATGCCTCGAATACGATCTACTTTATCGTAATCTATCTCTGGAAATACAATCTGTTCCTTCAATCCCATTGCAAAATTGCCGCGCCCATCGAACGATGTCGGCGAAATACCACCGAAGTCTCTTACTCTGGGCAAGGTTATGTTCAGCAACCTATCCAAAAACTCCCACATCATATCCCCACGCAGCGTCACCATACAGCCAATGCGCATTCCAGCTCTGATTTTGAAGTTCGAAATTGAGCGCTTTGCGCGGGTAACAACTGGTTTCTGGCCAGTAATTTTTGCCATATCGGCAACTGCAGCATCAAGCACCTTAGCGTCCTGCACGGCTGCGCCAACACCCATGTTGACAATAACCTTGGCCACCTTCGGAACTTGCATCACGTTCTTATAACCAAAGGTTTTCTGCAGCTGCGGTATTATTTCTTTTCTATACTTATCCTTGAGTCTAGGCATTGACATAGATCCCCTTACTCGTCAATCAACTCGCCGCATTTCAAGCAGCGTCTTGCTTTTGTTCCATCCGAAGTACTACCAAACGACAGCCTCGTCGGCTTGCTGCACTTCGGACATATCAACATAACTTTCCCAACACTAAGCGGTGCCGGCATATGTATAATGCCTGTCTGTGTGCGCGGAGTGGCTCTTGTAGTGCGCGTCGGGCGTCTATGGCGAGTCACAATATTAACGCCATCCACTATCACGCGTCCTTCATCATACAACGCCTCGATAATCTTGCCGTGCTTGCCTTTGTCCTTCCCAGACAGCACAACCACTTCATCGCCTTTCTTAAGCCGAATCCGCCCTTCAAACTTAGGTTTATTCTTTCTCATAAGACCTTTACCTCATAGAACCTCGGGCGCAAGAGAAATAATCCGCATAAACCCTTTTTCACGAAGCTCTCGCGCTACCGGTCCAAAAATCCTTGTGCCTCTTGGCTCATTGGCGTTGTTGATAACAACAGCCGCGTTCTCATCAAACCGCAAAACAGAACCATCGGGTCTTCTTACTGCGTCTTTCGTTCTAACCACTACGCAGCGCACCACATCGCCTTTTTTAACAGTGGCATTAGGCTGTGCCGATTTGACCGTGCCGATAATAATATCGCCAATCTCGGCATAATGCCCCGATGATCCCTTCATTACTCTTATGCACATTATCTCTCTTGCTCCGGAATTATCCGCAGCTTTGAGTCGTGTATATGGTTGTATCATAAGCTCTGCCTCTACTAATATTGCTCCTTGACAACCGCTGTCTGCGGTTCTACAGAAACAAGCCTACTTGGCTCTTTCGACTATCCTCGCCACCCGCCATCGCTTCTCGCGCGAAAGCGGTCTAGTCTCCATAATCTCTACAGTATCGCCAACTTTGGCATCGTTTGTCTCATCGTGAGCTTTGAACTTAGTGGTGCGCCGCATTATCTTGCCGTACAGCGGATGCCGCACGTGCGTTTCAACGGCAACAACGACGGTTTTATCCATCGCATCGCTCACAACTCGTCCGATGCGAACTTTTCTTCGACCTCTCTCGCTCATTTCTTACCCTGCTCCTTGGATTCTTCCGCCTTGCGCTGTCTCAAAACAGTCAGCATAATAGCTATGCGCCTGCGAGACTCGCGTACAGCACGCAAATTATCCAGCTGCTTCATGGAGATCTGCTGGCGGAATCCAAATAAGTTCTTCCGCTCTTCCGCGAGAGCAGCCTCTATCTCTTTGGTAGAACTATTCTGTATCTGACGCTTGAATTCCGACCGTTTCACCTATCTCACTCTGCTCTTTCTTTGTAACAAATCTGGTAGCTATAGGCAGCTTGTGTGAAGCAAGCCTCATAGCTTCTTTTGCCAACTCTTCGCTGACGCCAGCCATTTCAAACAACATTCGGCCGCGCTTTACTACAGCAACCCACTTGTCAGGAGCACCTTTGCCGCTCCCCATTCGTGTTTCCGCTGGTTTTTTGGTAACCGGCTTATCCGGAAACACTCTTATCCATATCTGTCCGCCTCTGCGAACATGTCTCGTCATAGCAATTCGAGCCGCTTCAATCTGATTCGCTGTCAGCCAGCAGCTCTCGAGCGCCTGCAGACCATATTCGCCAAAGTCTATCTTGTTGCCAGAGTTAGCCTTGCCAGCCCTGCTTCCTCTATGCACCTTGCGGTGCTTTACTTTCTTGGGCATTAACATTTATTCGGCACCTCCATCATTAGCAGAAGCATCAGCCGACGGCTCAGGAGCAGGCTTAGCGCCGCGTCTAGGCCGCCTTCGCTCGCTGCGCTCCCTAATCTCTGTGCGCCTAGCTTCAAGAACCTCTTCTTCAGTCTGCTCTACTTTGCGGCGCCCAGTCAAAACCTCACCGCGGTATATCCAGACTTTTATACCAATATGTCCATACGTAGTTCGAGCTTCTGCAAAACCATAGTCTATATCAGCTCTCAAAGTATGAAGCGGTATTTTTCCGTCCTTCATAGTTTCGACACGAGCCATCTCGGCTCCAGCTAAGCGTCCAGCACATCGCACCTTTACGCCTTTGGCTCCCGCTCTCATTGAGCGTAGAACCGACTGCTTCATAGCTCGTTTATAGGCTATGCGCTTCTCTATCTGCTGTGCGATTGATTCTGCTACCAACTGAGCGTCAAGCTCCGGAACCGGTATTTCTTCGATCGCCACATGAACCTGCTTATCACCAACAAGCCTGCCAATCTCTTCTCGAAGATCATCAACACCACGTCCGCCGCGGCCAATTATCTGGCCAGGCTTAGCCGCCCAAATAATCAATTTCAACCGACCAGGCGAACGTTCGATCTCTATCCGCGACACAGCAGCCTGACTCAGGCGTTTTTTGATAAATCGCCGGATCTTGGCGTCTTCCTCTATCAGCTTAGGTCTTTCGCGCTCAGCGTACCATCTGCTCTGCCAATCGCGAATAACCCCTATTCTAAAACCTATTGGGTGTACTTTTTGTCCCAATTACTGCTCTCCTCCTCCGGTTTCCTTTGGCGATTCGACCTGTTCGGTTGTTACAATAGGTTTCTCTTCCACAGCAGCCTCTGGCTTCTTCTTAGACCGTTCTTTCTTCGGCGCCTCAGCCTTAGCACCCCGCTTTGTAGGCTTTCCAACAACACGAGCCACACCCTTGGCACGGCGGCCAATCTTCGGTTCGGATTCTGACTCACCTAACCCAATTGTTATATGACTCGTGCGCTTGGCAATCCTGTAAGCACGCCCCATCGCTCGCGCGCTTATGCGTTTAAGCGTTGGACCTTCGTCCACATGCACATGGATTATCTCAAGCGACTCACGATCCATGCGGTGGTTGTTCTCTGCATTCGCTATCGCCGATTTTATGAGCTTAGCAACTACCCTCGCAGCCGAATTCGGCACAAACTGTAGTATAGCCAGCGCATCGTCAACATGTTTATAGCGAATTGCATCAACAACATGCCTGCACTTACGCGGCGATATTCTCACGAACCTGGCCACCGCCGTAGGCGCCTGCATCACAGCCACATCAAACTTGCGGCCAAACGCTGCTTCCAATTGTTTCCCCAACGTATCCGCAATAGACGGCTTTCCCTTGCCTCGCTCAACAGTAAAGCTTTCTGGCTTGTCAGGAGTGTAAAGCGTGACTTTCGCAGCATCTGCTGAAAGCCTCACTCCGACGCGCCATATATGCTCACCAAGCGTCCGTCTTCTTACGAAATCGCGAACTTTCGCGACTGTAACTTCCATTTGTCAGTTTCTCCCAAGCTCCTACTTGAGCGCTGTCGAGCGCTCTGTATGATGACTGTGACCTCTGAATAGCCTGGTCACAGCAAACTCACCAAGTTTATGTCCAACCATGTTCTCGGTAATAAACACCGGAACATGTTTGCGGCCATCGTAAACCGCTATCGTATGTCCGATCATAGAAGGATAAATTGTAGATCTCCTAGACCATGTTTTTATGATCCTTTTTTCGCCTCTTGCATTCATCTCATCAATGCGCTTAAGCAACTTCGGATCTGCATATGGTCCTTTTTTCAGCGATCTTGCCATCGTTTATCCCTCCAACTTGCGCCGTCTAACTATCAAAGCGTCAGACTGCTTCTTCTTCCTAGTCTTTCTGCCTAAAGCAGGCTTACCAGAAGGAGTGCACGGATGCTTCCTTCCAACTGGCGATTTGCCCTCTCCGCCGCCGTGTGGATGGTCTCTTGGATTCATAACTACACCACGTGTAGTAGGCCGAATCCCCAACCACCTAGATCTGCCAGCTTTACCAAGCGAGATGTTTTCATGATCTATGTTGCCCACCTGTCCTATCGTAGCCTGACATGTCAAGAGCACATTTCTCATCTCGCCAGAGGGCAGTCTAAGCGTGGCATACTTGCCTTCTTTAGCCATCAACTGAGCACCAGCCCCGGCACTGCGAACCATCTGCCCGCCTTTGCCCGGAGATAGCTCTACATTATGCACAACAGTACCTACCGGTATATTAGCAAGCGGAAGCGCGTTGCCCACCTTGATATCCGCCGTTACAGACGAAATCACTGAATCACCTACCTGCAGTCCAAGAGGCGCAAGTATATACCGTTTTTCACCGTCTGCATAAGAGACCAACGCAATCCTGGCAGAACGATTCGGATCATACTCAATCGCCGCCACCTTGCCAGGAACATCGTACTTGTCTCTCTTAAAATCTATAACCCTGTAAGCCCGCTTATGTCCACCTCCGACATGGCGCATAGTGAGCCGGCCACTTGAATTGCGGCCGCCGCTGCGCTTTACCGGAGTGGTCAGCGACTTCTCAGGTTCGGTTTTTGTAATCTCCTCGAACGTAGAAACCGTAAAATATCTACGTCCCGGAGAAGTCGGTTTAAACTGCTTTAGTGCCACTGGATATTCCTCCTGGCTCGAACATCCGTCACTGTTCTTCTAATCAACAGGACGAACTCGATAACCTTTCTCCTATGTACCCTCAAATACTTCAATACGCTGTCCTGGAACAAGCGTAACAATCGCCTTTTTCCAATCTCGAGACTTACCCTCCGGATGAGGGTAACGCCTTCGAGTCTTACCCTTCACAGTAACTGTGTTGACTTTTACAACTTTAACGTTGAATATCTTCTCCACTGCCTCTGCGATTTCTATTTTATTCGCATCAGGAGCAACCTCAAACGTATACTTGCCCATAGCCGCCGCAGTCATGCTTTTCTCTGTCACGAGTGGGCGCTTTACAATGCTATAAGGATCTTTCATTTTCCGAACGCCTCCTCGATCTTCTGCGCAGCAGCCTTGGTAATCACAACACAATCACTGTCAATAATCTCGGCAACTGATAAACCAGGAGCCGTTCTAATAACAAGTCCAGGTATGTTGCGCGCCGATTTTTCAAGCTCTTCGCTTATCTCGGTAGTAGCGACTAGAACCCTTCCATCGGCTCCAATTGCATCCATCATTTCGGCTACTGCCTTAGTGCTTATCTTGTCAACATTGAACTCGTCAACAAATACAACCTCATTATCTGCAAGCTTCGCAGAAAGAGCCGCTCTCAGCGCCGCACGCTTCATCTTACGCGGCATCGCTTGTTTATAGCTCCTAGGATGTGGGCCAAAAACTACACCGCCTCCGACATAATGCGGAGACCTCCATGTTCCTTGTCTTGCCCTGCCCGTACCTTTCTGCCGATACGGCTTTCTGCCTCCGCCAGACACCTCGCCTCTGGTCTTAGTGTCCGCCGTACCAAGCCGCCGATTAGCAAGTTCTTCCTCAACAGCCTGATGCATAAGCGGAATATTTCGCTCAACCTCGAACACCGTCGAGCTTAACTGCATCTCGCCGACTTTTTCACCTGATTTTGATATTAGGGTGACTGTAGGCATTCTAGTCTCCCTTCTCCATCTTTTTTATAGTCACTAAACCGCCGTTTGCTCCGGGCACTGCGCCTTTGATCAACACCACACCTTTTTCCTGATCAACGCGTACCACCTTGAGCCTTTTGACAGTAACAGTTCTGCCGCCCATCCGTCCTGGCCTTCTCACTCCCTTGAACGTTCGAGCAGCGTCAGTAGCTCCACCCGACTGAGGCTTTCGGTGGATCATCGATCCATGCGTCATATCTGCCCCATGGAAATGCCAACGCTTAACGCCGCCGGCAAATCCTTTTCCTTTTGAAACTGCGGTTACTGCTACTACATCGCCTTCGCTCAGAACTTCATGCGGCTGGATCTCCCTGCCCACATCAATTCCTTCTAAACTGCTAACCGGCAGCTCGCGAAGGTATCTCATAGTCTTACCGGCAACTCTCTTAAATTGACCGCGAACCGGTTTGGTGAGCCTGTTTTCATGCAACGGCTCATAACCTACCTGTACGCCGTCATATCCATCAGTTTGAGCTGTTTTTACTTGAGTGACCAACATAGCGCCAGCTCCAACAACTGTAACCGGCACCATTCGACCAGCTTCATCGAATATCTGAGTCATCCCAAGTTTTTTACCTAAAATCGCTGTCAGCATCTCTTACTCCCAAAAATGGCTGCTTATCAGCCGAACCAAGCGATAATCTATCTCTTGATCTCTATATCAACACCACTCGGTAAATCCAGGTTCATAAGAGCGTCAATAGTCTTAGCACCCGGATTCAAAATATCAATCAATCTCTTGTGAGTTCTAACCTCAAAATGCTCCATCGACTCTTTGTCAATGTTCGTTCCACGATTCACACAGTATATGTTCTTCTTTGTTGGCAGAAGCACAGGACCCGACACACGCGCCCCAGTGCGCCTCGCGGTCTCTACTATGCTCTCAACAGACCTATCCAATACTCTGTGATCGTAAGCCTTAAGCCTTATTCTAATAACATTCTGTTTACGCATGCGATCTCTTCTCCAGTCGCAGAGGTTATACCAGCCCCCGCACTACTCAATAATCTGAGCGATAACGCCGGCGCCTACTGTATGGCCGCCTTCTCGTATCGCAAACCGCAGCCCTTCTTCCATCGCTATCGGCACTATCAGCTCGCCTACTATCGTTACATTGTCCCCAGGCATAACCATCTCTACACCCTCAGGCAGCTCTACTGTGCCCGTGACATCTGTCGTCCTAAAGTAAAACTGCGGACGGTATCCCTTGAAAAACGGAGTGTGCCTGCCGCCCTCTTCCTTAGTAAGCACGTATACCTCCGCCTTGAACTTCGTGTGCGGCGTGATTGACCCAGGCTTCGCTATAACCTGCCCGCGCTCTATCTCCTTGCGCTCTACTCCCCTAAGCAGTAACCCTACATTGTCTCCCGCCTGACACTCGTCCATCATCTTCCGGAACATCTCTATGCCTGTAGCTACTGTCTTCTTCGTAGGCCTGATACCTACTATCTCTACCTCGCTCCCAAGCTTGAGCGTCCCGCGCTCTACTCTTCCTGTCGCTACCGTCCCTCGACCAGTTATCGTAAATACATCCTCTACCGGCATCAGGAACGGCTTGTCTACATCTCGCTCAGGCGTCGGTATGTAGTTGTCTATCGCTTCCAATAATTCCCATATGGACTGCACATCCTTCGTGTCCGTCCTGCCGGCGTTTAAGTCCTCAAGCGCCTTCATTGCCGATCCCTTAACTACAGGAACATCGTCGCCAGGAAACTCATACTTGTTTAGAAGATCCCTTACCTCTAACTCTACTAACTCAAGCAACTCCGGATCGTCTACCTGGTCAGTCTTGTTCATGTAAACTACAATATATGGCACACCTACCTGCCTGGCAAGCAAAATGTGCTCCCTCGTCTGCGGCATCGGCCCGTCTGCCGCGCTTACTACAAGCACCGCTCCGTCCATCTGCGCTGCACCTGTGATCATGTTCTTGATGTAGTCAGCATGCCCAGGACAGTCTACATGCGCATAATGCCGCTTGTCCGTCTGATACTCAGCATGGAATATGTTTATGGTTACTCCTCGCTCTCGCTCCTCAGGCGCTCCGTCTATCCTGTCGTATGGCGTATACTCCGCTAATCCCTTCGTAGCTAACGCCGCCGTTATTGCCGCCGTAAGCGTCGTCTTGCCATGATCTACATGCCCTATAGTGCCTATGTTTACGTGCGGCTTCGTCCTCTCAAACCGCTGCTTTGCCATCTCTTGTTGCCTCCCAGTTAAAAATCCTCTTTTTAGTGTCTAACCCCCTGCCGCGCGCCGCCCCGAAGGATCAGCTCGTCGGCAATGTTCTTTGGCACTTCCTGATAATGAGACGGCTCCATAGTATATGAAGCGCGCCCCTGTGTCATAGAACGCAGTGTTGTAGCATAACCAAACATTTGTGCCAGAGGAACTTCTGCTCTTATAACTCTTGTGTCACCTGGAGTTGCTTCCAAGTGAACTATACTGCCTCTGCGAGAGTTAATATCAGACATAACATCTCCCACATAAGCCTCCGGCGTTATCACCTCCACCGACATAATAGGCTCTTTCAACACAGGATCGCCTTTTTCAACAGCATGTCTAAGAGCCATCGAACCAGCTATCTTGAAAGCTATTTCGGATGAATCTACCTCGTGATACGAACCGTCCACCAAAGAAACCTTTATGTCCACAATCGGGTATCCACCAAGCACTCCAGAATCTAACGATTCTCGCACCCCAGCTTCAACAGCAGGGATAAACTCCTTAGGGATAACCCCACCAACTATCTTATTCTCAAATATAAAACCTTCTCCAGGCTCAAGTGACGATACTTCCACAATGCAATGACCATACTGTCCACGGCCACCGGTTTGTCGTACATATCTACCCTCACCCCTCGCGCTCTTTCTTATCGTCTCGCGATAGGATACTTGCGGCTTGCCA
>Ga0101944_10007629_pt1 | contig 10729 bp, 5 predicted proteins | sample DewCreD2012metaG_FD_75245 | JGI IMG/M metagenome (GOLD analysis project Ga0101944, IMG submission 75245) | Hot spring sediment bacterial and archeal communities from British Columbia, Canada, to study Microbial Dark Matter (Phase II) - Dewar... ...
TTACGCCCGCACCTATGGCTTCTGGCGGCCCATCATCGACGCGACCGTCCACAAGTTCCTCAACTGCGGCGACCTGCACCACGGCTTCGCCCGCGTGCGCTGCCCCGACTGCCGCCATGAGTTCTTCGTCGGCTTCTCCTGCAAACAGCGCTGTATCTGCCCGAGCTGCCACCAGAAACGCACGCTGGTCTTCGGCCAACACGTGGCCGAAGAGGTCTGCCGGCCGATCCCGCATCGCCAGTTCGTCTGGACGATCCCCAAACGCCTGCGCATCTTCTTCCGCTTCCACCGCAAACTGCTCCGGCAATTGCCCAAACTGGCTTGGCAAGCCGGTGCTGACCGCGGAGCAGGTAGCGCTGGTTGAGTCGATGAACGCGGGCGTGCGGGAGCACGAACTGGCGGTGGTCTTGCTCACGCAGGGTGTGGCCGAGGGCGTCTGCCGTGCCGAGTACTGCGGCGTGCCGTGCCAGATTCGCATCGACTACTTCAGCCCCGCGAGCGGCGGCGGGATCGTGGACCTCAAGACCTGCGACGACCTGACCTACTTCGAGGCCGACGCCCGCCGCTATGGCTACGCGCACCAGATGGCGTTCTATCGCGCTGTGCTGGCCGCGGCCCGCGGGGGCGAGCTGCACCCCGTCCACATCATCGCCATCGAGAAGAAGCCGCCGTTCCGCTGCGGCGTCTGGCGCTTCCACGATGACGCCCTGGCCTCCGCCCAGCGCGAGAACGAAGCGGCCATCGCGCGGCTGCGGGAGTGCCAGGCCAGGAACGAGTGGCCCAGCGGCTACGAAGAGGCCCGCGTTTTCGACTTCATCTGACGACGAACCACTCGGCGGCGAGCGGTGGGATGGCGTACCGCCGCGGTGCCTCGGCGGTCGGACTCCCTGTGCCCCCGCTCGCCGCCTTCTTCACAGCCAACCAAGGAGACCGGACATGAAGCTCTTATCGCAAATCCAAACCGGCAAGCGTCCCATGCCGCCGCGGATCATGACCTACGGAACAGAAGGCGTGGGCAAGTCCACCTTCGCCAGCCAGGCGCCGGCACCCATCTTCATCCAGACCGAGGACGGACTGGACCAGATCAACTGCACGAAGTTCCCGCTGGCCCGGACCTTCGAGGACGTGACGGCCGCCCTGGGCGAACTGGCCGCGGAGAAGCACGACTTCCAGACGGTCGTCATCGACTCGCTGGACTGGCTGGAGCGGCTGATCTGGGACGACGTGTGCCGCAAGTATGGCGTCACGACTATCGAAAAGGCCGACGGCGGCTACGGCAAGGGCTACATCCATGCCCTCTCGTGGTGGCGCCAGGTCATCGACCGGCTGATGACCCTCCGCAACGACCGGGGCATGGCGGTCCTGCTCATCGCCCACGCCAAGATCGAGAAGTTCGAAGACCCGGAGGCCACGGCTTACGACCGCTACTCGCCGCGGCTGAACAAACACGCCGCCGCGCTGCTGTGCGAATGGTGCGACGCTGTGCTGTTCGCCACGCTCAACACTTTCGGCAAGGTGCGGGTCAACTGCAGCGCCACGGCCACTCGCTCCGGCGAGAACAGCGCGCTTTACGTGCAGGCCAACCGCGTCCGGCAATCGTTCGCGCAGGTCCGCGCGGAGCAGCCGGCGGCGGCCGCAACCGAGCCTTTGACCGTCCTTCAGACTCGCGAACCCGGTGCGATCCGCCTTCGGTCGCCGCGCCGCCGGGTGATCTACCGGGCGGACAACATCGAGATGGCCACGGTTGAGGACCAGCCCGTCGTCACCGCCACCGGCAACGTCTACGTGGCACAGGGCGAGACGGGAGTGGGCGACTACCTCGAAATGCGTGCCGACGCGGCGGTGATCTGGCTGAAACCGGGCGAACCCGGCCAGACCGTCGGCGGTGCGCTGGGCGCGCCTGGGACGGAGCCTGCGGAAGAGCAACCGGCCGCAGCGCCCGCACCGGCCATGGAGGCCGCCCGGGCTCCTGGAATGTTCGGCGCGGCTGATCTCGAAGTATCGGCTGTATATCTCGAGGGCGATGTGGTATTGACCCTTGGCGAGCGGATGGTCAAGGCTCGCCGGCTGTACTACAACTTTGAGGAGGACCAGGCGTACATCCTGGACGCGGTGGTTCGGGTGATGGAGCCGACCCGCGGCGTGCCGTTCTACGTTCGCGCCCAGGAGGTCCGGCAGCTGGCCCGCGATCGCTACGTAGCTGACAACGCCAAGATCACGACCAGCGAGTTCCAGGTGCCGCACTACCACATCGGGGCGGAGCGCGTGGTGGTGGTCGATCGCACGCCGCGCGATGTGACGGGGCAGGTGATCGGGGTGCAGGCCGGCTCGTTCGCCGCCCGCGACATCACGTTCAACATCAACAACATGCCGCTTGCGTACTGGCCGTATGCCCGCGGCGACGTTCGCCAGGGCGAACTGGCCCTGCGGTCGCTGCGCACGTGGTATTCGAACCAGTTCGGCCTGTCGACCGAGACGCGGTGGAACCTGTTCACGGCGTTGGGCATGCTGCCGCCAGAGGGCTTTGGCGCGGACCTGCGGCTGGACTGGTACGGCCGGCGCGGCCCGGCAGTCGGCATCGACTCGGACTACCAGCGGCAGAACATGTTCGGCCTGCTGCGCAGCTATTACATCCATGACCAGGGCGAGGATACGTTCGGTTCGCTGCGTGAGGACCTGGTGCCGCCGAGCGAGAATCGCGGCCGGTTCACGTGGCGCCATCGCCAATACTTGCCGCAGGACTGGCAGTTGACGCTGGAGGTCAGTTACCTCAGCGACGCCAACTTCCTGGAGGAGTACTTCCCGAACGAGTTCTACAACGACAAGGAGCAGGAGAGCCTGTTGTACGCAAAGAAGCAGCGGGACAACTGGGCGTTCACGGGCCTGCTTCAGTGGCGGCTGAACGATTTCCTGACCCAGACGGAGAGCTACCCGGACTTTGCGTTCTACCTGCTGGGCGAGCCGCTGCTGGGCGACAAGGCCGCGCTGTTCGGCGAGGCCCGTGCCGGCCTGGTTCGCTACCGGCCTGACGACCGCAGGCTGTTCAACAACAACCGCCTGATCGACAACACCAACGCGACGCATGCGACCGTCCGCACGGACACCCGGCAGGAGATCGACGTGCCGGTGGATGTGGGCCACGCCCGGATCGTGCCGTTCGGCGTGGTGCGGGGATCGTATTACAGCCGCAGCGAAGTGCCGCCGAACGACGAGGGCGCGATCTTCCGCGACTTCTTCAGTTACGGATTGCGCAGCAGCGCCTATGCGTGGCGGATTTTCGACGAGGCCAACAGCCGGCTGTTGGACGTGCACCGTCTGCGGCACATCTTCAAGCCGGAGACGACCTTCTGGTTCAGCGAGACGAACTACTCGAGCCGGCAGCTTACGCCATTTACCAACGGCGTCGAAACGACCGACGACTTCGATGGCTTTACGCTCAAACTGCAAAACCTGTTGCAGACGCAGCGCGGTGGGCCGGGTCGCTGGCGCAGCGTCGACTGGATCACGATGGACACCACCTTTGGCTTCTTCGACAACACGCCGGTCAACCGGGCCCTGACGCACGGCAACGTGGTGCAGTACCGCCCGGAGGAGTCGATCGCCCGCGATTTCGTCGACAACCGGATCCGTTATCGCCTGAGCGACACAACGCTGCTGGTGTATGACGCGTACTACGATTTTGAGTATGACCGGCTGGACGTGCAGTCGCTTTCGCTGGCGGTGGAGCGCGATCCAAGACTGGCCTATTTCCTCGGCTGGAACCAGATCAAGACGACCGACTCGAGTCTGATCGGGTTCGGAACCAACTACAAGGCGAGCGAAAAGCACACGTTCGCCCTGAGGACTTCGTACGACTTCGAGCGCAGCCGGGTCGGAGAGTTCGAAATATCGTACATCCGCAAGTTGCCGCGGTGGTACGTGGCGACAACGTTCCAGCTCGACAACATCGAGGATGACATCGGTGTGTCAGTCTCGGCCTGGCCGGAAGGCGTGCCCGAGGCCACGCTCGGCGGCCGGCGGTACACGGGCATACCCGAGCACATCGGCATTCAGCCGTAATCTACACCGACTTGTTCCAGTTGCTCGCCATCACCTGCAGGTCGAAGACGTTGACCTTGTTGTCGCCCGTCAGATCGCAGGCCGGGTTATAGCCCGGCTGGCCCTGTTGCTTGTTCCAGCTGGCACCCATGCGCTGCAGGTCGAACACGTTGACTTTGCCGTCCCGGGTGATGTCGCCGGGCCAGGTGAACTCGTCGGCGCCTGTGTCGGGGGTTGTGCCCATCGGGCGCGGGTCCCCGTCGACGTCATCGGTGACCGCGGCCAGCGAGGCTGCCTGGTTGATGCAGGCACTGGCCGTGCTCGCCAGGTGGAGGTTGCCGTTGGCGTGGTCGACGAACCAGGAGGGCTGCGCGTTGGTGAGGTTGCCGGTGAGCGTGGCGGTGGCGCCGTCGCGGGCGAGGATGTTGCCGTCGGTGATGTTGTAGGCGATCGTGCCGGTGCTGCTGGGGAAGCGGTAGTCGATTACCCACGGGAACGTGCCGTTGAGGATGCAGGTGTTGTTGTAGATCTGGAAATTGCTCGCGAAAACGCACGTGATGGCCACGTCGCCGAAGTTGCCTTTGCGGTAGATGAAGTTGTTGCGGATGATGCCGCCGGTGTGGTCGCCGACCGAACCGCCGCCGTTGCCGAAATTCACGCCGAAGTCGCACTCGTAGAACTCGCAGCGCTCGACGATCGTGCCTTCGGACTTCTGCCAGGCGAGGATCGCCCCGCCCGTGAGCACGCCGGCCGGCCCGCGGATATTGCGGAAGACACAGTCGCGGATGATCCAGTCCTTCGCGTTGAGGATGTCGACGCCGTGGGTGTACCACCAGCGCGAGGTGGTGGTGAACTCGAACTGGCAGTACTCGACAATGCCATTCTCGCATTTCTTGGGCTGGGCGGCGGCGTTTACGCTGACCTTGATGAACTGCTCGCCGCTGTCGATCAGCCGGCAGTTGTAGATATGGAAACGGTCGGCGATGTTCTCGCCATGCACCTGGATCAGGTGGTAGTACGCATCGCGCAGGGTAAGGTCGGCGATCATGACGTCGTCGCTGAAGACATGGAAGATCGTCGGCGTGCTGCCGGACGAGACGCTCATGCCCTGGCCCTTGATGATGACGGCGTCCCGGTTGCCCGAGGCGCCACGCAGGGTGACATTGTCGGCGTTGAAGCTGACCGAGTGGCCGTAGACGCCCAGGTCGTAGAACCCGTCCGCCACCATGATGGTCGTGCCGGGCGTGGCGCCCGAGATCGCGCTCATCAGCGCAGATACGGTACTGACGTTGACAACCGTCCCGGTTGGCGGCGGCAGAGGCGGTGCCTTCCGTGCCGCGAGTGCGGCCGGGCTTGCCAGGCCAAACAGGGCGGTCGCCAGGACCGCAACCGATAGCAGCGATCTTACTCTTGCAGCGAGCATCCTTTTCCCTCCAGAAAAGTATGTCGGCCGAACTGACGAAGTGACACCGAATATCCATCATTGTACCTGCGGGCGATTGCTATGGGAAGGCAAAAATGCGCGGAGTAGTGGCATGCTCGCCGGCTGCGAGATGCAAAGACAAGACCGCCTGGACCGGACTTACGGTCCAGGCGATCCTGAAGTGTACGGATCGCATTGTCTACAGGGATTTGTTCCAGTTCTGCCCCATGACCTGCAGATCGAAGACGTTGACCTTGTTATCGCCCGTAAGGTCGCAGGCGGCGTCGTAGCCGGGCTGGCCCAAGCTCTTGTTCCAGCTGGCGCTGAGCCGCTGCAGGTCGAAGACGTTGACCTTGCCGTCGCCGGTGATGTCCGCCGGCAGCAGCGGGACCTGCACCTGCACCATCAGCTCGGGCGGGGCCTTGCCGTTGTTGTTCCACAGGTCGTAGAGCTCCTGGCCGGCCGAGTTGGTCGTGTTCTCGTCCCGCAGGAACTCGATGTACTCCTTGCTGGTACTTTGGTAGTAGAGCGTGACGGTGGCCGACGCTGCCGTCGTCGGCACGATGTACATCGTGTCGTCCCAGAACTGGCCGTCAGCGTAGGTCGCGCCGACCGGTGAGCCGCCGAAGGTGGCGAAGGCGGCGTTGGTGAAGCCCTGCGGCGGGATGCGGGTGTCTTTGTGGATCTTGTTGTTCAGGACGAAGTGGAATGACGGGCCCTCCGGCGCGCCGACCAGGGGCGCGGTCACGCCGTCGAGGCCCGGCTTGGCCTCGTACACCTTCAGCATTGCATCGTGGGCGAGTTCGCCGGTGGCGGCGTTGTAGGCGCCGGACTCCGCCAGCAGGGTCTGCGCGGCGTTGTAGTACTTCACGTTGATCCAGACGCGCCGGCCCTCGGGGTAGCCTGTCGGCAGCTTGTGGCCCGAGCGGTTGGTGACCTTGACGGACATCCGGCCGCCGGCCTGCTGGACCGTCATCGTCGCGGCTTTGGCGAGCATCGCGCGGGACCGGCTGGCGCCAGCGGCGGCTGCCGCAGGGTCGATCTTGTCGGGATGGAGCGTGGCCAGTTGCTCCATCATCCACGCGCTGCCGCCGGTCATGTCGTGCAGGGGCAGATCGTTACGCAGCGGCGCGGCCGGGTAGTTGCAGCCCTTGCCTGTCACGTCGCGCAGGTGGCAGTCCTGGCAGGTGGCGACAAAAGACTTGTTGCCCCCGAAGTCCGGGGCGTACACGCCGCTGGGCGTGTTGAAGTCGCTGTGGAGCCACTCGCTGTAGGTCCGCTCGATCGGCATGATATGCGTGGAGGCGAAGCTGGCGGGCGGCGCGTCCATCGCGTTGGGCACGTAGTTGCCGCTGCCATCCTTGTCGAAGGCCGGGTTGCTCACGTCGTGGCATGTGCCGCACAGCGCCGCCTCGCGGTGGAACGGCGAGACCAGCACCGGGTGGCCGCTGGTGGCATCAAGGAACGGTCCGCGCCGCGCGCCCGTGGGATCCACCACGAACATGCCGTTGGCAAAGGTGGGCGGCACGGCTGTCAGCGCTGCCAGGATCGACTGGTCCTCTGCGGGGCTCGCGCCGGCCGAGTAGACCGGATCCACCAGCCGGTGACAGAAGTCGCACGATAGGCCGCTCATATCAGTCGCGAGTATCTGGCTGCCGCTGGTGGGGATGGACCGGCCGCGCAGCCAGCCTTTGGGAATGTGGCAGCGGAGACACAGGTCGCCCGAATCGGGCGCGTCCTGGTTGGCGATCGCCATGCAAGCCTCGAAGAGAGGATCGATCGACGCTTGGGCCATCATGCTGCCTTGCCAGTTGGAGTAGGGTTCGACCGCGGCATCGTAGCTACCGTGGCAGGTGACGCAGGCGGACGGGTCGTTCAGCGTGCCGGCCTCCAGCGGCTGCGTGCCGGGCATGTCGAAGTCGCGTAACGTGGTCGGCACGATGCCGCCGGGCGGGGCGACCACGGTGAAGACCGCGTTGCTCGTATCGCTGCCGGTATTGAAGGAGTTATCGGTCGCGGTAACGCGGATGCGGGCCTGCGTGGTGGGCCGGTTGGCCACGAACCAGGGGTAACTGCCCGTGTTGCCAACGCCCTGGGCCAGAAGATCCCACGTGGCGCCGTCGTCGTCGGAGAGGTAGATGCTGACGGCCGCGACGCCGCCGGCGTCGGCGGCTGTCCACTGCACGATCGTCAGACCATTGCCGGTGACCGTCTCTCCGCCGTTCGGCGAGATCACCGCCACGGTTGGTGGCGTGGTGTCTGCCGCTGCGACGGGTACGAGGTAACCTGAGATCTCCGACACGGTCACCTGCGTGACGCTGCTGACATTGCCCGGCGTCAGGCCCGGGAACGTGGGCGTGTTGCTGTAGCTGGTCAGATCCGTGATCTCCTGCTGCGAGGTGTAGCCGTCGCCGTCGGCGTCGATGTCCTTTACCGACAGGATGGCATCGCGCAGGCCCGTTGTGGTGTTCGGGAAGCTGGCAAGGGCATCCTGAACGCGGACGCCGTACGGATTCCGCGTGCCGCCACCGTTGAAGCGATAATGGCAGACGCCGCAGTGGCCGGTCTTGCTGGGCACCGTGTCCAGGGGGGTGCCGACAGCCGAAGGATACGCGTTGAAGAAAGCGCTGCGGATCTCGGACTTAGCCTGCACCGCCTGCGGTAGCAGCCAGAGCAGTGCGCCTGCCAGCGCCACATGAATCCACAGTGACCGATACGCACAATAATCGACCGGCTTCATTGGCTTCTCCCTCCAAACGGCATCTTGCTTTCGTTACATGAACACCGCAGGTGTGTAACACTGGAGAGGTGGCTTTGTGTCCTGAGCGGTCGGCCGCACATCGTTCCACCGACTGGACGCCCTTCCCTGCGACCGAGCCGCAAGACGGGCCGGTGGTCTGAGCCGCCGAACCGAGGTGCATTGTACCGCTGGAGCGACAGGGCCAGCCAGCCAAAACCCGAGCGGATGTCCCTGAGCCAGCAGGATCAGGGAAACCACGAGGCGCCGCCGGGACGGCGAAGTCCCAATATCGGTGCGCTTCGCGGCTGCCACTCGGTCCCTTGGGCTGCGGCGCGTGCCATGCTCCTGCGCCGATACAAGAGCATGCGGGGCGCCGCGGTCCCTTCGGCTGTGCTCAGGGCAGGCTCTGTGGACACGGCTGTCAGGCCGGGTGCCAGGGCCGTGCTCACGCGCATGAGGAAAAAACGGGTGCCACGAGTGCCGCGGGTACAGCCACTGGCGGAATCCGGCCGCAGGCCGGATGGCCGTGGTCGTCGCCGTCGCTGACTTTTGATCTCTGACCAGCTACCGCTACTTGGTCGGAGCGGCGGCGGTGGCTTCCTCGGCGTCGTTGGCCTGGATGAGCCTGTCGAGCGTCACGAAACCCTGGTCGTCGGGCCAGGACTTGCCGGCTTCCGACAGCAGCGAGGCGGCCTCGGCCGTCTGGCCGCTGAATGCGTAGGTCCAGGCGACCAGCAGCCATGCATCGGGACGTTCCGGGTGGTCCGAAAGGAACTCACGGACGTCGCGTACGGTTTGGGTGAAGGTATTAGAGTTGTCGTACACGGCCGGCAGGTAGAAGTCGCGCAGGTGCAGGTCCCGCCAGGTGTCGAACGAGCGGCGCACGGCGTCGGCGGCCTCCGTGTACTGGCCGTCGGCGACCAGGGCGGCCGCATAGAGCATGCGGGCCATGCCGTTCTCGGGGTCGTAGGCGACTACCTGCGAGAGGATGCTGCGAGCCTGCTCCATGTCGCCGGAACGAATGGCGGTGAGCCCGGCTTCGACTGTCACCTGCTCGGCAGGGGCCGGTTCGCTGTCTTCGGCCGGAGCGGCATCGCCGGCGGGTGCCTGTTCCGCGGCGGCAACTCCGGGAGCCGCCACGGCTGTCGGGGCGACGACGACGGCGGGTTCCGACTTCACTCTTGTGAAGCTTGCGCCGATGTCAAAGCTCTTACCGCTGCGGCTCAGGAAGGAGAAGGCGGTGCTGATCGACCAGCTGCTCGAGGGGGCCTCGACGACGGCCGGGGCCGCCACGACCGGGGCCGGCTCGACCACGTACGTCGGCATGGCAGCGACGACCGGGTAATAGTAAGCCGGATAGTAGTAGTAGACCGGCGCAACAACCGGGGCGACCACGGGTACCGGCTCGACTACCACCGGGGCCGGCACGATCGGCGTGAAGACTACCGGCGCGACCACCGGCGCGACGTAAATGGTGCGGTAGACCAGAACGGTGGGCGGGGCAAAGTACACCGGCTGGACGTACCGTACGCTCGGACAGACCACGACCGGGCGCGACACGTAGGCGAAGCTCAGGCTGAAGACCGGCGGGTCATACACGACAGGCACGACCGGCGCGACGTCGTACACCACCACGTGTGCGGGGGCATAGTAGGAGTGCACAAAGGTGAAGCTCGCGCTTACGTGATAATGGTGGGGATGGAAGTGGCCGTGACGCCAATAGTCGCCATAGGGCCAGCGATGGCCGCGGTAGTACCGGCTGCCACGGTAGTCGAAGTGGCCGGCATTGATCACGGTCACGTCACGGCTGCGGACGGTCCGCGTGGTGCGGACGTAGACGTCCCGGCCGTTCACCCGGCCATGGGCGATGGTGCGCGAATCGCGGAAAGCAGTTGTGCGGATCGTGCCGTCGCTGCGAACGGCGCTTGCGCGGATGACGGGGCGTTCCGCGCTGCGGGCACCGCGGCTGACCGTACGGGCGGAATCGCCGCGGGGCAGGCCGCGGGCCATGCGCGCGATGTCCGGGGCCTCCCGGCTGCTGTCCCGACGGATCGCGCTGCGGTCGGTGCCGGCTGGTGTCCGGCTGACCGATCGCGAGGCATCATTTCGGGGCCGGCTGATCGGCTGAGAGCGGTCGATGCCGGACCGGCGGCCCAGGTCGGGTAACGGGGTGACACCGGGTCGGCTTCGATTGGTGCTGTTGCCGGAGGGCCGGGCGATTGATCGCGGCACATCGTCACGCGACCGGACGATCGGGCGCGTGCGATCGGTGTTGCCCGGACCGCGGGAGAAATCCGTATTGGGGCGGGTGATAGGTTGGCTGCGCTGTGCATCGCCGGTGGCGCCCGGCGTGCGGCGGATGGGGGCTGTTGTCTGGAGATCGGGGCGACTCGTGCGGCCGGTGCTCGTGGGCGGGCGTGCTATGGAGCGAGCGACGTCCTCACGATCGCGGACCACAGGTCGCGAGCGGTCAAGATCGCGGCGAACGGGGGGCGCGCGAGGAGGCGGAGGCGGGCGTCATCGTGGTG
>Ga0101944_10007630_pt1 | contig 10729 bp, 9 predicted proteins | sample DewCreD2012metaG_FD_75245 | JGI IMG/M metagenome (GOLD analysis project Ga0101944, IMG submission 75245) | Hot spring sediment bacterial and archeal communities from British Columbia, Canada, to study Microbial Dark Matter (Phase II) - Dewar... ...
CGGGGAAACCTCGTGGAGGGGAGCGATGGGCCCCCGGATCCCGGCGTTGTTCACCAAGATGTCCACGGTGCCGTAGGCCTCGAGGGCTTTGCGGACCATTTGTTGAACCTGCCCCTCCTGGGAGACGTCGGCCGCCACCGCCAGGGCTTCCCGCCGCAGGGCGCGCATCTCCGTCGCCACGCGTTCTACCTCTTCCCGGGTCCGGGCCGCCAGCACGACCTTGGCGCCCTCCTTGCCGAAGAGGAGGGCTACGGATCGGCCGAACCCCCTTCCTCCCCCCGTGACGATGGCAACCTTGTTATCCAGTCTCATGTTTGCTCCCCGATGCGGAAGGAAACGAAGATATGGGTTCGAGCGGCACGGACCTGCCCCGGGCCGCGGAAAGAACCCGCAGAAAGACGGTTGGCCTTATCAAAGCTCGATTTGAAAATATACGGTACCCCGCAAGTTGCTGCGATCTCCTTGACCGACGCAGCCGTCTGAAGGCATGCCTTCTGTGATTCAATCACGCAGGGCCCTGCAATCAAAACCAGGGGATTCCCCCCTCCTATTGCAATATCGCCTACCCTGATTTCACGCATTCTTGTTTTCCTTGTGCAAAAAGGCTTTTACCTTTTCCAGATCCTCGGGGACATCCACTCCGATAGTATCATAGGAGGTCTCTATAACCTTAATGCGGAAACCCTCTTCGAGGACCCTCAGCTGCTCCAGGCGTTCGGTGGACTCAAGCCGGGAGACAGGCATGTTCTTGTAGATAAAAAGGAAGTCCTTGGTATAGCCGTAGAGCCCGATGTGTTTGTAATAAAGCGGGGATTCCACGCTCGAATTAGGAGCCTTAAAAGGAATGGCCGCGCGGGAGAAATAAAGGGCGAACCCGTTTTTGTCGGTAACGACCTTAACCACATTGGGGTCCTCCAGCTCGCGGGGATCGGTTATCTTGCGCATAAGCGTTGCCATGGAAACGGTCTTATCGGAAAGCAGCGCCTGGGCCACCCCGTCGATCATCGTCGGATGTATCAGGGGCTCGTCTGCCTGGATATTTACCACAACCTCCACCTCCAAGGGGTTGACAACCTCGCTGATCCTGTCGCTGCCGCAGGCATGGTCACGGGAAGTCATAACAACTTTGGCGCCGAAGCCTTTTGCCACATCGGCCACCAGTTCATCGTCGCAGGCGATGATCAGTTCATCGAGGGACCGCGCCTGGCGCGCACGCTCCCAGACGTGCTGCAACATGGGTTTACCCAGGATATCGGCGATAACCTTTGCCTGGAACCTGGTCGATGAATAGCGTGCCGGAATAATCCCCACTACATCCATGGCTATATAAGCCTCTCTGCGAGCTCTTTACGCGTGGTCACCGCGGTCCCGACCTTGCCGACAACGATACCTGCCGCGAAATTCGCTAAATGCGCCGCTTCCAACTTGCTTGCTCCGGAACAAAGGCTCAGGGTAAATGTGCTGATGACCGTATCCCCGGCACCTGAGACATCGAACACTTCCTGCGCAACCGTCGGGATATGGGTAAGCCTGCCGTTGCTTTCAAAAAGCTGCATCCCGTGCTCACCCAGGGTCACCAGGATCGATTCAAGCTCAAGGTAATCAAGTATCTGACGCGACGCCACATCGACATCTTTACTGGTGAATATCCTGTCATTGTTAAGGGTAAAGCGGTTAGTGGTATCTTTGATCTTAAGGTTACGTATGGCATTCTCCAATTCCTTGCGGTTGGGAGTAATACAGGTGACGCCGCGGTAATGATGGAAGTGCTCTTCTTTAGGGTCAACGTTAATGATTTTTTTATATTTGCGTGCAAGCGCAATCACCTCTTCCAGCAGGGACATGTTGACAACTCCTTTACCGTAATCTTCAATGACCACGGCATCATAGCGGTCGATGTTCCTGCGTATAAAGGCGAGGATCCGCCTGTTAAGCTCTTGCGGCAGGGGATCGGTATGCTCCCAATCAACGCGCACCACCTGCTGATGGCCGGCAAGGATCCGGGTCTTTACCGTGGTGTGCCTTTTGGATTCGATAAAGATGCCGGAGGTGGAGATATTGCGTTTTTTAAGCTCGCCAAAAAGTATATCGTTGTTCTTGTCGTTCCCGGTCACGCCGACCAGAAGCACCTGGCCGTCCAGGGAGCGTATATTGTAGGCTACGTTGGCAGCGCCCCCGGGGACAAATGTCCTTTTATTCGCCCACACCACGGGAACGGGCGCTTCGGGAGATATGCGGTCCACTGACCCCCAGATGTATTCGTCAAGGATAAGGTCTCCCAGCACCAGCACTTTTGCCTTGTGAAAATGCCGTATGATTTCTTTAAGCCTCTTCATAGCTTCTCTATGACTGCCTGCGCTAAAAGCGGCAGCATAATCTCATGGTGACCGACGATATAATACCCGCTGCCGCCGTTCATTACCGGCCGCGTGACGACATTCTGCGCCGGCCTGTAGTGATAGACCATATCGAAATTTGCCGCCGTGAAATCATGTACCTTATTGCCGAGGTTGCGGCAAAGATTAAGCGCTTTCAGGAAAACCTCAGGCAACACAACGGCAGAGCCAAAATTAAGCACCACTCCGCCCTTATGCAGGCGCCGGGCATGCTCGGCAAGCGCATAAAAATCGCGTACGCTACCCTCTGCGGCCGAGCTGGCGTCAAAGCTAGGATGCTGATGGATGATATCTGTGCCGATAGCTACATGAACATAAACGGGTATCAGGCGCTTGTACGCCTGATAAAGGATGCTTTTATCTTTGTGGCGCAGCCCGGAGGAAGATATCCGCGCCGCAACCGCATACCCGAAACCAAGCCCCTCACAGACGCCTTCTTTGACGGCGCTATTGATAAAATCAGCCGTATCCCTGGCCATTCCGAAAGAGCCATCTTTAAGGCTGGATGCGACATCCTCGGATGTCTTTGCCTGCAAGGCGATCTCAAAATCGTGGATAGCGCCTGCGCCGTTTAAACAGAGGCAGGTGACAACCTTTTTCCTGATAAGCTCGATCACAACGGGATTAAGGCCGCACTTGATGACGTGCGCGCCCATCATCAATATGACTGCCTTATCCTTGCGCCTGGCCCGGACGATGGCATCGACTATCGCGCGCAGGTCTTTTGCCTTGAGCATGTCCGGGAGGGAATCGTAAAAGGCGCTGAAACGCGCGCCCTTTGCGGGAGCCTTGGCAAAGGCGGCGTACGTTACCTTATTCTTCCGGGATTTAAGGGAATAGGTCTTTACCTTATCTAAATTGATCATACGAAACTATAATTGTAGCACAAAATAAGGTTAAATCAACTATATATTTGCCCTTAAAACGATGGGTCAATAGTGAATAGTCGATAGTCGATGGTGAATGGTTGATCGTGTATGAGGATAGAAAGAGCGGGGACACTTCCTCTGGAAGTGCTTATGCCGCAAGGCGCTAGGAGGAAACGGTCCTCATGATGTCGGCGGCGGCATTCAGAACATCCTCTGCGGTGATCGCCTTAAGGCAGACAAATCCTTTTATGCAATTATGAGCGCGGCATTCGATGCACCCGACCTGCTTATGCAAGACTTTGTCGTGTTCGCCTAGCGGGCCCCACCTGCGGGGGCTTAAACCCTTCTGATTCCTGCCGAAGATCGAGATAACCGGAGTGCCGACGGCAGAAGCAATATGCACAGGGCCGGAATCGTTGGAAACAAAAAGGCTGCATCTTTTGAGGAAGGCGGCAAGCTGGGCAACAGAGGTGCGTCCGGCAAGGTTCAAAACCGGGTGTTTAAGCAGACCGACCACCTCCCCTGCCCTGGCCATGTCTTTAGGGCCTGCGATTATCGCGAGCTTAAAGCCGTACTTCTCCGCCAGCCTGTCTGCAGCCTCGGCAAAACGTTCTGCAGGCCAGATCTTGGAGGGACAGCTAGCTGCAGGGTGAATGGCCAGTATCCTGTCCGTTTCCTTAAGCCCTTCGCTTATGAAAAGCTCACGCACCCATGCCTCTGCCTCCGGGCGTAGCGGCATGTATAACGCGCTCCTGCCGTGCGTTTCTATGCCCGCATAACGCACCATATCCAGGGTGTATTCAGACTCATGTTTTGCGCCGAAATGCTTGTGGTGGGGCATGCGTTCAGTCAGTAGAAAGCCGCTTTTGCGGTCATAACCTACTCTCCTGGGTATGCCGGCAAGGAAGCTTACCCAGTGCATACGGTTGGTCGGGTGCAGTATCAGGCACAGGTCAAAACGTTCCTTTTTCAAACGCAAGGCAAACCGAAGCGTCCCGAGCCAGCTTTTATGTTTTGCCAGCTTATCGTAAACAAAGACCTTGTCAAGCCATGGGTTTGCCTCGACGACCTCTTTTGCCGCCGGGCTGACAACCATGGCAATGTATGCAGAAGGGAAGGCCTCCCGCACAGCCCTGATAACCGGGGTGGAGAGAAGCACATCTCCTATGCGGTCTGTCCGGCAGATCAGGATTCTATTACATTCTTTTTTTGCAGACGCGGTATGGGACATTCTAACGTTTGAGTTTTTGAAAGGCCTGCAGCACCTCTTCGGGGGTAATCGCCTTCATGCAGCGGTTATCCTTACAGTTAACCTGATAACAGGGAACCGGGCAACCGGAGTCTTTTTGTATTATAATCGTATTCTTCCCCGGATATGGCCCGGTAACCGCAACGGACGTCGGGCCAAAAAGGGCGATGATATTTCTGGTATTAAGGCTTGAGGCAATGTGCAGGGGACCTGTATCTGCGCTGATAACACAATACGCCTCGGTGCATAACGCCCCTAACTGCTTCAGGGTTAAGCTCCCGGTAAAAATCACCGGCTCTTTTTTCATCATGCCTTTGATCTCCTGCGACAGACCGATATCGTTTACAGAGCCGGCAATAACCACCCGCACGCCCTGCGAAGCGATAAGCAGATCGCACAGCCGCGCCCAATGCTCCGGCGGCCAGCGTTTGGGCATCCAGTTGCCTCCGGGATTGACCACGACCAGGGTTTCTTCTTTGGTTATGCCGTGCTCTTTAAGCATGCGGCGCACCTGCTTCTGGTCTTCTACTCCGATGATGAATTCCGTAAACCTGTCTTCGACCTTCAAGCCCGATTCCTTCAGGATGTTCAGGTAATAATCGATGCGATGCATTGTATCCGGAAGGGGGGCAATGATCTTTTTTGCCATAAGAAACCCGCGTTTCTTGGTATGGTATCCGATGCGCTCCGGTATATCGGCCAGGCGGCAGATGAGCGCGCGGGTAAAAGAACGGTGGAACAAAAACACCGTATCGAATTCTTTATCTTTGAGGGCCTTGACAAAATTAAGCTGGCCGATGAAACCCTTGTGCCTTTCCTTCTCGTCAAAAATAATGATTTCGTCCAGGTGAGGATTGCCTTTGAGGATCTGGTAACACCTTGGCGGAACCGCACAGGCGATGAAGTTATCGGGGAAATTATACCTGATATTGCGTATCGCTGCCGTCGAAAAAAGCACATCCCCCAGCCAGTTGACGTTGAAGATAAGGATCCTCTTGCCGGTCCTCTCTTTCATTTACGCCGCCTCTCCTTAATAAAAGTATAATAACCGCTGATCTCCGCCCAGAATACAAAAAGGTTATCGGAGGTATGCGAAATCCTCAGGCGCTTAAGCGCGAATACATCGTCATCCGGATAATTGCGGCCGGGGTTTGTAGCTACCGCAACCTTATAACCGGCGGCGATAACAAGGTCCCGTATCTGGCTGGTGAACCTTCCTTCCGGATAACTGAAGGCAAGGACCTTTCTGCCCAATTCCCGCTCTAACACCCGCCGGGACTCAGCGATCTGCCGCTTGAGCTCCTCCACAGAGGATATCTTGGTCAGGGGATCCGGCCCCATGCAATGGCTACCGATAGTAATAAGCCCGGATTCCTGCATGGCCTTGATCTCTTCCCAGCTGAGACGGTCCTGCTGCGGCCTGCCGATCTCCTCAACGATCACAAAAATGGTAGCAGGCAGGCCGTATTTCTTGAGTGCGGGAAATGCCCACTCGTAATTATCTTTATAACCGTCGTCTAAGGTTATGGCGATGGTCCGGGGCGGAATCTTTTTCTTTTCAGAGATGAGTGCTGCCAGCTCCTCCAGCGTCACCACATTATACTTGCGCTCTTTCAAGAAACGCATCTGCCTCTCAAAAGAGGCGGCGGATACGCTTAAACGGTTCTCCCTGGTTGCCCGGGGAGATACCGAATGGTACATAAGGATCGGGACCACATAATGGCTCCTGAGGACCGCAAGCGGCAATACGACCAGTATGACGATGAACGTAAAGATTATAAGCTTTTTTCGCGTAAACATTCCAGATATACCCTTTCTGTTTCAAGGCACATGCGTTCCTGCGAAAAATTCTCCTGCATAAAAGCCCTGGCTGCGTTTCCAAGAGACCGGCGCTTGCTTGCGTCGCCTAACAGCTCCTGGATCGAAGCGGCAAGGGCCTCTGTGTTCCCCGGCTCAACCAGCAAGCCGTTCTCATTGTGCCGCAGCAAGTCTGGTATCCCGCCGACTGATGAAGCAACCACGGCCAGGCCTGATGCCATGGCTTCCATAAGGCTCAAACCCAGGCCTTCCTGCAAAGAAGGCAACACAAATACATCCATGGCAGCAAGGGCCTCTGCCGTATCAGGAACCTTCGGCATAAAAATGACGCATTCTTCCAGCCCCAATTCCCTTGCTTTCTTGCGCAAGGCCATCTCCATCTTTCCTTCTCCCACGATCAAAAGGCGCACATCGCTAAAACGCCTGCGCACGGCCTGCATCGCCTCAATAAGATAGAGGTGGCCTTTGACATCCGAAAGCCGCGCAATGATACCCACCAGCGGCGCTTCCTCCAACCCCAGCACCCGGCGGAACGCCTTCCTGCCTGCGGCAGAAGAACCGCTAAACCGCACAAAATCTATTCCGTTATGAATGATGCGCACGTTTTTTTCCTGTACCCCAAGGTCCTGCACCAGATGCTCTGCTACCTGCCTGCTTATGGCAATCGTACGCCACCCCCAGCAGGGGAATACCGTACGTAAGGCGCTTTTGCGGAAGAAACCGTGACAGGTAGAAACATGCGAAATGCCTGATACCCTGCTCAGGAGCTCACCCAGAACCTGGGTCACTCTGGTATTGGAATGTATGATTTCGATATCCTTTTGACGGACATAGCGGGTGAGTATACCGAGGTTCCTGGCCAGCCGCAAGGGATTGAATTCAGCCTTGGTGCGCGTAGCAACCGGAATAAAGAATGTCCTCTCAAACGAAATAAACCGGCTGACCTGTGAGCCTCCTGCGCAGGCAAGATGCGCATGGTGTCCCCTGCGTACAAGCCCGGAAGAAAGAGTCAGGAGGTAACTTGAGATGCCGCCTACATCAAGATGGTTAGCAAGGAATAATATCTTCATCCGCTTAAGAGTTTCTCAACCGCTCCCAAAACTTCTTTGGGGCTGATGAGCTCCATGCAGCGAGGCTTTCGACTGCATCCCCCCCGGTAGCAGGGGCTGCAACGAAGGGCCTTCCTCAGCAAAACGTAACGTTCAGCCGGAGGCATATGCCTTCGGGGGTCTGTGGGGCCAAAGAGCGCCACAAACGGCACACCCATCGCAGAGGCAATATGCAGGGATGCGGAATCTCCGGAGATGTACACATTGCATTTCTTAATCAAACAGGCCAGCTGGTTGACGGTGGTGCGTCCGCAGGCATTGATAAGCTTGGCATTCTTGACCATGCCGGAGAGCTGCCGCGCCGCCTCGATCCGCCATCGCCGGTTCATTCTCGGTACCGGTAACAACCACGCGCACATCCTTCTGCGCCAAATCGTCGCATAATCTGGCGATGTGCGCAAGCGGCCAGTTCTTGCTCTCCCAGCGCTGGCTTGCGGAGATATTGAACCCGACGATACGGGCGTTGGCGCTCACCCATTGTGAATCCAGGAGCTCCTGCGCATAACGGCAATCTTCCTCGTCCGGCCACATCTGAAGCCCCGGCACTGTGTTTTCAATACCGAGCATCTTCAGGACCCTGAACTGATGCTGCAAAGGCAAAAGCGGCTTTCTGTCGTCTTTGATCTTATGATTAAGCAAGAAAGAAAACTTGCCGTTATCGTAGCCATAGCGCTGCGGAGCCAGGCTCAGGGCCGCCAAAAGATGGCTCTTACGGTTATTCTGAAGGTCAATGACGCAGTCGAATTGCTCCCTGCGCAAGGATGCACCGAGGCGCAAAAGCCCCGTCAGCCCTCTATCCTTGTTTTTAAAATCGCACACCTGCACCTCGTCGGCATGAGGGCACCGCAAAAGGACATCCTTGCTTTCCTCGCCTACCAGCACGGTGATACGGCAGGGAGAAGGGAATTTCTGCCGTATTGCCTGTATGGCTGCGGTCGAAAGGACCACATCCCCCAGAGAGCTGATCTTGATGATCAGAATCTTAAACTGTGAAAGCGCCTCCTGATAAGTCTCAATAGTGCTTTTAACCATCTTTTCGACGGTGAACTGCTGGCGAACTTTCTGATACGCATTCGCTGCCAGAGCGCTTGCTAACGGTTCGTCCAGGTAAAGCCTGACAACCGCCTCTGCAATGCTGCGGGGGTCAGCAGCCGGAACAAGAAGGCCGGTCTTTTCATGCTCGATAATATCGACAACCCCTCCAACGCGCGTTGCAACCACCGGAACTCCGGCAGCCTGAGCTTCAATAATGACCCTGCCGAAAGCTTCCTGCGTCGTTGTTGCCATAACCAGGCAATCGAAATGGGAAAGTATCTGCGGGATATCCCTTTGCGTGCCCAGGAATTCGGTGTTCTGCCAGAGCCCCAAGCGCCTGGCCAGGGATTTCACCTGCTCTTTATACGACTCGCGGGCAAGGGGCGCATCACCGACAACCCAGATTTTCAGGCGGGGGATTGAGCGGGAAGCAATAGCCATCGCCTTGATGAAATGCAGGTGCCCCTTTATGGGAGTAATCCTGCCAATGATCCCGACATTGAATTCCTTGCCCCGTTTTTCTTTCGGGGGGGTAAAGTGGAACCGCTGGGGATCGACGCTACGCGGTATAAGACGGATCCGCTCGTAGGGCACCCCGAAATCGTCAACCATGTGCCTGCCGATAGCATTGCTGATCACGATGACGCGCTTACCCCAGCCCATAACGCGGCTAAAAAGATGCCTGCGGTAATAACCGTGGCAGGTAGTAACGAACGTGCGCCTGCTTAAACGGGCGGCGAAATAAGCGATCAGGGCTGGAACGCGGGAACGGGCATGCACGATATCGATCTCTTCCGTACGGATAATCTCCACAAGCCGCGGCACCATCTTCATCATCGCCAGAAGCGATTTCTTATGGACGGGAAGTTGATAATGGATGCCGCCGCAGGCCTTAAGTTCTTCCAGGAGTTTTCCGCCGTTTGAGACCACTACTGCCTTATGCCCTTCCTTAATAAGCGCACGCGCCAGGTCTATGGTGCCGGTCTCAACGCCTCCGACGTTAAGCTCGGGCAATACCTGCAGTACGTTCACAGGACCCTCCGCAAGGCCTGCTTGACGAGCGAGCGGTCATCGAGCGTGCTGACAGGCGGCCTTCTCTGCCAGAGGTCTTTAAGCTCCTTGCCCAGGTCGGGTATCTCAGGTATCCGCAAAAAATTTGCTTCCTGCATTCTTCGCAGAAAAAGGGCATGTTTCCTACCGAGCCGCTGCGGCCTGAAAGTCAGGACATAGGGCACGCTTGAGGCTGCTTCAGAGAGCATGGAGATACTTTCGGGTGTCACTACCGCAAACGTGCTGTGCGCCAGAATTGTCCCTGCGCTGTGGGAAACGTGCTTTTCGTTAGGAATTACCAGAAGCCTGCAGCGCGGGTAGGAGCCGAAACTTTCCTTAATTTTTTGTTCAACCGCTGATGAGGTCCTGCGCGACGTAGTCACCAATATCCTGCCGTCAGCTTCTTCTAAAAAACCTTTAAGCTGGATGATGAGCTCGGCGCAATCAGCCTCTGAAAACGAAAAGTCCTTAGTCTCTCCTCCGAGCAAAAGCCCCACCACCGGCCCACGAAAACCACCCTCTGCCTCGTGTTCATCCGGAAGCAAGGATGCCGCCTGTTTGAGATATGCCGGCGTCATCAAATTGAGGGCGCCGAAGGTGACCACGGTGTTTTTACTTGGCTTAACCCTGTCGTGACAGGGAATAACGCACAAATCGAACTCCTGCGCACGTACCAGCGATGGGCGCATCACTACCATGGACGTGCTCAGGTTTTCCCGCGAAACAATAAGCGCAAGGGGCGCTACTGACGAACCGCAGGATATCACGATGTCGGGTTTCCGGGAAACGATGGCGCGGTAGGCATCTTCGCTCAATAAGCCTTTGAGGCTCTCCAGCTTCCCGAGGCAGGCGTACCTGCCGCAAAACCATGCCCTGAAAGCGCAACGCAGGACCGAAAGCCTGTTTTTGAATTTGACCTCTACGGTTGCGCTTTCAACGCTAATCCCCTTCTCCTCCAGATACTCTGCCGTAACCGATGCCAGGGCCTCTGCCTGTCTGCGGTGTCCTGTCTTTGAGTCAACCAACACCAGCACCCTCTTCTGACGGGAGTATTTCCAGATCTTATAGGACCACAGGTATTCCTCGGGATAGGCGCGGATGCGCTTTTCGAATATCCTGACCAGCGCCTGCAAATTGACAAATACATCCTGCTTGAAGTCCCCTGTCCTTTGAAGCTCAAACGGCGGTTCCAGTATTATCCGG
>Ga0101944_10007631_pt1 | contig 10727 bp, 8 predicted proteins | sample DewCreD2012metaG_FD_75245 | JGI IMG/M metagenome (GOLD analysis project Ga0101944, IMG submission 75245) | Hot spring sediment bacterial and archeal communities from British Columbia, Canada, to study Microbial Dark Matter (Phase II) - Dewar... ...
ATGACTGGAAAAGGCGGGAGCATCATCAACACCTCGTCCAGGGCGGGGAAGGTGCCCCCGGTGTTCAATGGAGCCTATGCCGTAGCGAAAGCAGGGGTCATCATGCTGACCAAGGTGATGGCCAAGGAACTGGCCGGCGCGGGGATTCGGGTCAATGCGATTTGCCCGGGCCAGATCCGCACGGATCTGGAAAAGTGGCGGTTCGAGCTGGAAGCCTCCTTTTTCGGCGGCACGGTGGAGGAAAGAGAACAGGAGATGTGCAAGACCATTCCGCTGGCACGCATCGGCACGATCGAAGAGGTGGCCAACCTCGTGGCTTTCCTGGCCTCCGATGCTTCATCCTACATGACCGGGCAGGCCATCAATATCACCGGGGGCCAGCTCATGGAGCTGTAGCAGGCTGATGAAAAGCACCCATCTGCTGCGCGGCCCAGCCAGAGGCTGGCAAGCCTCCTCCCTCGCCCCGTTCAATTCCCGCTACGCGGGGCGGCGAAGCCGGTTTAACAGGGCGAGTCGTTGCGGCGTACTTCTGTGTACGCTTCATTTCTCGGGATGTCGGGCGCCTTGCCTCTGGACGCTTTTGATCAGCCTGCACAGATGAATGGACAAAAGAACGAGGAGTGTCGGTTGCCGACAAGGTTTTCTCTGAGTGCTTCACATGAAATTCTTAAGGAGGGATGGGAAGATGATATCCGGTGGACAAGCAGCGGCTGAAGCCTTGATCGAAAGAGAGATTCCTTTCCTTTTTACCCTGAGCGGGGGGCACATCACCCCGATTTATCAATTCCTGGAGAACTCCAAGGTGAAGCTGTTTGACACTCGGCATGAGCAGGCTGCGGTGTTCATGGCCGAAGCCTGGGGCCGATTGACCCGCACGCCCGGCGTGGCCATGGTGACTGCCGGTCCAGGGTTCACCAATTCCTTGACCGCGATGGCCAATGCCCGCCTGGCCAATTCTCCGCTGGTGCTCCTTTCGGGGTGCGTGGGAGTCGAATGCATCGAAAAGCTTGATCTTCAGGACATGCGCCAGGCGCCTGTGATCGAGCCCATGGTGAAAAAAGCCCTGGTGTGCCACAAGCCCGAGCGGGTGCCCGAGTTCATGGATGCGGCTTTCCGAATCGCGGGAAGCGGCCGACCCGGTCCGGTTTACCTGGAGCTGCCGGTGGATGTGCTCAACGGCCAGGTCGAGGAAACCAGCGTCAAGAAAATCCAGACGAAGGTGCAATCAAAGCCCGTGGATCTTGAAAAGTGCAAAGACCTCCTGGAAATGATCGGGAAGGCCGTCCGGCCCGTGGCCATCGCAGGCAGCGGCACCTGGTATGCGGACGCAGGAGAGGAGCTCAGGGAGTTCGCCGAGAGGACGGGCCTCCCGGTTTTTACTTCCACGCTGGGCCGCGGCACTCTGCCGGACACCCATCCCCTCTGCTTCGAGTCTTCTTTGGCCATTCGGCCGGGGGCGGCCATGTTCGCCAACACGAGCGCCGACCTGGTTCTCTTCCTGGGAAACCGGGTGAGCCTGTACTACATCTTCGGGGATATCTTCAACAAGGAGGCCAAGATCATCCAGGTGGACATCGAACCTGAGGAGATCGGCCGCAACCGGAGCGTGGATCTTGGCATTGTGAGCGACATCAAGGCTCTGCTGAGCAGCTGTAACCTGCTTTTGAAAGAATCGAACCGTTATCAGAGCCTGCCGGAACGGTTCAAAGAGTGGGTGGGGACTCTGCAAAAAGCCAACGAGGAGGGCAAATCCGTTTTTCAGGCCCAGTGGGAAAGCCCGGACATGCCGATTCATCCTTTGAGACTCGTCGCAGAAGTGGACAAATTCATGAGCCGGGAAGAAGACATGGTCGTTGCCGACGGCGGGGACACCCAGGTCTGGATGGGGATGACCCGGACCGTGCGCAAGCAGGGTCATTACCTCGATTCGGGTCTCTATGGCTGTCTGGGCGTGGGGCTCCCATACGCCAATGCGGCCAAGCTGCTCTATCCCGACAAAAGAGTTTGTCTGATCACGGGGGATGGATCCGTGGGATTCAATTTCATGGAGTTTGAGACGTCCATTCGGAAGGAGTTGCCCATTGTGGTGGTCATCAGCAATGACCTGGGTTGGGGCATGATCCGGCACAGCCAGGAGCTGAGGATAGGCCATGCCATTCCCGAGGGAACTCACATCGGAAGAGTGGACTATCACAAGCTGGTGGAAGGACTGGGCGGCAAAGGAATGATGGTGGAGCGCCCGGAAGACATACGGCCGGCTTTGGAAGAAGCCTTTGCCTCGGGCAAGACAACGTGCATCAATGTGCTGACCGATCCGACCCCCATCAGCCCGGGCAGCATGGCCCTGGCCAACCTGGGGGCCTACAGAGCGTAGGATTATTCAACCTGGGGAGTGTGGAGATATGGCCTTTCGAGAACAGGAAGGGCCGCTCCTTCAAGTCAAAGGCTTAAGGTTTTCGGCAACCAGTCTGTTGAGCCGGGTGCTCGAAAAAAGGGAACGTTTATGCACGGACCTCAGGGCAAAATTCTAAAGGTGGACCTGACACAGGGACACATTGAAGAAGAAAATTATAGCGCGGATTATGCCGAGATGTTCCTGGGGGGAAACGGCTTCGCCGCCAAGATCATCTACGACAATGTTCCTTCCCACACGGAGCCGTTCGGACCCGAAAATGCTGTTGTCTTTACGGTCGGGCCGGTCACGGACACGCCGGTCTGGGGGTCCAGCCGAGGGCACATGGCATCCATCTCGCCGCTCACCGGCCTTTTCTTTGATTCCAATTATGGCGGCCAGTTTGCCATAGCCCAGAAGAGAACGGGTTATGATGCGATCTACGTGAAAGGAGCCTCTTCGGATCCTGTCTACCTGAGCGTTACGGATCAAGGGGCTGAAATCAGGAGCGCCGTTCCTTTGTGGGGAGCAAGCACAGAGGAGACGATCGAGCGTCTGCAGGCCCAGGCAGGGGAGGGTGCGATTTGCGGGGCCATAGGCCCTGCCGGAGAGAACCAGGTCCTCTTCGCCAATGTGATCTTTGGCGGGAAACGCATGGGAGTCGCCGGGAGAGGCGGAATGGGCGCCATCATGGGAGCCAAGAACCTCAAAGCCCTGGTGGTGAAAGGATCGAAGCGCACGCGGATCGCGGACCGCGAATCCCTCACAAAAGTCCTGAAAGAAAGATATCCCTATCTCAAGAAAAACACGGCACCCTTTAAGACCCTGGGCACCCCTTTCCTTGTCAATCTCATCAACTCCCTCGGGATGCTCGGAACGCGCAACAATTCGGGGGAAGTGTTTTCCCAGGCCGGGCAGATCAGCGGCGAAATCATGAGAGAGCACTACTGGGACAGGAATACGGCCTGCTACGGCTGCCCGGTGGCATGCGGCAAAACAGTCCATGTCAGGAAGGGAGAGTATGCCGGGAAAATTGTGAAGATGCCCGAGTACGAAACTCTCTATGCGTTCGGCTCCATGATGGACAATGGAGACCTCGATTCCATCATCGAAGCGAATCACCTGTGCAACCTGCTCGGCTTGGACACGATCTCCATGGGCGTGACCCTTGCCTTTGCAGCCGAGTGCCTGGAACAAGGCATCGCCGGTGAAAAGGATTTGGGGGGTAAGGTGGATTTTTGCAGAGGAGAGGGGTTGCGGGACGTCATCGCAAAAACCGCGAGCCGGGAAGGGATTGGAAAGGTTCTTGCCATGGGATCCCTGCGCCTGGCAAAAACCTTGGGGCCGGACTCCTACAAGTATCTTTATGCGGTGAAGGGGCTTGAAGTGGCAGGACATTCGGCCCGCGGCTTGAGGAACATGTCCTTGTCCTATGCGGTTTCCACGAGAGGCGGCAGTCACCACGACGGCCGGCCGAATTATCTTGCCGTGGACCCGGATCCGGGATTTGCCCCCCAGCCGCAAGTCATCTTCAGGAACAACGCCTTTACCGCAGTGGGAGATTCGCTGGTTCTTTGCCGTTTCATTGCGGAAAGAGGGATGGGAACCCCGCTCAATGAAGACATGGTCAGGCTGGTGAATGCGGTCACCGGTTGGAGTTTGAGCCTTCAGGATCTCGAAAGGATCGGCGAGAGAATCTACAACCTGGAGCGACTCATCAATACGGGGCGAGGGATCAGCCGAAAGGATGACACGCTTCCGTATCGAGTCATGACCGAACCCATCCCTCATGGTCCGGTGAAAGGCCGTTTCTGTGCGCCCAAGGATCTCGACGCCATGCTCGATACCTACTATGCATTGCGCGGGTGGAACCGGGAAGGCATTCCCGAGGATGAAACGCTGAAAAAGCTGGGCCTGATGTAACAAGAACAAACGCGACGGAGATCGGCTTTCGGCAATCTTCAGGCGGTTGCCTGCTCGCAAGGCAGCCGGATGGTCATGGTTGTCCCGCGACCGGGTTGGCTGGTGACCTGGATCTGCCCCCCGTGCTTCTGGATAATGCCATAATTCACGGCCAGCCCAAGGCCGGTTCCTTTCGGCTTGGTGGAAAAAAAGGGCTCGAAGATCTTCTCCATGTGCTCTTGCGGGATGCCCATGCCGCTGTCTTCGATCTCCACCACGATCCCCTTTTTGTCCGAGTCCTTGAAACTTCGGACGGAGATCGTCCCTTGTCCCTGAATCGCCTCCATGGCGTTCATGAAGAAATTGATGAAGACCTGCTCCATTTGATTGGCATCGATGAGCAGGTTCGGAAGATCATCGGAGAGATGCTTCTCGATAGTGACTCGGTGAAGAGTGAATTCGTTAGCCAGAATGTTCAACGCCTTGTTGATGATTGCATTGAGGTCCCCCAGCGCTTTTGCAGGTTCCTTCTCCCTCGAGAACTCCAGGAGGTCCTGAATAATGCCCCGGCAACGAACGGTTTCATGGAGGATCACCTCCAGCCCTTTTCTGAGAGGCCCCTCCTCAGGCACTTTCTTGAGCAGGTTGGAGCTGTATAGCAGAATGCCTGCGAGGGGGTTATTGATTTCGTGGGCGATTCCCGCAGCCATTCTGCCCAGGCTGGAGAGCTTGTCCGCCTGGATCGCGAGATGGTCGTACTGAGTCTGCTGCTTTTCGATGAGTCGCGCCTTGTCGATGGCCAGGGCGCACTGCTCGGCGATGGCGATGGCGAAGTTCAAGTCCTCCTGGGAGAAGTCCCTGTGCCGATCAAAGAAGATCCGAAACACACCGACCACATTCTGTCCGATGAAAAGAGGGAGATCAACCATCATGCGGATCCCCTCTTCCTTGGCCGCCTTTGGATACTGGACCCGCGCGTCGTTCTGAACATCCTCTATAATGATCGCCCGGTTCTGCTCGCAGATCTCCTGGATGACCCTTGTGCTGGAGACATGTCCCTTGGAAAGATACTGTTCACTCAAGCCATAGGCCGCATTCAACTCCAGCTCTCCGGTCTTCAAATTGAGGATTCTCAGGATCGACCCTTTGGCATGAAGAGCTTCTGCGGTCTTTCTCACAGCCAGATGCAGGCATTCTTCCAACTTCGTGCAGGAATGGATGGATTTGCTGACGTCCCTGAAGGTGTTGTAAAAAGTCTCAAGGTTGTTCCCGAGATCCATGGCAGACCTCCTGGAAGTTTAAGACATTCCCTCAGTAAAGGCACTGCCGCATGAAAAGAATACCATAAAATCCAATGCAGGCCTTTGGCCGCAACCAAAGTCTGCTGGAGCCCAGGACGGGGGGTGTGGTCTCTGGCGAGTCCGCAACCGAAATCAGCCTTATGCTGGCGGGCACGGTGGCCCGCCCTACGGCAACCTTGAAAATGGGGGGTTTTGTAAGGTCGGCCACCGTGCCGACCGAAAAGCTGACGCGCGCTCGGGAGAGACCAAACCCCCAGTCCGGGCTCCAAAGATCTACGCATCGTGCACAGAACTTTCAGTTTAAGACTTTAACAGGGCTCGTCTCTGAAAGCAAGTCTCTTGGTGTCGCCGTGCATCAGGGTTGTCAAAGGGCGTGCGATAGAGGTATACTAAGATCCGATTGGATGCAGAGCCTATTCCTATTTTGATTGTGGAACGGATGACAGACACGGGGGAGACAAATGAAAAAAAAAGTTGTGAACAAAATGGCGCTTATTTTCACTGGATTGTCTTTGGGGCTTTCAGGCGGGCAAGCGCTTGCCGCAGAGTTCTCTGCCGACATGGTTCAGACCAGAGGCGCAGAAACGAGCCAGGGAAGATTCTATCTCAAAGGTGACAAACACCGGATGGAGATGAAAGAGGCCGGACAATCGAGCATCATCATCGTGGACGGCGCCGGCCGGAAGTCCTACATGCTCAATCCCGAAGACAAGACGTACATGGATCTGTCCGCCATGGGTATGGGGGGAGGCCAAACAGCGACGCAGTCCGAGGAAGAGCTCAGGAAACTTGGGGAGTGGAAAAACGCCGGCACAGAGACGGTGAACGGTTATGAGTGCGAGAAAAAGATCTTCGTCTACAAAGACAAATCCATGGGAGAGATGACGCACTGGATCTCCAAGAAGCTTAATTATCCGATCAAGATGTTCTACCAGGCTCGCGGCACGACCATGATCACAGAATACAGGAACATCAAGGAAGGGAAGGTGGATGACAAGCTCTTCGAGATTCCTCCCGGGTACCGGAAGATGGCCATGCCGGGTATGGGCGGAGGGAGGATGCCCATGGGATCGGCGGGTTCTGACGAAGAGGATGAGGAGGCGCCAAAGCCTCCGGTCAAGGGTAAGAAAAAATGATCAAAACAATCGGTCTACTCCTGGGGATCGCGGGGTTCTTGTGGAGCCCGACTGCGCAGGCAGCGGAATTCAGGTTTCCTTCTGTCAGCGGTTGGAAACAGGTGGGAGAAATCCGGACTTTTGATCCCGGCTCGCTCGAGGAGTACCTCAACGTGGGTGCGGATCTCTACCTGGCCTATGATTTGGAGGAAGTCAAGGTTGCGGAATACCAAGATGACCAAAAAGCTGCCGTCACAGTGGAGGTTTACCGCTACAGAACCCCTGCGCATGCCTTCGGGGTGTACAGCCAGGAGCGAACCCCCGGATCAAATTTCATCGACGTAGGAATCCAAGGGTACCAGGATAAGCATGCCTTGAATTTCCTGTCGGGAAACGCCTACGTGAAAATAACCGGCTTTGACATAGGGCCTGAAAACCACGGGATCCTTCTGACCTTTGCAAAGGCGGTTGCCGCGAACCTGGGAGAAAAGGGAGCCCTGCCCTCCCTGTTGGCCGCCTTCCCAGGGGAGGGGAAAGTGAAGAATTCAGAGAAGTTCTTCGCCAAGAAATTCTTGGGTTACTCTTTCCTACACTCGGCATTCAGTGCGGAGTATGACCTTTCCGGAAGGAAATTCAGACTGTTTATTATTGAAGGCAAGGATCAAGCGGAGTGCAGGGATATGGTGGAGAAATACCTGGCCCAGCTTGGCATGGCGGACAAAACCGTTGCAGAAGGACAGTACACCCTTTCAGATGCCTACCATGGAGAAGTCGAGCTTCGCTGGAAAGGGACGCGGATATGGGGCATCCTGGATTTGGGCGATCCGGGGCTGCGGGCAAAATATTCCAAGCTTTTCGAAGATCAGCTGCAAAAGACAAAATGAACGACAGGCATATGGCAGGAAGCGATGTTACGAAAAAACTTCCTGCAGTGCCTTCAGAGCGTGGTCGATCTCTTCTTTGGTGATTACGAGGGGCGGGAGAAGCCGGATCACGTTGGCGCCGGCTAAGAGAACGATGACGCCTTTTTCCATGAGGGCCTGGACATAAGGCCCGGCCTTTTCTTTGAGCTCGATCCCGATCATCAGGCCCAGCCCTCTCACCTCGCGGATCTTGTCGCTCTTTAGGGCCTTGAGCCCCTCCATGAAATAATTGCCCAGGGTCCCGGCTTTTTCCGCGAGCCCTTGCTTCTGGATCACATCGAGGGTGGCGAGAGCGGCGGCGCAGGCGATGGGGTTGCCTCCGAACGTGGAGGTGTGGCTTTTCATGGGCACGTTCACCTTCTCCGAGCACAGCACGGCGCCCATGGGGATGCCGCCGGCCAAAGACTTGGCCACGCAGAGAAGATCAGGCTCCACAAACTGCTCACAAGCGAAAAGGGTGCCGGTTCTCCCGAAGCCTGTCTGCACTTCATCCATGATGAAAAGGATTCCCAGGGAGTCGCAAAGAGCCCGGACCTCCCGGAAAAAGCCCTTGTCTCCCACTCGAACACCGCCTTCGCCCTGAACAGGCTCCAGGATCACGGCAGCCGTGTCGTTGGTAACCGATTCCTTCAGTTTAGCGAAGTTATTGTAGGGCACGTGGGTGATGCCTGCGAGCATGGGCTCAAAAGGCTTCTGGTATTCAGGACCCCAGGTGGCGGCCAAGGCTCCGAAGGTTTTGCCATGAAACCCGCGCATGGCCGCGATAATGCCGGTCTTGCCCGTGCTCGCCCTGGCAAACTTGATGGCTCCTTCTACAGCCTCGGCGCCTGAGTTGCAGAAAAAGACCTTTTTGAGGCGGGCCGGGGCAAGCGAAACGAGCTTTTCAGCCAACTGCGCACGGACCGGGTTGTAGAACATGGCATAGCAGTTCCCGAGGGTGAGGTATTGCTGGTAGATGGCTTGGGCCACACTCTCGTTGCCGTGTCCGATGTTGGAGACACCCACGTTGGAGGCGCAGTCGATATACTCCCGTCCCTCCTCATCATAGAGCTTCGCGCCTTTGCCCCTGACGAAGACAATGTCTCTTCTCGGGTAAACCGGCAGGACGTAGCGTTCCTCCAAATCCTTGACGTTCATGCAATCACCGTCCCTTTACCGGCAAGGGCGTCGGCCACCGGGTGCTCGGTGCGGCCGTCGGCAATGACCACCCGCGTGGCTCCCGCTTCAAAAAGCTTTCGAACGGCGAGCATCTTTCTCTTCATCCGGCCGTCCACCTGCTGTTCGCGAGATTCCAGTTCCAGGGGGGACATGTTTTGGATCAGGGTGCTGTCGTCGTCCTTGTCCACAAGAAATCCCGGAGCTTCGATTAGGTTGATCACCGTGCCCGCCCGAACCGAGTGCTGCAGCACCCGGACCACGTCATCGTTTTCCGTGTTGATGGCGTTGTTCTCCTCGTCAACGATCGGGACAGTCAGCACAGGCACATAGCCGTTGTCCAGGAGAAGATGGAGCAGAGCCCTGTTGACCGACTCAGGCTTGCCCGAGAAATCCCGCACGATCTTCTGCTTGCCGTCCTGATACACGCGGATCCCCTTGTTTCGAACGCCCTGGACCGCTTTCCCGTCCAGTCCCGAAAGCCCTACCGCGTTGATGCCGTGTTTTTGGCACAGCTCCACGATCCGCTTATTCCTGATCCCGGCATAAGACATCATCATGAGATCGATCATCTTCTCGTCCGAGTAAACGCTCGAGTAGCCCTTCACGGATGTGATGACCTGTTTGGTCTGCCCGAGGGCTGCTGCCAGTTTATCTCGGAGAGCGTTCGCACCGTGGACGATGATGAATTTCTCCTGAACCTTAGAGAGATCCTCGATGATTCCTTCGAGGTTTATCCCTTCTCCGCCGCCGATTTTAACAATGATCATGTGGATTCCTCGGGTACATAACGAAATAAATGAAGGCCTGAATCGAGGCTGTCCGACAACCTTGAATTTCCCTCCCCCTCCCCTTTATCCCCTCCGCCAGGGGAGGGGAAAGGAGCTGCAGGACAGGCTCAATCCTGCGACTTGTCATTCCCGTGAAGACGGGAATCCAGTCTTCCTAAGCTCTTCTGGACTCCCGCCGGAGTTTATCCTGGCGAAGTCGAAGGGCGGGAGTGACCGCATAGGATATTTCTTTGCTCCTACCATACCCTGACAGAATCGTTGGCTATGGGAGCCCACCCCTGTTCGGAGGGAAAGGGGTCTGAACAGAGGATGAGGTAGTCGTTTTCTTTGCAATGCATGGTGAAGTAGTCGGGGTCCCCCTGGAAATAGGTGGAAAGATAGATGTTCCGGTCCTTCGCCATGATGATGTTCATGCCCCGGATCTGCCGGGTGCGATTCCGGATGATGCCTGTCGCCTTTTTCAGCGCCGCCAAGAGGTCACCGCTGTCAAAGCGACGGATGAAATTGAAAATCTTCTCCGCGCCGATCCTGCCCTCTTCCTTGATCTTGACGCCCCGAAGTTCCCCGTTGAAAATGAAAACCGTTTTGCCGTCGGAGAAGGGCATGTTGTTCTCCACCACGATGTCCTTGTCCTCAAAGGCGCTGCGGGCATGGGCGACCAGGAGCGTGGTGGAGGGGAAGGGAGAGAAATCGTCCTCCCACACGGGCCGGATGTTCCGGTAGATCTGCCACTGACCGGCCGGATCCAGCCAGGCGCAGCCCCATCCGTGCCCCTGGAATTCCTTGCTGTTCTTCGCGATGAAGGCGAATTTTTCCAGATAGGGGGCCGGTAAAAAGGTGTCTTGAGACCTTACGGCCAGGAGCCTGCACATATCAAATCGGGTGGAGCCCGGCAAAAGAAAGGCCGGCTGTCTCATCAAAGCCGTTCATGACGTTCATGGCGTGCACAGCCTGGCCTGCCGCTCCTTTCATGAGGTTGTCGATGGCAGAGACCGCGATGATGAGTCGCCGCGCCGGGTCCGCGGCATAGTGGACGAAGACGAGATTCGACCCGGTCGCGTACTTCGTCTGCGGCGGCTTCTCGACGACGCGCACGAAGCTCCGTCCGCGGTAAAAATCGCGGGCGACGGCGGCGCACTGCTCGCTTG
>Ga0101944_10007632_pt1 | contig 10727 bp, 5 predicted proteins | sample DewCreD2012metaG_FD_75245 | JGI IMG/M metagenome (GOLD analysis project Ga0101944, IMG submission 75245) | Hot spring sediment bacterial and archeal communities from British Columbia, Canada, to study Microbial Dark Matter (Phase II) - Dewar... ...
CTGAAACGAGATACAGCGAAACTATACCGCTATCGTCGGCAGTCAGCACCGTGGCCGTCGTGGAGCCGTTCTGAAATTTTCCGAGTGTCGTCTTAAACAAAAAGGATGTCCCCTTGACGACGGGTGTGCCCGTATCATCCAGGGCGAGGGCCGTGATCAACACCTTGCTGGATCCGTCTGCAAACAGTTTGGATGGATTCACCGTAATGAAAACGGTTTCGACGGCTTGAAATGCGGATTCCCCCGCAATCACCCCATTTCCAGGAAAAAGCCCCAACCCGCCAGACCAAAGGATCGATGGCATCAGCAACAGGAACACCCAGGCGATCGATCGTCTCTGCATGATCTCCTCCTTCTCATACGGTTCGACAACATCTCTTCATGAATACAACCACACCCGAAGCATCGACAAGAGTTTTTCGGTTTCAAAAGGTTTCGCCAGATAGTCGTTTGCCCCGGCTTCGATGCACAGCGCCTTGTCACCCTTCATGGCCTTGGCCGTCAGGGCGATGATCGGAAGCTTCCGATAGGCATCCATCGATCGGATCTGCCTCATGGCCTCATAGCCGTCCATCACCGGCATCATGATGTCCATCAACACCAGATCGATCTCGGGATCAGCCTTGAGTTTCTCGATCCCCTCCCGGCCGTTCTTGCCGATGACGACCTGCATCCCCTTTTCTTCGAGGATGTTCGTGATGGCATAGACGTTCCGCATGTCGTCGTCCACCAGAAGAATCTTCTTTCCCTGAAACACGGCCTCCCGATCATGAATCCGCTGAAGCATCCGCTTCTTTTCGGCAGGCAGCTCCGATTCGACCAGATGCAGAAAGAGTGTCGCTTCTTCGAGCAGCCGGGCCGGGGATCGAGCGTCCTTGAGCACGATCATCTCCGCATAGTCCTGAACGAGGTCCGATTCCTGCTGGCTCAGATCCCGGCCCGTGTACACGATGACGGGCATGTCCTGAAGCTTCGGATCGTTCCGGACATGAGACAGGACTTCAATACCGGACATGTCCGGAAGGCCGATATCGAGAATCATGCAATCAAAAGATTCCCGACCGAGCACATCCATCGCCTCCCTGCCGCTTGTGGCGGTCGTGATGGTCACCCGATCGTCCGCAAGCAATTCCCGAACCGCTTCGCTTTGGGCCGGATCGTCTTCGACCAGCAGGATCGATCTGACCGGGGCGTCGATCTTCCGCTCGATCCGAGCATACACCCCATTGAGTTCATCCATGCTGACCGGTTTGGTCATGTACCCGATGGCGCCCATCTTGAGGGCATTGAGGGGTCGGTCATTCGCCGAAATGACATGAACGGGGATGTGGCGGGTTTCCGAATTCCCCTTTAACCGCTCAAGCACCGTCCAGCCGTCCATTCCGGGCAGGTTCACATCGAGAATGACGGCATCGGGCCTGTAATAGTCTGCAAAATGCAGGCCCGTTTCACCGTTGTCCGCGACCAGCACCTTGAACCCCCGATCGTGCGAGAGGTCACAGAGAATCCGAGCGAAGTGGGGATCGTCTTCGATGATGAGAATCTTGCGGTCCGTCGGTTGAAGTTCCTTGCGGTCATCGACAATTTCTTCCACAGCGTACGTCTTGTCTTTGGCCGAAACCGACGTATCTGCAGAAGCGACATCCGCCGATTCGCCGGGCTTCAATCTCCCTTCCGCAGGTAATGGCCTTTCCGTTTCCTTGGGCTGCCGCCCAATAGGCTTTAAGTCGGATTCCGGTTTGCGGACAGTCGCTCCGACCGCCTCTGGAGGCTTCGGTTGCCTGGTTTCATCGGGTTTGGCACACATGTCGGGAAGGATCAGGGTGAAGGTGCTTCCCTGGTTTTCCTCGCTGACCAGTTGGATTTCGCCCCCCAGATACTTGGCCAGCTCAAGCGAAATCGAAAGGCCCAGCCCCGTTCCGCCGTATTTTCGGCTGGTCGAACCGTCGGCCTGCCGAAAGGCTTCGAACACGACGCTCTGTTTGTCCTTCGGAATGCCGATACCGGTATCGGTCACCGAAAAGGCGACGGCCTTCTCCGGATCGAGCCTGCTCTGGGAGAGGTTCATGCCCCGAGGCCGGTGCAACCGTACCGTGATCCCCCCTTTTGACGTGAATTTGAAGGCATTGGAGAGAAAATTCTTCAGGATCTGCTCGATGCGCTGCCGGTCCGTCGTAATGGTTGTCGGAAGGTCCTTCTCCTCGATCACATCGAAGGAAAGTCCCTTGTTCTTGGCGATGTGTTGGAAGTTTCGTCGGAGGGTCTGGGCGATTTCTCCAATCGCTACCGATTCGATGTGGAGTTCCATTTTCCCGGCCTCCACCTTCGATAGATCGAGAACTTCATTGATGAGCTTGAGCAGGTCGCTTCCAGAGGAGTATATCGTTCGGGCGAATTCCACCTGTTTTTCGGTGAGGTTCCCGTCCCGGTTGTCCGCCATCATCTTTGACAGCAAGAGGATGCTGTTCAAGGGGGTGCGCAGTTCGTGGGACATGTTCGCCAGAAACTCGCTTTTGTACCGGCTGATCTTCTCGAGGGCTTCGGCCTTTTCCGCAATGAGTTTGCCCGCCATTTCGAGTTCCAAATTCTTCTTCTGAATGTCCTCCTTCTGCTCCTCCAGCAGCTGGGTCTGCTCCTGCAGCTCTTCGTTTGCCTGACGCAGCTCCTCCTGTTGGACCTGAAGCTTGGCTTCCGAGGCGCGAAGGGCGCGGGTCTGTTCCTCGAGTTCCCGGTTCGTCTGCTGCAGCGCCTCTTGCTGACGCTGAAGCTGTTCTGCTTGAAGCTGGGTCTTTTCGAGAAGTGCCTTCATCCGGGTACGGGACTGCGCCGAATGCACGGCAATGGCAATCTGCGGGGCCGAAAGCTCCAGAAAGGCCAAGGCCTCTTCGCTGAATTCCGTCATCGCGCCGATTTCGATCACCCCCTTGAGATCTTCCTCCACAAGCAGCGGGACCACCACCACGGCCTTCGGGACCCCCTGTCCGAGACCCGATTGCACCGGAACATAAGAGATCGGAAGATCGCTGACTTCGATGATCCGTTTCTCCAGGGCCGCCTGACCGACCAGTCCTTCCCCGATCCGAAATCCGTTGATCAGTTTTCTGCGCCTCCGGTAGGCATATGTCCCGCACAGCCTCAGCACCCCTTCTTCGGGTTCGTACAAAAAGAAGGCGCCTATCGGTGCCTTGAGGTACCGACACAGGTAGGAAATCACCCGGGAGGCGAGTTCAGCCGTATCCTGCTCGCCCCGCATGGTGTTGTTGAGTTCCATTTGAGCCGTTTTGATCGCATTCTGTCTTTCGTTGATCTCCCGCATCTTCTTGAGAGATTCGGTCATGCGGTACAGGGCCGTGCCGAGCTGGTCTTTTTCGGAAAAAGGCTGAATCTTGTCGGAATAGCCGCCTTCTGCGATCTTGTTGAGCTGAGCCACAATCTTGGTGACATTGTCGATCATCAGGTTGACGGATTTGCCCAGGATATCGAAATCGCTTCGAAGCTCGACCTTCTTGCTGAAATCGCCCACTGCAATGGCTTCGACGGATTTGCTGATCGTCCGGATGGATCCGACCATGTCGAGGAAACTCTGATACATCTGACCGATTTCATCGTTTCGGACATCGATCTGCGGCAGCTCGAGGCTGCCCAGCGCCACTTGACGGGCCGCCTGACGGATCTCCCCAAGGGGTTTGAGATGCTGCCGGATAAAGATCGAGATGATGAGAACCGTACCCATAGCCATCAGAACGCCGACTGCCAGATGCTTGCCTGCCTCGGAGGAGGCTTCCGACAGAATGGCCGATCGGGGAACGGAGAGCAGGACCATCCAAGGTTCGCCGGCTGAACCGGTTTCAATGGCTGCAACAGCGACAAGGGTGTCTCCAATCTCGACTGCAGCCTGTTGGCTGCGGACATGGGGCTGAATGCGCTCGAATACTTCGGGCTGGACGGCGGCAAGGGATTTGCCGACGGATGCCACATGCTCTGTGGATGCGAGAAGAATTCCGGAAGATGCAAGAATGCTGATCTTGGGCGGCCCGTGAAAAAGAGGACGCTCTTCGATCAAATCGCCCATCCGCTCGATCGGAATGTCGGCTCCGACGATACCATAAAACCTTCCGTCATATTGAATGGGTGAGACAATCGATACGAGCCAGCGCTGCGACTGATCCAACACGTACCGGTATGGCCCGACGATCCGATCTTTTCCAGTTTGCCGGGGAAGGATGTAATAGTCGCCTTTTTCGTGGTTTTCATAATCCTTCGCCGCCTCAAGAACGATCCGATCCCCCTTGCGCACCCAGCAGGGGATGAAACGGCCCGAGGCGTCGCTTCCTTCAAGACCACCGAAGGCTTCATCCATGAGATCGAAGGCATCCGGTTCCCAGATGGTGTAGACCGAGAGGAACGCCGGATTGGCTGTCAGCAGGTGTTTCAGCATGACCTTGGCGGATTCCCGGTTCAGGTTCAGAATGGATTCGGGCTTCTTGACAGCGGAAAAGGTGCTCGCCATCGTTCGGGTGGTTTGGATGGTCCGATCGAGTTCCCGCTGGACGATGCCGGCCTGATCCCTGGCAGCCGTCATGACGAGCTGGTAGGCGGATTGAATGGCCTTTTCCCGGCTGGTGACCGTGGTGTAGAGAATGAGTGCACCGATGATAACGGCCTGGCAGACGAGAACCGTAAGGATGAGCTTGTTTTGAATGGACATTTTCATGAGAAGGCCCTCATGAGAACGATGAACCATCGATGGCAGTGGGCGGTGGACAGTGGGCAGTCGGCAGTGGGCAGTGGGCAGTGTTCTCCGACATCCGCCAAAAGATCCTGCGCGCCTGAACCAGCCACGACGGGCCTATCTTCCGGGGTGGCGCCAACCATGCCCCATCCCCCAGGCCCCCTTGGCGAAAGTGGGAGGCGGTCAGGCCCTATGTTAGCCGATCCAAGACAAGCGCCCAGAAAACCCGGATGTCCGAAGTGAACCGCCAACCCAGATGGCCCTCACACCCGCAGCAGACGGCAATCTGCCAGCTGAATCCGGCAAACCAGGTGAACTCGTCGGAATGCAGGCCGACGAGCCTGCACCCAGGCGCCAGCTCGAAACAGCCGATCTCGAAAACAATCCCATAGGGGTTGGTGAAGACATGCACATGGCTGTCCTGAACAACGATGCGATATCGTTCCTCGGTCACCGGCTCACGACATGCGACGCATCGGATCGGCTCCTTCCGGGAGGCGGTCTCCCGCTTGCGACGAACGCCGATGCCCGGATCCAAGAGCGCATCCGAAAACCGTTCCGGCTTTCCCTTCAGCCGGAGAGCCGTTGCATCCGCCGCAGAAACCATGCTCATCCGCCCGTCGTCAGATCCCGAACCCCCTGCAGCACGAGATCAAACAGGGTCTGGATGTCCTCTTCCTCGAGACAGGAGAAGGCCACCCGCAGATCGGTTTTTCCGATCGAAATCAGACCGACACCGTATTGGTTCAGCAAATGGACCCGCAGGGCTTCGGCATCGACCGTCTTGAGCTTCAGACACATGAAATAGCCCGAATTGAAGGGATAGACATCCCAGGCATCCCGGTATTTCGGATCGCTCAACACGGCCTTGACCCGGTTGGCGCGGCGCTTCATGATCTCGAATTTCCGGGCAAGCTCTTCCTTGCTGTCGGGATTTCCAAACGCAGACAAAACCACGGACTGGCTCAGGTGCGATGCATTCGAAATCGATCCTCGGACGGCGCCTGCCGTCTTCTTTTCGAGGGCGAGATAGGCCTCTGCATCCAGCCCGGCAATCCCGTAGGTGATGAACCCGACCCGCAACCCCCAGACAAAGTGTTCCTTTGTCGCACCGTCGAGCTTGACGGCAAGAAGCCGTGGATGCAGTCCCGCAAGCCTTGCAAACAGCGATTCCTTGATGGTTTCCGGCTCGTAGAACAATCCGAAATAGGCGTCATCCATCACGACGACGACGTTTTTCCCACCTTCTGCAATGCGCTGCAGAACGGTGACGATCCGATCGGCTTCATCCGTGTTGATGGTGTAACCCGTCGGGTTGTTGGGGAAGTTCAGGAACACGACGACCTTTCCGCGGTTTTGGGCTTCCCGTTCGATGCATTGGGAGAATGCATCGACGTTGAATCCCCACCGGTCATCGAACATGGGATACTGAACGATGGAGGCCCCTTTTCGCACATTCAAAATCAGGTTGTAGTTGCCCCACATCATGTCCGGAAAAATGACGACATCCTCGGGATCGATCCAGACGTCTGCAAACACGCTGATGGCGTGGGTGATGCCGCAGGTGACGACCGGAAGACTGATGGCCTTTCCCTGAAGCGATGGATTCTTCTCGAAAAGAGACGCTTTCCACTTGGCCCGGATCTGGGGAAGCCCGAAGGAAGGGGCATAGGTCAAGCTGTTTTCCGGCTTGAGGCCGCAGATGGATTGCATGACGGAGCTCAGATGCATCGTTCCCCCTTTCTCCGTTGCAATCCCGATGGTCGCATTCAAGCGATAGGCCTTTTCCTTGGCCTCCGCACTCTGGCTGAGAATGCCTTTGGGAAAGAAGAGATGTTTTCCGATTCGAGAAAGCATCTCGAGAACATGGGGATTTTGTTGGAAAAGAATTTGATTGAGTTCCTGCGCCAAAGGATTCATGGGATTCCTCTATCGATCGGTTGAACGGTTCGAAAAATGGGTTCAGGCCCTTATGCCCTCATACGCCGCTTCAGTTCTTCATAAAGACTCCGGCTGATGTCCCCCACGGAGCCATCTCCTACCGGTTCGTCGTCAATGGTGACCACAGGCATGACCTCGGCGATGGTGCCGGTCAGAAAGACCTCGTCCGCAGCATGAGCTTCTTCGAGCGTAAAGAATTGTTCGATGACCGGATAGCGCAGTTTTCGACAGATGTCGAGGACCACCCGACGGGTGATGCCGGGAAGGATTTCGGGCGTCAGCGGATGTGTATAGAGGGTTCCGTCGGAGACGATGAAGAGGTTGGAGCTCGTTCCTTCCCGAACGATCCCGTCTTCCGTAACGAAAACGGCGTCGTCCGCCCCACAGTCGAGCGCCTTCTGCTTGGCCATCGCATTGGGAAGGAGCTGAACCGTCTTGATGTCACATCTTCCCCAGCGGTTGTCGATAACGGAGATGACGGAAATGCCCTTCTCTCGTTTGGAGGCGGGCGCTTCCTGAATGGGGCGGACGGTCATGACGATCTGGGGCCTCAGCGTCGAGTTGTCATAGGCATGGTTCCTCGGAGCAACCCCCCGGGAAATCTGGATATACACGGCGGCTCGCGGAAGTGCCGCCTGATCGAAGAGCGATCGAACGGCACTTTCGATTTCAGCCAGGGACACCGGTGGATAGTGTAGTGCCACCATCGAGCGCTCGAGCCGCTCCAGATGGTGGTCGAGACAGAACAGCCTTCCGTTATCGCTTGCAATGACTTCGTAGATGGCATCGGCGAATTGATAGCCGCGGTCTTCGATCGAAACGACCGCTTCCGAAATCGGTAAGATTTTTCCATTGACATAGGCCAGTTCGGGCATGAAGACATTCCTCCTGAAACGAGAATGGGCAGATGAAAGGGTTTCCGATCGAGTCTATCGACGACACCGTTTTGTGGGCGATGGATCGGAGCGAAAATTGGATATTTCTACACCATTTGGAAGGGATATCAACGAATTTTTCGCTGCAAGCGTCATGGTGATGGGTTGTTGAAACCCGTGCTGTGGACTTCCCAAGATCAATCGGACAGCACCCGATCCAGAACTTCTCTCAATTGATGCAGCGAAAACGGCTTTTGCAGAAACCCACGGCATCCTCTGTCCAGTATGGCCTGGGCTTCACCGTCGATGCTGTAGCCGCTCGAAAGAACCACGCGGACATCGGGATCCATTTCCTTGAGCTGGTCGAAGACAACCCCACCCGACATCCCGGGCATGATCATGTCGAGGATGACCCCGTCGATCCGATCGCCTTCGGCTGCGTAGCGCTCGAGCGCGTCCTTCCCTCCTCCCGCTTGGATGACCTCGTATCCCAGATGCTGCAGCAATTGGGCTCCCACCTCCCGAACCATCGGCTCGTCATCCACCAACAGCAGGGTCCCACAGGCCTTGGCTTTCTCGAATCCATTGCAGCGCTGTGATGGTTTCGAGTCCTCCGCCGACCGTTCATCCGTTGCAGGAAGATAGACAGTGAACGTCGTGCCATGCATCGGTCGGCTTTCGACTTCGATGAACCCGCCGTGATTGCGAACGATGCCATAGACCGATGCCAGACCAAGCCCTGTACCTCTTCCCTTCTCCTTGGTTGTGAAAAACGGCTCGAAAATGCGTTGCCGCGTCTTTTCGTCCATACCGATACCGGTGTCGCTGACCCGGATGCAGACGTAGGTTCCAGGCCGGACATTCAAGGCGGCTGCCTTTGCGGGATCGACCCTTTCACGGCTCGTGGCCACCGTAATGGTTCCTCCGCTGGGCATGGCCTGAACCGCGTTGATGTAAAGGTTCATCAAGATTTGTTCCATCTGCCCCCGGTCCGCCATCACGGACGGCACACCTTCGGTCAACTGCTCCAAGATCACATGTCCTTTTTGGGTTCTCTGAAACACGGCGTCGTGCTCCCGGATCAGCCGGTTGAAATCGATGGGACGAACATCGTATTTTCCGCCCTTGGCAAACCCCAGAAGCTGCCGCGTCAAATCGGCCCCCTGGTTCACGTTTCGCGAGATGTCTTCCAGCCGCCGCATCATCGGGTGATCGGCCTCGAGATCGAGCATCATCAAAGAGACATGGCCTTGAATGACCATCAAGAGATTGTTGAAATCGTGGGCGATGCCGCCGGCCAGCGTTCCGATGGCCTCCATTTTCTGGGCCTGCAACAGTTCCGCCTCGAGCCGTTTTTTCTCGGTCAGATCCAGAAAACAGGCCACCATGCCTTCCGTCTTGCCTTCGGCGTCCTGAATGAGGGCGGCACTGATCAGCACATCCACCGTTCTTCCGTCCCGGGTGAAACGCCGGGTTTCCAAGATTCCGGGTTTTCCCGTTGCATAGAGTTCCTTGATCTTGGCCAGGGTAATGGCCTTCTCCGAGTCGGGAACGAACGGCACCGGTTTTCCGGAAAGTTCTTCCAGCGTCCAACCGAACACCCGGGTAAAGGCGGGATTGGTGAACTGCAGTCTTCCTTTCGTATCATAGGCGGCAAGAGGGGTCGGCATGGCCCGCAAAACGGCCCGCATACGGGCATCCTGCCTCCGAAGCGCCCGTTCGGACAAGATCCGCTCGGTGACGTTTCGGCCGATTCCCGTCACATAGGTGCGACCGTCCTCGTCCGTGACCAGGGTGCTCGCATATTCGACATAGCGCTGATTTCCGAACCTGTCGAAACAGCTGAACGTGCCCCGCTGGGTCGGCATTTCCTTGAATCGTTCCAAATAGTCGCTGTGGAACAGGGGATGATGCTCCGGCTTCATTGCGTGGGTGATGACTTCTCCGACGATGGTGTCGGGATCATACCCCAGCAAATCGCTCATGGCCTTGTTGGCGCTGAGAATCTTTCCCTCCAGATCATGGGAATACACGAGATCCGATACGGAGTTGTACAAGAGCCGCAGCTGTCTTTCGGATTTCTCCACGGCCCTGCGGCTTTCCTGTAAATGGACTTCCCGATCCGAAATGGCTTGGGTCATGGCCTGGAAGGCTTGGGAAAGGGCATCGAATTCCACAAATCGCTGCGGCAACCATTCGAAGGCATACTCCCCTTCCGAAATGCGCCGGGCGATCCCTTCCAGATGAAGAAGCGGTACCATCATTTTCTGATGCATCCATGCCGAAACGATCATCATGAGGATGACAACCGTGATCGTGACCGTCCACAACATCGACTTCATGCGTTCGACGGTTGCAAAGGCTTCCTTCCGGGGCTGGACGATGGCGCTGAGCCAGCCTGTCTCAGGAATTCCGACGACACTGCCGATCTTCTCTTCTCCCATGAACTCGTAGTCGAATGTCCCTTCTTCCCCCCTCAAACCGGCCTGCACGAAAGCCAAATTGCGGACATTGAGCCGCTGCTCCACGAATTCTTTTCGGGGATGGGCGATGATGATACCGGTTCGGTCCAGCACGACAGCATAGCTGCCGATACCGGTGTTCATCTTTCGGGTCGTATCCTGAAGCACATCGAGGTTCAGGTCTGCAAGAATCAATCCGTTTTGGTACGGCAAGGCGATGCTGACGGTGGGAGATCCCTTGGTTGAAGAGAGATAAACGTCCGACCATACGATGCGATTTTTGGAAAAAGCCTCCCGGACAAACGGGTGTCCGGAGAAGTCGGTTCCGATCAAAAAGACATTCTCGGAAGACGATGTGACGACCTTCCCCTTTCCGTCCAAAAGGGTTATGCCGTCGAAAAGGGGAAACAGCCGTTTGATGTCGTTCAGCTTGTTTGTCATATGTTGAACCGGTTCGCCAGGCTTGAACACCTGTTGATCGGCACAATACTCGAGAAAGGACCTGTAATCGATCAGCAATCGATTGATTTCACCGGCGAGGCTTCTTGCCGCCATCAGATTGCGCTGCTCGATTTCCTGCTTCAGGGTGCCGGAAAACAGATGGACAACGTAGGCTCCGGTCAGCAGCAGAGGCACACAACCGATCAGAATCGAGAAGACGACGATGGTGTGTTTCAGAGATCGTTGTCTGCTCATCGACCTATTCCTCCACGAGGA
>Ga0101944_10007633_pt1 | contig 10726 bp, 5 predicted proteins | sample DewCreD2012metaG_FD_75245 | JGI IMG/M metagenome (GOLD analysis project Ga0101944, IMG submission 75245) | Hot spring sediment bacterial and archeal communities from British Columbia, Canada, to study Microbial Dark Matter (Phase II) - Dewar... ...
CAGAATGCCGACGCCGGTTCCTGCCAGATCGTGCTCGCCTACGACGGCACGGACTTCGACGCCAACATCAACAACTTCAGCGTGACGATCGCCGCGGGCCAACTCGTCAGCAGCACGTCCGATCTGACAAGCGATGCGTTGACCGTCACGGCGACGGTGGAGACGGCGCCGGCGGTGACGACCGGTTCCGCTTCGGGCGAAACGGCCACAGGGGCGACCTTGGGCGGGGAGGTGACGGCGGATGGCGGGGAGAGTGTGACGGAACGCGGGATCGTCGTTTCGACGAACGCCAATCCCACGACCGCCGACACGAAATTCGCACATGTGTCGGGCGGCACGGGTGTATATACGGTTGCGGCGACGGGACTGCGGCCAAACACGACCCACCACTACCGCGCGTATGCCGTCAACACGGTGAACACGAGCTACGGATCGGATCAGACATTCGCAACGTTGAATCTGTCTGCGCCGGCGAACGTACGGGCAAGCGCGACCAACGCGACCAACTTCATCGCCGAGTGGGACTTCGTGTCGGGCGCCGCGGCGGGGTACCTGCTGGACGTGTCGACGAGTGCGACGTTCAGCGCTACGCAGAGCGGCAACTTGGTGCACACGGGTCTGGAAGACGCCGACGGGTGGGAGGATCACACTTCGGGCGACTGGACTGAGAACGCCAACGACGGCACATGGACCGGTCATGGCATGTATGCGAACACGACCGCAGCCCGAACCGGACGCGGCGTGGGCTTCAACGACGTCGGCGACTGGCTGGAGATGCCCGCGGTGGACAACCCTGGCACGCTGACCTACTGGGCTCGGCTGTCCTCTGCGGCCTCGGCCAACAATGTCATGACGATCCAGTACTACAACGGCGGAGTGTGGTCGGAGGTTGTCAACAGCGCGAGGACAAACACGACAGTCGATTGGGTTCAGCACGAGGTGGCCATCAACATCAGTGGGAGCAGTCAACGCCTGCGGTTCTATCGGTCCGCCGACGACCGGTCGCACTACATTGACGACATTGTCTTGACGTCGATTCCCACCGAGACGCCAACCTTCGTCTCCGCCTACTCCAACCGCGCGGTCAGCGGCACGAGCGAGGCGGTGACGAACCTGGCGCCGCTGAGGACGTACTACTTCCGCGTGCGGGCCACGGACGGCAGCGCCACCAGCGCGAATTCCGTTACGCAGTCCGTGACCACGCTCATGGCGCCGGCGCCGGACGGAGCCGGGACCGCGGCGGTCACGAACCAGAGCGGCACGGCCCTGGACGGTTCAGCCGTGTTTCGCGGGGCGCTGGGCGGGCAGACCGCGCAGTTGACGGTCGGCGGCGTGGCCGGCGGGCCGTTGGAAGGCGTGAAGTTCGACCTGCCGGTGGGCTGGAGCGGGTTGGCCCTGGGGAACGTCAGCCTGAGCGGCGCCGGCTTCAGCGGCGCCTCCGCGAGCGTGGCGGGCAGCACGATCACCGTGACCAACGCGGCGGTGATCGAGGGCGCGCCGGGCATCGTGACCGTGTCCGGCCTCACGGCGCGCGGCGTCAGCGGCGCGAGCGACGACGGCCAGGATACCTGGGCCGTGCGCACGCGCGGCACGCCGGCCGGCACGTTTACCGCCGTGGCCGCCGCGCCGGTCTCGCGCATCACGGTTCCCATCGCCAACGTTCGGGACGTGGACGCCGGCGGCGCGCCTCTGGACCTGGGGAATACCATGGCCGTGGAGGGCGTGGCGACGGTCACGACGCAGTTCAACGCCTCGGCGACCTCGGCCTACTTGCAGGACGCGACGGCCGGGGTGAACATCTACCGCAGCGGCGCGCCATTGATCACCGGGGCGAATCGGCGGTATGCCGTGCTGGGGGTGGTGACGCAGTACAATGGCCTGACGGAGATCGCGCCCGCCGGCGCTGCCGCGGTGTTCGACCTGGGAGCGGACACGGCGCCCGCGGCCCAGGCCTGCACCATCGCGGCGCTGTTGGCCGACCCGGAAAACCTGGAAGGCAAGCTGATCGCCGTGAGCAACCTGACGATCACCGCCGGAAGCTGGCCGGCGGAAGGCGTGAGCGCCAATTTGACGGCGAACGACGGCACGGCGTCGTTGACCCTGCGGATTTGGAGCGCCACGGACATTGACGGCCAGACCGAACCGACGGCGCCGTTCAGCGTGGTGGCCGTGGCGGGGCAGTATGACACCAGCTCGCCTTACACGGACGGCTACCAACTGCAGCCGCGGAGCATGGCGGACTTCACCAGCGGCGACGCTCTGACCGCGCCGACGGCGTTGCCGGGCCTGGCCTTGTCGCCGCACACTATCCGGGCTTCCTGGACCGCGGTGACGGGCGCCACGGGCTATCGGCTGGATGTGTCCACCAATGCGGGGTTCGTGGGCTCGGCGCCCGGGACGGTGACCAACGCGTTCCACGACGGCGTCCTGGGGGCGGCGGGCTGGACGGAAACCGACGTGGGGCAGGGGAGCGCCTCGGGCAACGAGTATCTCAGGATGACCCAAGGCACCGCGGTGGTCATCTCGCCGGCTCTGGACTTCGACAGCCTGACGGCGGAGCAGTTGGTTTTCAAGGCCCGCACCTACGGCACCGTGAGCAATAACATTGCGGAGATCGTGGTTTCGATTTCCACGAACAATGGCGGGTCCTGGTCCGTGCTGGGCAGCCGCACACCGGTCACTTCGACGTTGACGGAGCAGACGCCCTTCGACCTCGGCGCCTATGGCGGCGGGCAAGTCAGGGTCAAGCTCGAGACGCCCTATGCCGAGACGAGTTTCAGCGGCCGCGGGGCGGGGCTGGACGACATTGCGCTGACCTCGCTGGGATCGGTGCAGCAGCCCAGCTATGTGGCGGGCTACGAGAACCGGGCGGTGGCCGGCACCAACGAAACCGTGAGCGGGCTGCTGCCGGCGACCATGTACTACTATCGGGTGCGGGCGGAAGACGGGGTGCGGACCAGCGCGAATTCCAACGTCGAATCCGCGACCACGAAGCCGGCCACGACGCTGTTTCAGTTCCGTTGATACGGCCGCGCGCGAATTGTCGGAACGGCTGTCCGGAAAGGCTTGATTTGGGCGGCGCGGATGGCTTAGTTTCTGCACCCAACACGGGCAAGAAGCGTTCCTCAAGCGTGCGTTCTGCCGGGGAGGCTCGCGAGGCACGGGGCGGAACGACGCGCATTCAAGACGGGGACGACAGCGACCGGCCCCTGCCGGAGCGCGCCGCAGGCAGGGGTTTTGTTGTTCTGAAGCTTCGAAAACGGCGGATGCGGCGCTTAACGCACAGCAAGGAGGAAGCGGGCAGATGAAAGCAGGGCAAGCGGCAGCGTGGGTCGGACTGGGGTGGCTGGGGTTTGTCGGCAGCGCTTGGGCGGGGGAAACGAGCGCCGTGACCCCCTCGTGGTGGATTGCGCCCATTGGGTCGGTGCTGGCCCTGGTGTTCGCCTGGATTCTCTATCGGATGATGCTGGCCGCCCCGGAAGGCAGCGAGCGGATGAAGGAAATCGCCAGCTACGTGCGCGAAGGCGCCATGGCGTATCTGTTCCGCCAGTACAAGGTGGTGTCGCTCGTGTTCCTGGTGCTGGTCGTGATCCTGGCCGTGCTGGCCAAGTTTCACATTCAGAACCCGTTCGTGCCGGTGGCCTTTCTGACGGGCGGCTTTTTCTCCGGCTTGTGCGGCTATCTGGGGATGAAGACCGCCACCAACGCGTCCTCGCGCACGGCGCAGGGCGCGAGCGAGAGCCTGAACCGCGGGTTGCAGGTGGCCTTCCGTTCCGGGGCGGTGATGGGTCTGGTGGTGGTGGGCTTCGGACTGCTGGATATTTGCCTCTGGTATCTGATTCTGGACAAGGCGGTGTTCACGGCGGCCAACATGGCGAACGGCCTGCATTTTCTCGGCTTCGAACTGGTGCCCGCCGGCTGCACCGTGCACGAGAAGATTACGCTGATTACGACCACGATGCTGACGTTCGGCATGGGCGCCTCCACGCAGGCGCTGTTCGCCCGCGTCGGCGGCGGCATTTACACCAAGGCGGCGGACGTGGGCGCGGACCTGGTCGGCAAGGTGGAAGCCGGGATTCCCGAAGATGACCCGCGCAATCCGGCCGTGATCGCCGACAACGTGGGCGACAACGTGGGCGACGTGGCGGGCATGGGCGCGGACCTGTACGAGTCCTACTGCGGCTCGATTCTGTCCACCGCGGCGCTGGGCGCCTCGATCGGCGTGCAGATGGGCGATTTCCAGAAGGCGGTGGGCTACGTCACCGCGCCGATGATCGTCGCGGGCATCGGCACGATGCTCTCGATTCTGGGCATCTTTTTCGTGCGCTGCAAGGAAGGGGCGGATCAGAAGGGGCTGTTGCGCGCGCTGTTGAGCGGCACGCTGGGCAGTTCGGTGCTGATTCTGGCGGCGTTGGCCGTGATGGCCGCCCTGGGCGTGGTGGCCTGGGGCATCTTCGGCGCCGTGGCCGTGGGCCTGATCGCCGGCGTGTTGATCGGCCAATCGACCGAGTACTTTACCTCGGATTCCTACCGACCCACGCGGGAGATCGCGGGCCAGGCGCGCATGGGCGCGGCCACCGTGCTGATCGAAGGGCTGGCCAACGGCATGTTGTCGGCGTTTCCGCCGGTGGTCGTGATCATCGCCGGCATTCTGCTGGCCTTCGGTCTGGCGGGCGGCTTCGCGGAGTACACCATGGGCTTGTACGGCGTGGGCTTTGCCGCGGTGGGCATGCTGGCCACGCTGGGCATCACCCTGGCCACCGACGCCTACGGACCGATCGCGGACAACGCGGGCGGGAACGCGGAGATGTCGCATTTGCCTCCCGAAGTGCGGCAACGCACGGACGCCCTGGACGCGCTGGGCAACACGACGGCCGCCACCGGCAAGGGATTCGCCATCGGCTCGGCGGCCCTGACGGCGCTGGCCCTGCTGGCCGCCTATGTCGAGGAGGTGCGCATCGGTTTCGAGCGCTGGGGCGAGAAGGTGCTCGCCACGGCCGAACCGGGGCTGTACAAGATCACCGACCAGTTCATCGGCGAGAAACTCGCCGAGAAGGACAAGGACGGAAAGCTGATCCACACGTACCTGGCGTTCCCCGAGGACGTGGCCGATCCTGATGTCGCGCCCGCCTGGCGCAAACTCGACGCCAGCAAGGGGCCGGTCCGAGCCGTCGATCCCGAATCGAAGGCGGAGTTGCTCGTCCGCTACACGGACAAGAAGAAGGGGCGAGAGCGCGTGATGTTCGCGGCGACGAAGTCGCCGCTGGTCAACGTGCGCTACGCCACCATGCCGGACTTCACGCACTACTACGAAGCCCACCTGATGAACCCGAAGGTGCTCGTCGGAGTGTTCTTCGGGGCGATGGCGACGTTCATCTTCTGCGCGCTGACGATGAAGGCGGTCGGCCGGGCGGCCAACGGCATGGTCGAGGAGGTGCGCCGCCAGTTCCGCGAGAAACCCGGCATCATGCAAGGCACCGACAAACCCGACTACGCCGCCCCCGTGGCCATCCGCACCAAGGCGGCCCAGCGCGAAATGATCCTGCCGGCCACGCTCGGGTTGCTCACGCCGGTGGTGGTCGGGTGGTTGCTGGGCGTGGCGGGCGTGATGGGATTGCTCGTCGGCGCGTTGACCTGCGGCTTCTGCCTGGCCGTGTTCATGGCCAACGCCGGCGGCACGTGGGACAACGCCAAGAAGTACATCGAAAAAGGCGCCCACGGCGGCAAGGGCACGCCCGCCCACAAGGCTGCGGTCGTCGGCGACACCGTCGGCGACCCGTTCAAGGACACCAGCGGCCCGAGCCTGAACATCCTCATCAAGCTGATGAGCATGGTCAGTGTCGTCGTGGCCGGTTTCGTCGTGCAATACAGCCTGGTCGCGCTGGGCATTTTCTGACCTGCCCGGCCGGGGACGCCCGGCGACAGGCACGACCCGAAACCAGCAAGCGCCGCGGCGCGGGATCGCCGGTGGAACCACTCCGCCGGAGGCTCCGCGCCGCGGTTTTTTTGTCGCCCGGGCTCCCCGGGGCGCCGATGAGCCAAGAAGATCGTACAGAGGGATCGCGCCGGATTGGCCGTTTTCCGTGAAACCGCGGCGCCCCCGGAGAGGCCCGCCATGTTGCTGTTCATCGACGCGTACCTCGACGATCTGCGAGGCCAATTCGACCGAGAGCAAGACGAGGAGTGAGCGCAAAAGTAAAGGCAATGGCCGGTCCCGAAGGACCAACCAAAGCCTCCATCAATATGATACGGCAAATCTGGGTTGGTTCAAGAGGATTTCTTGAGTAAAAGAGAAGTGGAGAAGTAACGAAAAGTTTTTGAAAAGTCTGGGATACGCAATTAAATGAAAAGATATTACGCTGAAACAGCTCTTTTACTGATTACTGTAATTTGGGGTGGAACTTTTGCAATTGTTAAAAATGCTCTCAGTGATATTTCACCTTCTTTGTTTATTGGACTAAGATTTTCCATTGCATCATTAATTCTATTACCATTTGTTTTCTCACAACTCAAAAAAATCAATAAAGAAACCTGGATTGCCGGTTCGATTCTTGCAATATTTTTCTTTCTTGGATTTCAATTTCAAACAATCGGCTTGAATTACACAACCGCTACTAAATCGGGTTTCATAACAGGAACCTTTGTCGTGATTATTCCATTGCTCCAAACTCTCATTGAAAAGAGAAAACCTCGTCTTCATAATATCGTTGGTGTAATATTGGTTTTTATTGGATTGATTTTCTTATCAAGTCGAGGAGAAAATATTGTCCACTTTTTTGAAGAATTCGGTTCAGATTTAAACATTGGTGATTTATTAACATTTATGTGTGCAATCGTATTTGCTTTTCAGATTGTATATGTAGATATCTTTACAAAAAAATATCCTTATATGCCGATGGTATTTATTCAACTTTTCCTCTCTGCAATTGGTGGAATGTTGGCAACTTTATTATTGCCATCCTTTGGCTTGGAACAAACAAAATTTACTTTGAATTTTAATATAATCAATGCAATACTTTACACTGCTATATTCGCTTCAATAGTTGCGATTTCTATTCAGTTGAAATATCAAAAAATTGTTAGTCCTACAAAAGCCGGTATCATATACTCTTTTGAACCAATTATGGCAGCCTTTATCGCTTATTTATTACTTAGCGAGAGAATTACTAACTTTGGCTTAATTGGTGGTGCTTTTATCTTTGCAGGGCTAATTATATCAGAAATTTTCTCAAACAAAGATGAGTGAACTTAAAAGAGCTAAAATTATAGTAGATGGCGTTGTTCAGGGAGTTGGTTTTAGATATTTTGTTTATAGAAATGCAACTTCTTTAGGCTTGAAAGGTTACACAAAAAATTTGTTTAATGGTCAGGTTCTAACTGAGGTTGAGGGTGAATTAGGAATGATAAATGAATTGATAAATAAAATGAAAGTTGGACCTTCTCACGCACACGTTTCAATGTGTAACATTGAATGGCTTCCTTTTCAAAATGAATTTAAAGAATTTGAAATCAGACATTATTAAAGGATAATATTTTGAATTTTAGAATTGGTTTCGGCTTTGATGTACATCCGTTTGCTGAAAATAGAAAATTAATTTTAGGTGGAATAGAAATTCCATCTAATAAAGGTTTGGAAGGTCATTCAGATGCTGATGTCCTGCTTCACGCAATTTCTGATGCACTGCTTGGAAGTTTATCACTTGGAGATATTGGAGTTCACTTTCCAAATACAGACCCAAAGTGGAAGGACTTAGACAGTACTATAATTCTAAGAAAAAGTTACGATTTAATAACGCAAAATGGATATAAAATATCCAATATTGACTGTATGCTTGCGATGGAATTTCCGAAAATTTCACCATTCTTAAATCAGATGAAAAAACGAATATCCGAAATTCTTGAAATAGATGAAAATCAAATTTCTATTAAAGCAACAACAACCGAAAAACTTGGTTTTGTAGGCAGGTCTGAAGGTGTTGCAGCAATTGCTAACGTTTTAGTTTATAAAGATTAAATATGTTCGAAAGCATATTAGGAAATATTTCAGAACTCAGCCCCATTCTTATTTACATTACTATTTTCTTATTTGCATTTGTCGAAAATTTATTCCCACCATCACCAAGCGATATTGTAATTGTTATTGGCGGCTCTTTAGTTGCAACAGCTAAATTACATTTTGCTCCTGTTTTGATTTTTGGTACTTGTGGAAGTTTAGCAGGATTTTTAACTGCTTATGCTATTGGCTGGCAATTAGATAAAAGAGTATTACACGCTGGTAAAATAAAATTTCTTTCTATTGAGTCAATTGAAAAAGTAGAAAATGCTTTTCAAAAGTTCGGATATTATTTAATCGTAGCTAACAGATTTCTTCCCGGAACTCGTGCAGTGATTTCTTTTTTTGCAGGAATGAGCAGATTAAATATTCATCTGACTTTTTGGCTTTCACTAATTAGTTCATTGTTATGGAATTCTTTATTAGTATCTATGGGAATGATCTTCGGTCAGAATATTGAAATGATTGACCAATTTCTCACAACTTATTCTAATGTTGTAATTTCTTTTACTATAGCCGCTATTGTAGTTTTAATTATTAGAAATCTCTGGATAAAACACAAAAAGAAAAAACAAAATTGAAATTGCAGAATATTTTTCGTAAAAGAGAATCAGATTTCGACTCTGAAAATAAAAAATCAAGTGAAAGATTTCTTCTTGTTCTTTCCGGAGTTTTGTTCGGAATTTCATTTCCACCATTTCCTTTCCCAATTACACTTTTAATTTTTTTCTTCTTAATCCCCTACTTATTTGTAATTAAAAATAAAACATCTCTTGCAGAAATAAATAAATCATCTTATCTCACATTTCTTATCTTAAGTGTAATTACATTGTATTGGGTTGGAAGTTGGCAAAGCAAAGCTGATCCGTTTTTAATGATTGGCGGTGGAGTTCTTCTGTTTTTCTATCCTGCCGTTCTGTTAATTATCAGCACACTTTTTTATTTAACTAAAAAGATCTTTGAGGACAATATTAGTCTCTGGTTACTACCAATTCATTGGATAACAGTTGAATTTCTTTTGACTCTTACTGACTTAAAATTTCCTTGGCTCACCTTAGGGCATTCATTGGCAAAGTTTACTGTATTTATTCAAATTGCTGATATAGTTGGAAGTTATGGATTATCTCTAATCATTCTTTATATAAATATTGTTCTATTCAAAGCTGCAGAAAATATCAATCAAAGTTTTTCAAAATCAATTCGACTTGCATTGGTAGTTGTTCTGATTTTTTGTGTAACAATTTTTTATGGTTTCGTTAAAATCAATAATTCAACTCAACATAAAACTATTAATGTCGGAATTGTTCAACCAAACTTAGACCCTTGGGAAAAGTGGCAAATAGGTGGATTAAACGATTTATTGAATGACTACTTCAAACTTTCAAATGAATGCTTAAAACAAGGAGCAAAAATTGTAATCTGGCCTGAGACTGCTCTACCGATTTATTTGCTCTCAGCAGAATATGATTACCTGACGGATTCAATTTATTCTTATGTGATAAAAAATAACATTCATCTATTAACTGGTATGCCCGATTTTCAAACTTATTTTGAAAATCCTCCTGAAGATGCAAAGAAAAGCCAAAACTCAGATTATTATTTTACAACTTACAATTCAATTTTATTATTTAACCCAATCTCGAAAGAAATTCAGAAATACGGAAAGATGCATTTAGTTCCATTGGGAGAGAAAGTGCCATTTGTAGAATCACTTCCTTTCCTCGGAGATTTTTTCAAATGGAATGTTGGTATTAGCAGTTGGAACACTGGTCGAGACACAACTATCTTTAACTTAGTTATTGATAATGACACTATAAAACTTGCAGGATTAGTTTGCTTTGAATCTGTATTCCCAAGTTTCGTATCTGAATTTGCAAAACGTGGAGCTGAATTTCTTGTAGTTGTTACAAATGATAGTTGGTATGGAAATTCAAGTGGTCCTTATCAACATAAAGAATTTGCTGCCTTGCGTGCAGTTGAAAACAGAAAAGCACTTGTCCGCAGTGCTAATGGAGGAATTAGCTGCTTAATTGACGAGTTCGGTCGAACAATTTATGAAACCAAAATGTTTACAAAAGAATCTTTTGTGGTTGATGTTCCACTTGTCAGACAAACAAGCTTTTATTCTGAGAATCCGAATATAATTCCAATATTAGCATCAGCATTTTCAATATGGATTATTGGATTAAATATTTTAAGCAAAGTAAAAAGATCTTTTAATAAAAATTAGTTCAACCAATGATTGACTTAAGAAGCGACACCGTAACCAAACCTTCAATTGAAATGCGTCGCGCAATGTATGAAGCAGAAGTTGGAGATGATGTTTTTAAAGAAGACCCAACTGTAAATAAACTTGAAGAGTATGCTTCAGAGCTTTTAGGAAAAGAAGCTGCACTGTTTGTTACAAGCGGAGTAATGGGAAATCAGATTTGTCTTAATGTGCTTACAAATCCAGGCGATGAAGTTATTTGCGAACGAGATGCTCATATATTTAATTATGAATCCGGCTCACCGGCAAAGTTAAGTGGTATTCAGTTATTACCGGTTGAAGGTAATAATGGTGTTTTCACAGCAGAACAAGTTGAACCCTTAATCAGACCGACATCAGCTTATTATATGCCGCGCACAAAAGTGATTGAAGTCGAGAACACTCATAATCGTGCAAGTGGTGCA
>Ga0101944_10007634_pt1 | contig 10726 bp, 9 predicted proteins | sample DewCreD2012metaG_FD_75245 | JGI IMG/M metagenome (GOLD analysis project Ga0101944, IMG submission 75245) | Hot spring sediment bacterial and archeal communities from British Columbia, Canada, to study Microbial Dark Matter (Phase II) - Dewar... ...
CTTCACCCGCAAGGGGATTGATTTTCTTGTCCATTTCGTCCACAAGGTCCACGACATCCAGAGGATAGCACGTAGAATCCGATCTTGACTGCCGAATCCAGGATAAGGCTTCTTTTCAGTGGATTCGCACAGACTCGACAGTCTGCGCCACGCAGTTGGTTTTTTCCACGTTCTGACTCAGGCCCCTTGCCCCTTGAGCCTTGAGCCTTGCCCCTTGAGCCTTGAGCCTTGCCCCTTGAGCCTTGAGCCTTTGTTTCCCGCTTGACCATTGCATACAATGCGTCTGTCGCACCGGCAACTCGAGAGGAGAACGGATTATGCGCACGCATTTGCTTCAGGGCATTGTTCTGTTGGGTTGCATCGCTTTGGCGGCATGGGCTGAAACGGATGTTCGGGGGGAGTTGATTTTCCCGTTGCAGGACAAACACTGCCACGGCAGCAGCATCGTCGAGTGCCCCAACGGTGATTTTTTGGCCTGTTGGTTCCATGGGTCGGGTGAGCGGACCGCCGACGATGTCGCGGTGTTCGGCGCGCGGCTCAAGAAAGGCGCGGCCGCTTGGAGTCCCGTGTTTCCCATGGCCGACACGCCGGATTTTCCGGACTGTAACCCGGTCCTCTTCATAGACGGCCAGAAGCGGCTTTGGCTGTTCTGGATCTCCGTTCGCGCGGGATTGTGGGAAAATTCGCTGTTGATGTTCCGCCGCGCGGAGGACTACATGGGCCGCGGATCGCCCAAATGGTCGTGGCAAGACCTGATTCATTTGAAACCGGGCAAGGATTTCGGCGCCGATCTGAAGGCGGGTTTCAAGGAACTGGAATTTGATGAGTCCATGTGGGCGGGGTATGCGCCAACCTATCCCGATATGCTGGCCGCGGCGGCGGAAGACCCATTGAAGCGCCAACTGGGCTGGATGACGCGAATCCACCCCATTACACTGCCAACGGGCCGTATCCTATTGCCGTTGTACTCGGACGGATTCAACGTGTCGCTCGTGGCAATTTCGGACGACTGCGGCGCATCGTGGCGCTGCAGCAAGCCCATTGTCGGCCTGGGTCCGATCCAGCCCTCCCTCGTGCGCAAGAAAGACGGAACCCTTCTGGCCTACATGCGCGATTCCGGATCGCTGCCCCAGCGCGTGTTGTTGGCCAGTTCATCCGATGACGGCCAGACATGGTCAGTGGCGCGCGACGTGGACATCCCGAATCCGGGATCGAGCCTCGAAGTCATTGCGCTGAAAGACGGGCGCTGGGTCATGATTTTCAATGACACCGAGGATGGGCGCCATCGTCTGGCCCTTGCCATGTCCGACGACGAAGGCCGGACATGGAAATGGAAGCGCTACGTCGAAAACGGCGAAAAGAGCAAGACATCCTATTCCTATCCTTCGCTGATTCAATCGCGGGACGGCCATCTGCACGCCACCTACACGTTCAACGAAGGCGGAAAGTCCATCAAGCACATTACGCTCGATCCGGACTGGATTGCGGAACCCAATTCCTGATTCCACGGACAAGATGGACGCCGGGTCCGTTTCGCTTTTCCGGTGAAAGCCGCGGCGTCTACCGCCAATCCGGCGTTACGGCACCCGGCAGGGTTTGCCGCCCGCCGCCGCGGATTTCCATGCAGCCTCGGTGACTTCGATGGTGCGAAGTCCGCATTCAGGCGGCGTCTGCGGCGTGTCCTTGCCGAGAATCGAGTCCACGAAATTGGAATCGGGATTTTTGTCGTATTTCGGAAACTTGATTTTGACGCGCCGGCCGACGGCGTCTTGCTGAACCAGCGTCTCTTTGCCATCCTGGCGCAGATAAAATGCGCCCTTGCTGCCGACGATCGTGTGATCCTCATACCAGCACGGAGCGTTTCCGATAACCGACATGCTGCCCAGCGCGCCATTCTCGAATTTCATCGCGAGCGTCGAGTTGATGTCCACTTCCGTGCCGAAATTCACCGAATAGGCGGCGACTTCCGTCACTTTCATTCCCGTGATCCACATGACGATATCCACGAGATGGCTGCCGGAATCGTTGAGTTGGCCGCCGCACGATTCGGCGAGTTTCTGCCGCCAGGTGCCCTTGACGGCGCGCAGCCATTCCTGGCTCTGAATGGCCTGGACGTATTGCACTTCGCCGATCGCGCCCTTGGCGATTTGATCGCGGATGTAACGGAACGCCGGATCGAAATGGCGCTGGTACGAAATCATCAGCACCTTTCCGGACGCCTTCGCCTGGGCGATGAGCGTCTTGGCGTGCTTGATCGTGCAGACCATGGGCTTTTCGCTGAGAACGTGCAAGCCCGCCTTGAGCGCCGCCATGTTTTGCTCGAAATGGACGTAATGAGGGCTTTGCACCACGACCCCGTCGAGTCGCTCGTTCTTGAGCATGTCGCGGTAATCTTTGTACACGGGCAACGTCTCCGAACCGGGACAACGTTCGTAAAACCGCTTCAACGACGCCGGGCTGGGATCGTTGAGCGCGACGACTTCCGCCTTGTTCGTCGCGTGCAAACGATGCCAATGACCGTGTGAAATGCCGCCTGCCGCAATAAAACCAATACGTAGTTTCTTTGCCATGTTTGCCTTTCCTCCCATCCGTTCACCGGATATGCCACGGCGCATGGTATCAAGGCGCATGCGCGAAAGCAAAAAGACAGCGCCGCATTGACAACCTTCCACGTGTTGGGTAGGCTGGCGACGGCCGATAATACAGGAGATGAATCCGCATGAATGCCGGTGAACGCATGCGCGCCACCTATGAATTCAAGCCCGTGGACCACCTGTTTCGCCGTGAGTTCTATATCTGGGCGGAAACCATCGAACGATGGAAGGCCGAAGGCTTGCCGGACGATTTCGAAGAACGGAACCTGTTCGATTTCGATCCGCCGGGCATGGTGGATGTCGGTTTGAACCTCGGCTGGTGCGAACCACCGTTTCTGCCCGGATACGAGGATCAAGTCATTCGCGACGAGGGCGATACCGAAATCATCCAGGATGCCGCGGGGCGGTGGCTCCGGGTGTTCAAGGGCCGGCGGCACGGATTTATGCCGGACTACCTCCGGCATCCGGTGACATCCATGCGCGATTGGGAAGAGGAAGTGGCGCCGCGTCTGAACCCCGGCGACGAGGATCGCTATGCCACGCTGAACGGACAATGCGCCTATGCCGAAGCGCAACGGCAATCCGGCGGATTGATGATCCGGCAGGGAATGGTCGGCGGTTATATGTATTTGCGCGCCCTGATGGGACCGGAAGACTTGCTGGTCGCGTTTTGCGAACAGCCGGAACTTATCCATGCGATGATGCGGCAATGGGCCGGAATCATGAACGAAGGGCTGAAACGGATTCAGGCGCTTGTCGAATTGGACGAATTGGCCATGGGCGAAGACATCTGTTATGTGAAGGGCCTTCTCATCTCGCCGGATATGGTTCGCGAATTTCTTCTGCCCTATTACCAAGACGTGGTGAACCATGCGCGTAAACGGCAACGGCGCAAAATCTATTTCAACGTGGATACGGACGGTTTCGCGGACATGGCCGTACCGCTATACCTCGAAGCGGGCATGGATGTCATGGATCCGTGGGAAGTTGCCAGCGGATGCGATGTTGTCCGCGCGGGCAGACAGTGGCCCGATCTGGTACTGACCGGCGGCATAGACAAACGTATCCTCGCCGCCGGAAAAGACGCCATCAACAAACACCTCGAACACATTATCCCCCCCATGGTCGAACGCGGCGGTTACATTCCCACCTGCGATCATGGGGTCCCCGTCGAGGTCAGCCTCGAAAATTATCTGTACTACCGCCGACGCCTGTGTGAAATGGATCACCGGTGACGAAGTCCGGCGTCCGGACGGCGGCCTGCGGCCGCGCCAAGGATAAATGGATTACTCCCTGTCTTTTTTAGCGCCGGGGCTGGACAGGGCAAAGGGAACGTTGCGAAACCGGGCCGAACGAGCCGCCTCACGCAATTTCCGAAGCGACCGACGCACCGCCCGATGGGCGCTGGACGCGTTCGTGCCGGTCCTCGCGCCCATTTCGGCAAACGTGATGCCTTCGAAAAAATACATTTCGAGGCAATGCCGTTCGCGGGCCGTGAGACGCCGCCCCGCCTGCCGCCGGACCCATCGTAACAACCGGGCCTTTTGACGGCCCCATTCCAATCCCTCCTCGATGGTTTGTTTGTCTTCATACCACGGACTCGACTGGTCGCTGATCGCTTCAAAATAGCCGGGGTCAATCGTTACGACGCGCGGCGCGCGCTTTTTCTTTGATGTTGGCATTGGAATCATCCTTTTTTCCTGGTTGCACGGCCTGAAAACACGTTATGCCGTCATGTTGCCTTGGATGTCTTCCAAAATACTTTTGCCGGACTCGCAATTTTGTTGCATTTTTATCGTGCTAAACGGCCCCCACCGCGCGACAGCATCACGACGAAAATACCAGAAAAGAAAAGAGTAAACGCCCTGTAAACCCGGATTCGGCCGTCACGGCCGGAATCTACGTGCTAACGTCTGGACGTTGTGGACCTTTTGGACAAAGCGGACTTTACCCAAAAGGCCCAATTGGTTTCGGGGCCGATTTTCGGTATCATATCGTCCGGCAAGCGGCAGCGCGGTTGATGTCTGCAGGAAAATCCCCGGTATGTTCGTAGAAAGGGAAAACTCCACGCGCTTGGGCCGACAAGACAATCTGTCCCGCGTGATCCGTGCGGTAGATAGGATTCAAAGTATTTGTGGCCGGGAGGCCAAGGAGACGAAATCATGTTCGAATCTATTGAAATGGCGCCACCCGATCCGATTTTGGGGCTTACCGACGCATTCATGAAAGATACCCGTCCCGGCAAGATCAATCTAGGCGTCGGTGTGTATAAGGATGAAAGCGGCAAGACGCCGATTTTCGCATCGGTCAAGCGGGCCGAAGAACGCATTTTGCGCGAGGAAACGACGAAATCGTATCTGCCGATACCGGGATCGCCGGCGTATGGCGAGGCGGTGCAGCGCATGGTATTCGGCGCGGATCATCCGCTCATCGCCGACAAACGCGCGGTGACGGCGCATACGCCGGGCGGCACGGGCGCCTTGCGCGTGGCGGGCGACTTCATCAAGGTGAATTTGAACACCAACCGGATCTGGATCAGTTCGCCGACATGGGAAAACCATCGCGGGGTGTTTCAGGCGGCCGGTCTCGAAGTGGAGACATATCCCTATTACGACGCCGACGGCAAACGGCTGGCTTTCGACGCGATGATGCAGGCGCTCGAATCCGTGCCGGCGGGCGAGATCGTGTTGTTCCATGCCTGCTGCCATAATCCCACCGGTATGGACCCGGATGCGGAACAGTGGAAGGCGATCGCGGATGTTGCGGCGCGCCGCCGTTTCCTGCCCTTCTTCGATTTTGCCTACCAAGGGCTTGGCGATGGACTCGAACAGGACGCCGCAGGGCTTCGTATCGTGGCGGAGGCCGTGGACGAATTCATTGTGGCCAGCTCGTTCGCGAAGAATTTCGGCCTATACAACGAGCGAGCGGGCGCCCTCACGCTTGTGGCGCGTTCCGGAGCCGAGGCGCAATGCGCCTTCAGCCAGCTCAAGATGCGTATCCGCACCAATTATTCGAATCCGCCGTCGCACGGCGGCGCGATCGTGACCACCGTGCTGAACGATCCCGAACTCCGCCCGTTGTGGGAAAGCGAAGTGCGCGCCATGTGCGATCGCATCCGCGGCATGCGGTCGCTTTTCGTCGAAACGCTCAAGGCCAAAGGCGTGGACCGCGATTTCTCGTTCATTACCCGCCAGCGGGGCATGTTCTCGTTCTCCGGCCTCGACCGGGAACAGGTTGACGCCCTGCGCGAACGATACGGCATCTATGTCGTCGGATCGGGCCGCATCAATGTTGCCGCCATGACGCCGTCCAACATGGATTCCCTCTGTGCCGCCATCGCGGACGTGTTACGGGGATAGGCGGTCCGGCGCACCGATTGCGGTTGCGGGCGGTTTCGATCCCATGTTGCATTCAGAGGGGGAAGTGTGCCATGCTTTGATTGCGGTGGGCGGGGCGCCCGCCGGAATGGAAGGCAAGGAGAACACGAGATGCCGAAGACGAACCTGTTTGATGTTCGCCGATGGCGTCCCATGTCCCACCGGTAGTCCTTGCCCCGTCTTTTGTGTTTTTTTTCCAAGCAGGACAATTCTTTCGGCAGTCGTGTTGTGCGCGGCGCAGTTGGTGAAAGGCATTTCCCATGAAGTTGAACGACATGATCAAATTCGACGACAAAGGGTTGGTGGCGGCCATCATTCAGCATGCGGACACGGGCCAGGTGCTGATGCTGGGATACATGAACGCGGAATCGCTGGCGATAACGTTGGAGGAGCGGCGCGCGTGTTTCTGGTCGCGCTCACGGCGGAAACTCTGGCGCAAGGGCGAGACGTCGGGGAATGTCCTGGAGGTCCGGGAGATTCGTGTTGACTGCGACGCCGACGCGCTCGTCCTGAAGTGCAATCCAATCGGACCCACATGTCACACGAATGAAACCAGTTGTTTTTACCGGAAAGTGGATTTTGACGGCGGCGTGACGCTCGACGGAGACGGCGTGGCCGCGGAGTGAGGCTCAAGGCTCAAGGCTCAAGGTTCAAGGATGGTTCGCAGTCCATAACGTCCATCGCGTCCATCAATCCAAACCAGAAGACCTTCGACCGGAAGCCTGAAACCTGAAGAGGAGATGAAAAATGATTCACCCCACATTGGATGAATTTCGCCAGTTGGCGAGTCCGGGCGCCTTGGTCCCGGTGTATCGTGAAGTCTTGGCGGATCTCGAAACGCCGGTGACGGCGTACATGAAAATTGCGAAGGACCAGTCCTACGCCTTTTTGCTTGAAAGCGTGGAAAAGGCCGATGCGATTGGACGGTATTCGTTTATCGGCGCCAATCCCTCGGTGGTTTTTCGATCAAAGGGCACGCAGGTCACGCTGATTCGCGACGGGCGCGAAAACAGTTATGAATCGTCCGATCCGCTCGGCGAATTGCGCGCCCTGATGGCCGGCTACAAGCCGGTATCGGTTTCGGGACTCGATGGATTCCATGGCGGAGCCGTCGGTTATATGTCCTACGATCAGGTGCGGTTCTTCGAGAAAGTGCCGGATGCCAATCCGGATCCGCTCGATTTGCCGGATCTGTATTTCATGATCACCGACACGATTCTTATCTTCGACCATGTGAGCAATAAGATGCTGATTGTGTCCAATGCGCACGTACAGGAAAGCGCGGATTCGGCCTACGCCGAAGCGGTACGCAAGATTGACATTCTCGGCCGCCAACTGCGCAGGCCGCTTTCCGTCAGCACGGAACGGCTGCAATCCGCCCCGGCGGATACCGAGCCGAAGTCGAGTTTCACGCGCGAGGCGTTCTGCGATGCGGTCCGTAAGGCCAAGGAGTACATTTGTGCGGGCGACATCTTCCAGGTGGTCCTTTCGCAGCGCTTTGAACGGGAAGTGTTCGCGAGTCCGGTAAGCCTGTACCGCGCGCTGCGATCGATCAATCCGTCGCCGTACATGACGCTCGTGCAATATCCGGACATGGCGCTGATCGGATCAAGCCCGGAGGTCATGACGCAAGTCAAGGGACGGCGCTGCATGGTGCGGCCCATCGCGGGAACGCGTCCGCGTGGCGCAACGCCCGAAGAAGACGTACAACTCGAAAAGGATCTGCTCGCGGACGAGAAGGAACTCGCCGAGCACATCATGCTGGTGGACCTCGGCCGCAACGACGTCGGGCGCGTCAGCAAGCCGGGTACGGTCGCGCCGGTGGCGTCGCGGATGATGGCCATCGAACGCTATTCGCATGTCATGCACATCGTCAGCGAAGTGGCCGGCGAGATGAAGGACGGCGAGGACGCCTATTCCGCACTGGCGGCCACGTTTCCAATGGGCACGGTCAGCGGCGCGCCAAAAATCCGCGCGATGGAGATCATTGACGAACTCGAACCGGTTCGCCGGGGACCCTACGCGGGCGGCTGCGGCTACATCAGTTTCGATGGCGACATGGACACGTGCATCATCATCCGCACGATCATCCTGAAAGACGGCGTGGCGCATATCCAGGCCGGCGCGGGCATCGTCTACGACAGCGTGCCCGAACGCGAGTACGAAGAAACGGTCAACAAGGCGAAGGCGATGTTCCGCGCGGTGGAATTCGCCGAAAAGGGGCTTGAATCATGATTCTCATCGTTGACAACTACGATTCGTTCACGTACAACCTCGTGCAGTACTTCGGCGAGTTGGAACCCGACATCCGCGTGTTCCGCAACGACGCGATCGACGTGGCCGGCATCCGCGCGCTCAAGCCGGACCGGATTATCGTGTCGCCGGGGCCGTGTACGCCGAAAGAGGCCGGCATTTCGCGCGACGTGATCCGCGAACTCGGCCCGGAAATCCCGTTGCTGGGCGTGTGCCTCGGCCACCAGGCGATAGGCGACGTGTTCGGCGGCGACGTAATCCGCGCCGAACGGATCATGCACGGGAAACTGAGTTGGATCCGCCACAACGGCAACCGGCTCTTCGAAGGCGTCGAATCGCCCTTCCAGGCCACGCGCTACCATTCGCTCATCATCCGCCGCGAGACCTGCCCGGACGTCCTCGAAATCACCGCCGAAACCGATCAGGGCGAGATCATGGGCGTCGCCCACAAGCAATATCCGATCTGGGGCGTCCAGTTCCATCCCGAAAGTATCCTCACGAATTGCGGCAAGCAAATCGTCCGGAATTTTATGCGTTTGTAAGCGATCATCCGCAAAAGCCGTTTACATCAACGGATCACTTGGAACTTCGGGTTAGCACATAGAAGCCGAGGTCAATGTTCTGATTGATGAGAAAAATATCGCGGACTTTTTCGAGAGGGGCCTCGAAGGCGGCGATAATTTTGTATTGGGTCGCAAGCCACGGGCAGCCATTGTCCCGGGATCCCACGTATTCGTGATAGCGTAAGACGAGATAATCCGGCTTCAGTGTCGCAATCATGCCCATCAGGGAACGTATTTCGGGATGGGTCCGGCTAAAAGCGACCACCTTGCGGCTGGCCAGCCCCGGCCAATCGTATACCGTCCGCCGGGAGTAATACGAGACGTAGCCCAGGCATTCGCACGCAACGGTTTCGTTGGGCTGCATCACACGGTTCAAATACAGGCCTATCGGTTTTCGCACATTGTTTTCGACCTGTTCCTGGATTTGTTTTTCGGCCAGGAACGTTTTCGGCGTGTAGACAACAAACGGGGCGAGATACAACGCCGTCGCGGCTGTCAGAACCGCGAACCGCATGCGGGGTCCGGGCACAAACCCCGCAACCGCTTGAAGGCCGCGCGCGCTCAGCCATATAACAGACGCCAGGAAGGGAACCAGGTACCATCCAAACGGAACGGCCACCAGAAAAATGTAGTAGCACGCATAACACGCGGCAAATCCGATGAACGGCGTAAAAGCCCATTGGCGCCGCCATAGCGCCGCCACCGCGCCGGCGCAGGCCAGCGCCGTCATGGCGTCGCAGATCAGGCCGCGATCGCCGAACAACGGGCGAAAATGCGTGCCATGTCCGCCGAAACACGGTCCGAGGGGCTGGAAAACGGTTTCATATCCGTAATTGCCGGTGACGCGGAGCCAGAGATGCTGCCACGCCAGCGACCAGTCCAAGTTCGGATCGCGCGTCCATAGGTAATAGCCGAGGTTCTTGGCCAGGATCGTATTGGGAATGGGCGATCCGTAATACCACGTCGTAAAAACAATCCACGGCAGATAAAGTCCGGCCGCTATCGCCACGACGGCAAACATGCGCTTTTTCAGGCGAAAAAGCCCGTAAACGCCGGCGATAACGGTCCAGAATGCGAAATCTGGCCGGGCCAGCATGCACAGGCCGAGGCAGACGCCTAGCGCCGCGGGGCGTTCCGCAATCAGAAAGTAGAATGACGCCAGCAGGATGCACGTCGTTATCTGCGTTTCCATACCGGCCATGCCATAAAGAATTTGGTGATGTTCCCAGGCAAGGTATCCCATGATCAGGACTGCCAACGGCGCGGGGAGTTGGATGCGCGGATGAATCGCGATTCCAAGCGCGTACAGCACCGTCAAACCGCCCGCAAAGGCAGATACAAGCCGGATGAAATGAAGCCCCCAGCCTATATGCACGAGATCGCCCATCAAGGGAACCAGCACGCTCAGCGGGCTGGTGAATCCGTGGATCGGCGGTTCGTCAACATGATGATGGGTGAGGCCGAAACCGGCTACCGCGTTTTCCGAATGGAGAACGGTTATCAGCGCATCTTCCCAAATGCGGCCTGTATACGCCCAAAATACCAGGCGCAGCACAATAGCCGCCACCGCCAAAAACCATCCGATACGGATTAGTCCGCGGTGTTCGCCGGTCGCTTCGATTCCCAATAGCCGCAATGATCGTTCCATGGATTTCATGCCTGTATTTTGTCCAATGGCCATTATCGCCAAAAAAAACTCCACATCTCCATTTACTAAAGACTCTTGAGAGTACCGAGTTCTTCGATGCCTGAAGGTTTCATACGGTAGTGCCGATTCGCAGGCCGGCCAACGAAAACGCCACATGCGCTGTAGAGCAGCCAAGCCGCGCCTGGCCCGCGAAGCGGGCGCTGGAGTTTGCACATTTCGGTTCAAAGGATCTGGTTCGCGAAAGTCCAAGAAATCCGTCACGTGAAATTTCGCAAAGTCCCGAAGGGACGA
>Ga0101944_10007635_pt1 | contig 10726 bp, 5 predicted proteins | sample DewCreD2012metaG_FD_75245 | JGI IMG/M metagenome (GOLD analysis project Ga0101944, IMG submission 75245) | Hot spring sediment bacterial and archeal communities from British Columbia, Canada, to study Microbial Dark Matter (Phase II) - Dewar... ...
CATTTACATACTCAAACTTGAATGCATCAGCGATAACATAACCATTGGCATCATTTGATATTGTGACCGATGCATTACCTCCTGCATTAAAATTAAATGTACCGATTAAATTCCACTGACCTATATTCTTTGTCTGATCTATAGTTACATCTGTTGTACCATTGGCATGTACTATCCGACACGGCACGTTACTTGCCTCTACATAACTGCTCGGACTCGATCCGCACCAGCCATGCCATTCATACACACGGTAACTTCCACTCACATTTATTGTCGGCCGATACACTGCTGTCGCACTCCCACTACCAGGAGGTGCAAAATGACTCCGATGCCATAACTCATTATTGTCGGTACGCGGTCCTGTGTTCCACGTAGGATTACTATGATTCGATGATCCATTCTGATCCCACGTAAATCCCGTAAGTACTGCCGTCGGTGATCCAGGTGATGTCCCGCTATACGCATTGTCTACTATTATATCCGATACTACCACTGTCGGCTTCTTTACAAGTATTATCCCATCTCCTACATACTGACTCGTATTATATCTTGTCGCACGCAATTCCACTGATGTAAATGATGACCCGTTATTCCACACAGGATCCTGATTACCTCTGAACCTATAATATGGCCCTGCATATCCTGACAATCCTGCTAAATCAGCATCCGTTACAGTCACCGTTGTATTTGTGGGATTTACTATCGATACACCGTTATCAAAAAATCTTACCCAGCACCCGTTCGGTAACTCCTGTGCAGCTCCCGTAGGATATCCTAACTTAACATCAAACTCGTCATAATATAAAAAGTAAAAATGCTCCGTATCTTCTATCATAAAATACACATCATTCAGCAACGCCCACCCTAATGTCCATCGCAAATACCTGAAATAATCCTTCTTCCTCGTCGCAGGCGGTGCATCGCTCGGTCGATATGCATCCTGACCATTCAAATATATCCAGTCTATTGCAGATGTTATCCAGTTTATCTTCGGCTGCCGCGTGTTCATCTCCCATTGTGTTATCAACGACCTCCAACTACGAAAATCATACGGCTGGTTCATGAACATTCTTTCCCATCCCACTCCATTCACCAACCCTCGACCCATCGGTGTTGTCCCTATCGTCCAGTACGTTATGATCTTCTGATTATTGCCCCATAAGTTCCGCCATCGCTGATACGTAGAATCATGTCCCCTCTGCCATACCTGACGTATCCATTCCGGCCCCTTCCCGCTCTCCGTGTAATCATTCTGACCATTTCGATCAAGGTCTATTCCGGTACTGTAAGTCCCGAATGGATAGTCCCATGTACCGTCACTGTTTACTCCGTCGTATATACTCCAGTCTATGCTTTGATTAAATACTCTTGGCAACGCTTCATTATACTTCTCGTTATTTACATAATAACCTCCTACGTTTCCTGTATACTTATCACAGAACTCAGTGAAATCCAGCATGTACTGATTACCTCCGTAATAGTTACAGGCATAGCATAGAAAGGTACCGGACTGGTTTTGTACCCGCCAATCTTCAGGTATGACTGAAAAATCGTGTGTTATGGGGATGAATGTGGCACCTGCCATCCAGTCGGCGGTTATCAGATAATAAGCATCAGGATTGAGCGCGCGGGTGGCTCTTACTATTGAACTCTCGGGTGGTGGCATTATCACCAGATCGAATCTGCTCAGCCAATCTGGTGTTCCGCCGCCCCACTGTAATACACCTATCCGTGGATAATCATGATTTATATTCTTTTGGGGAAAAACAGATAAAACAAACACAGAGGTTAAAAACAGCATCCCTACGAAGATTTTACATGATTTTTTCATATTTTCCCGAAATCCTTTATTATTAATACTTATCAATGATCTGCATCAATTATAATGAGCCGCGTTACCTTCTTCAACGTATCTGTGACAATTATCACTAAAAATATAAATAGAAATATAAGTAAATCGGGAAAGATTTCCAATTCAAATGAAAAAAACGGATAATTCAGATAATCAGATAATTTAGTCAAAATTAATTAGGTAAATAATCGATCTGTAAGGAACATTGTGTTTTGAATCACCATAAGAGATTAAGAAAAATTGCAAATTTTAAATAAGAATAATATTATTTAAGCATCTTGACAATCGATTCATTTTTTCTTTCCTTTTATGGGATAGGAAAGAAAAAATTCAAGCAGGTTCGAGGGGATTTCCTTAAATATTTCCCAAAAGGTTTTAAAATTAAATCATTGCATTATTTTCGCATAGAAAATAATATAAATTAACGTCATAACATGTTCATATTTTCTCAATTATGAAGATTTGGGGAATTATTAACAATTTATCAGGGTTATAAATCAGGATGGAAAAAATTAGGAAAGATCAAATTTCTTAGACATATTTATAAATATTTAATTTTTAGATTTACCGACAAAGGAAAATAAAATATGTATATACTTGGAATTTCAGCATTTTATCATGATTCTGCGGCTTGTATTCTGAAAGACGGCAATATTATAGCGGCAGCGCAAGAAGAACGCTTCACAAGGAAAAAACATGATCATAATTTTCCAATTAACGCCATAAAATATTGTTTACATGAAGCTGGCATTAATGCAGATAAATTGGATTATGTCGGATTTTATGATAAACCTTTCATAAAATTTAACCGAATACTAGAAACTTATTTGACATATTCACCGCAAGGTCTTCGGTCTTTTATGCTTGCAGTTCCTTTATGGTTGCAAAAAAAATTATGGATACCGGAACTGATCAAGAAAGAAATCAACTATAAAGGCAAAGTATTATTTCCCGAACATCACGAATCACATGCCGCGTCTGCATTTTTCCCCTCTCCATTCAAGCGCGCTGCATTCCTGACTGTTGACGGCGTGGGTGAATGGGCAACATCTTCTTATGGTGTAGGAATTGACAACCATGTAGAAATTCTGAGTGAACTTCACTTTCCACACTCAATCGGTCTCCTTTATTCCGCATTTACTTATTTCACAGGTTTCAAAGTAAATTCAGGTGAATACAAAGTGATGGGTCTGGCGCCATATGGAGAACCAAAATATGTGCAAAAAATCTATGATCATCTTATCGACCTGAAAGAAGACGGTTCTTTCAAGATGAATATGGAATATTTCAACTACTGTGCCGGTTTGACGATGACAAATCACAAATTTGAGGAACTTTTTGATGGTCCACCGCGCGAACCCGAGACAAAACTTACACAAAGAGAAATGGATCTTGCGCGTTCGATCCAGGAGGTAACTGAAGAAATAATGATGCGAATGGCAAGACATGTAAAAAAAATAACAGGTGAAAAAAATCTTTGCCTGGCAGGCGGTGTTGCGCTGAACTGTGTTGCCAATGGAAAATTACTTCGTGAAAAAATATTTGACGATATCTGGATCCAACCGGCAGCAGGAGACGCAGGCGGAGCGTTAGGTGCCGCATATATTATTCATCATCACTACTTGAAAAATCCGCTACTTCCAAAAAACGGGAAAGATTTACAAAAAGGATCCTATCTTGGACCCGCCTATAATGATGATGAAATAAAAAACTTCCTCGATTCATACAAACTCCCATACCATTACATGGAGGAATCTAAACTTTTAGATACTGTAACTGACTATCTGATTCAGGAAAAAATAATAGGATGGTTTCAGGGAAGAATGGAATTTGGACCAAGGGCTTTGGGCAGCAGATCCATCATTGGAGACGCAAGATCGAGAGATATGCAGAAAAAAATGAATTTAAAAATCAAATTCCGTGAAGGATTCAGGCCATTCGCACCTTCTGTCCTGGCTGAAAACGTGAGCGAGTGGTTCGACCTGGATCGTGAAAGTCCATATATGCTCCTTGTGGCAAACGTACGCGAAGACAAACAGCGCAAAATGACACCTGAAGAGGAAAAACTCTGGGGTATCGAAAAATTGAATATAATCCGGTCAGTTGTACCGGCAATAACGCATATCGACTACTCAGCACGGATTCAAACTGTAAACAAAGAGGATCATCCAAAATATCATGCATTGATTAAAAGATTTTACGAGAAGACAGGTTGTCCAGTAATAGTAAATACTTCTTTCAATGTGAGGGGCGAACCTATCGTACAATCACCGCTTGACGCATACAAATGCTTTATGCGAACACACATAGATATTTTGGTTTTAGGAAATTATGTACTTTACAAAGAAGAACAACCGGAATTTCATGACGACATTAATTGGAGACAGGTTTATGAGCTGGATTAATGATGTAAAAATAGAAATTAAAAATCTTGATACTTCAAAAAAGCAATTAAAGAATTTTGGAATTGTTGTAGGTACAATATTTTTAATTATTGGTATCTGGATTTTCTTTAAATCAGGTTCAATTTTTTCTTATGTATTTGGTATTGCAGGCCTCATTCTAATTATTGGCGGATTGATATTCCCGAAAAATTTATTAATAATTTATAAATTCTGGATGGGAATTGCCTTTGCCCTGGGATGGTTGATATCCAGAGTAATTTTAGTATTCCTATTTTATATAATTGTAACACCGATAGGTTTGATAGCACGGCTTTTTAATAAAAAATTCATGGATATCGACTACAAACAAAAGGGAGATTCTTACTGGATTCCGAAATCAAAATCCCAGAATATTGATTATGAAAAAATGTATTAATACTTCTTCGATTTTTATAACTAATACTTTGTGAATTCAACTTCAGAAAATAATAAAAAAAGAAAGTCCATTTTTACAAGTAAAATTACTCTTATAATAGAGGGATTGATTACGGCAATTATTATTTCTGAAATATTTCTTCGCATTATAGGGTTTTCAAACCCATTATTTTATGAATATGACGAATTACTGGGATGGAAACTTCGCCCCAACGCTTCGGGATGGTTTCAAAAAGAGGGGGGTGCATATATTGAAATAAACAGCCAGGGATTGAGGGATCGTGAACATAATTTCAAAAAACCTGATACTGTGTTACGGATTGCGGTTTTGGGCGACTCATATGCGGAAGCAATGACTTTACCAGTAGAGGAAACCTTCTGGTCGATAACAGAAAAAAAACTTAATGAAATAAAACCATACAATAACAAAACGGTAGAAGTTATCAATTTTGGTGTTGGAGGTTACGGTACTGATCAGGAATTTCTTCAATTAAAACGCGATGTGTGGAATTATTCACCTGATATAATAATACTGACATTTTTTGCGGGAAATGACATAAGAAATAACTGCCGTGAACTGGATTTATCGACCGGAAAACCTTATTTTACGCTAGAGAATAATGCACTTATATTAGACACAAATTTTAATAAAAGATCAGAAATAAAAAAGTTTATCTCCAACATGGGTAAGTATCCACAAAGGTTATTTTCGCAATATTCAAGGCTATATCAGTTATATAAACTCTATAAAGACTATAAACATAATATGGAAATCAGCCAGCAGGTTTCGGGTGATACAATAGCAGGACAGGAGATTGGGATTGGTGATGCGGTTTATTCAAAACCAACCGATCCAAAATGGGAAAAAGCATGGGCAATTACAGAAACATTAATAGTAAAAATGTCAGAAGAAATAAAAGCAAAAAATGCTTACTTTATTGTTTTACCTGCAACAACTAGCATACAAGTTCATCCCGATACAAATATTCGAAATCAATACATAAAAAAGATGAACATTAAAAATCTTGCATATCCTGAGGACCGAATAAAAATACTGGGTGATACTTTCGGATTTAAAGTAATTCCACTCATTAAAAATTTCCAGGTTTATGCCGAACAAAATAAAAAATATTTGCACGGTTATGAAAATCTTAAATTGGGATTTGGTCATTGGAACAGAGAGGGCCACAGTTTGGCTGCAGAAATAATTGTAAATTATATTTTAACCAACTATAAGAACATAAAGTAAAGGATGGGGCATTATCTATGTCAAAGTTTCAGATCATTAAAGATTATCTATCTTTCCTTGGTAAAAATAAAAAATGGTGGCTCACACCAATAATAATAATGTTTTTATTGCTGGGCTTGCTAATTATTTTAACACAGGGAAGTGTCTTAGCACCATTTATTTATACTATATTTTAAATCTTATAAGGAATAAATGATACACAGAGAATCCTGGACGGTTATAATTTATTTCCTGGATAATCAGGCCAATATTTGAATCCTTTTAAGACAAACAATATCATAATATCAAGTAAAATAAAAAGCCAGAGGTAAAAAATTACCTCTGGCTTATGTTTATTTTCATATTACCTGTTTTTATCTTTTTCTATGATGTGGTGGCTTACCATCATTGCTACAATGTGGGGCGCATAATAGACCATTATTATAATCATCAAATATTTTTACCCATTCCAGAACCATATTCTTCTGAACTCTTCCCAGCGAAAACCAGTCTCGTGCATTATGAGTTGCCAGAAAGTTATCAGCCTCAGCGATAGCACCGGAAATGCATGAACCATCAGAACCCATACCGGTTCCATTTGCACCTGCAATATTTAATTTCGCTGCAAGCAACTGTGCATAAAGTTTCAATATCCCATTGGATGAACCGCCGGGTCCATCACGCTTCATTATCAAAACTACCTGCCTGTTTGTTGTAACAGTTACCGTCTTAGCACCCATGGGTGTCCCCAGATATATGGGTAAATAGGCACTCACCATATCAGGATTACGACCATAAAGACATTTTACTGCATGTGTTTTGTAGAAACCAATTGTTCGGGTACAACCACCTCCTGGTGTACAATCAAGTGTAGTTAAATAATAGTATGCTGTATCAACTACAATACCATCAACAACAAGTTTATTCTCCGCTGTGAATGTCTCCTCTGCCGGCACTCCGTTGTTGCACACGTGCAGAATGAAGATTGCAGTCCCACTCTCACAAAATTCGAGTGTTTGTGGTGATACAGTTATATTCCAGCCTGTCGTTGGCACCTCAGGATCACCCGGCAATATTACTCCCGGTACATCCATAACGGTCACACAATCGTTTGACGGTGGGCACCCCTGTAAAGGAGTTGACTCAGGACTGATTCCATCGGGATATCCTATATTCTCTACATAGTTAGTAATCGTCACATTTGCTACAATTTTATACATACACGAAGGATCTATCCCGCCAAACTGAGCAACGTTTACCTGGTATCCATAACAATAAGATTCACCCGATCCTAGTACTGGTTTCTGACTGACGCTGACCGGAACATTCTCTCGTACAACCATGTAATCTCCTCCCTCACAACTCTTCATTAATGTTACGGTAATTGTCAGATTCTCAGTCGCATACCCACCCGTATTTTTTAAGCAAATCTTACCATTAAATCCAGGAACCTGCATTCCTTTTGTTGCCTTTACCGTGACCTCGATGTCTTTACATTCAGCATCACATATTGTATCCGGTGTTTGATCCATTGTTTTCTCAAACGTCCATTTGAAAAAATTGGTGCAGTAAATACTTACACCCTCACTAATCAATGTTGTCCCACCTTCAGCAACATTCGTAGCACTGTAAGGTATTTTCTCAGAGGTTATGGGATTAATTACATTCTCTTCCTTACCACATCCTGTTATCCCGAATATTAACACAACGCTGGCAATTACAAGTGTGATAATATATTTGTATTTCATATGAATAACTCCTAAAATATTTTTATTATTTTTTTACTTTATTATTTTTCAATGGATAACGAAAAAAATATAACTTTTTCACGGCAGAGCAATTAAAAGTGAATTGCAATTGTCTATCAACACTTCACCCTCCGTAGAACAGGGTACTCTTAAATTGGTTTTGGGGGAACAAAACCAATATGATCATATCTAATAATTTAATATGTGATACGAATCACAATAAATTCATTCTTTTATGCGGTTTACGTGAAAAAATCAGCAAATTATTGATTCCAAACAGAAAATATCCTGAAAATTTTAAGGATGGAAATTAGTTGTTTAAGGTAAGAATTTAGAATTAAAAAGAATAAAGCCGGGTAAAACAGCCCGGCTTTATTCGGTAATGATTATGTTTATATATCTTTAATCTTGTATGCTTTAGTCTCCAATCCTGTCACAATGCGATGCACACATTAAACCATTATTGTACTTATCAAATGTATTCATCCACCCAATAACCATCTTTTTTTGATCCTTGGTTAAGGATGACCAGTCGTTAGCATTGTAGTTAGCTAGAAATGCATCTGCTTCCGCAATGGTACCTGCAATGCATGATCCCTCTGAACCCATGCCGCTCCCGTTTGCACCTGCGATATTCAGTTTTGCTGCTAACATTTGTGCATATAGTTTAAGTATACCGTTTGATGCGCCACCCGGACCTGTAAACTTCATTATTGAAACGACCTGGGTATTTTCGCTGACCACAACAGTTTTTGATCCGCCTACTGTTCCAAGATAAATTGGTAGATAGGCAGTGACCATATCTGGGTTGTTTCCATAAAGACCTTCGACTGCATGTGTTTTATAAAAACCAATTGTCCGTGTGCATCCACCGTGTGGTGTACAATCGAGTGTACTAAGGTAATAATATGCCGTCGCTACAATCTGATTATCCACAACCAGTTTATTTTCAGCACGGAATGTTTCTTCTGTTGGAACACCATTGTTACAGACATGTAATATAAACATTGCAGTCCCGCTCTCACAGAACTCAAGTGAAGATGGTGATACAGTAATATTCCATCCCGTTGTAGGTACTTCAGGATTACTGGGTGTTATCGTACCTGGAATATCAAAAACTGTAACACAATCGTTTGCTGGAGGACAACCTTGCATCGAAACTTCAGGGTCAATACCATATTCTTCACCAATATGTTCAATATAATTTGTAATCCTCACATGTGCCACAATTTTATACATGCAATTTGGATCAATCCCGCCAAATTGTGCAACATTTACAGCATAACCGTATAAGTATGATTCACCAGGTCCTAATACTGGCTTCTGGCTGACATCAACAGGCACAGCATCACGCACAATCTGATAGTCACCACCATTGCAACTCTTCATAACAGTTAATGTTATTTTCAGATTCTCTGTTGCATATTCACCGGTATTCTTAATATTGATTTTACCATTGAATCCTGTTACCTGCATCCCTTTCGTTGCAGTTACGATGACTTCTATATCCTGACACTCATTTTCACATATTGAATCTGGTGTTTGATCCATCGACTTTGTGAATGTCCATTTAAAAAAGTTTGTGCAATGAATATCTAAACTTCCAGATAATGTTGTTCCACCAGTCACAATAGATGTAGTCCCACGCAATCCTTGTTGAGGAGATGTGGGAGACACGATACTATCTTCTTTACCGCAACCATTTAATCCGATCATAAGACCGACAATCACGGCAAGGAATGCAAACGAAAACACTTTCTTCATATTAAAACTCCTTAATGATTTTTGTGAATTATTGAATGATTTATTTTTTCGAGTTTACAACAACAAATTGAGGGAAATTTATTGAAGTATATCCCCTTTTTTTCCAATTTAACTTACTAATTTAACACCCAAGAATCAAGCATTTGCACTCCCGTTATACTCAATTTTATATAAACATAAAAAAAGTGAAAAGGTTCCAGGGAAAAATACCTGACCAATTTATTTTAATTAACATGAAAAAACGTGATTGGAATCACATAATTATCTAATTAAATGTATTTTCTTAAATAATTAATTATATTACTACTTAAAATTGCACATCAAAAAATAAAAAAACCAACATCTCAAGGGATAAAATGGTAAAATTTAAATATTTTGGAAGGTATCGACTTCTTCTTATACTCTCTCTCTTATCGTGGGTATCGATTAGTATTGCTCAAAATGCGGGAGATTTTCGTACTAAGAAATCAGGTTTATGGGATTCCCCAACTACATGGGAATTATATGACGGGTCTACCTGGCGGGATTCAATTAGTGTTACACCGGGCCAGAATGACAATGTTTACATACAAAACAACCACAGCGTTACACTCACAAAGAATGAGAGTTGTAAAAATCTAAATTTGCACACGGGTGATAATCAAAATAGAATCACAACCTCCAGTTATTCTCTGAGCATTTTTGGGAAATTACGCGCTTATACCGGCAATGTACCCGGCATCAGTACAACAGCACTTCCAATTACAGAAAATTGGATAAATACATCTGGTGGAGGAAGAATATTAATCGAAGGAAATAGCCGTAATATCACCGAAGCAGGTGAATGGGGAATGAACCCAGTAGGCTGGCGGATGGAGATAGCATTAAATCCAGGTGAAACGGGAATATTTAACACCGGTGTTAAAGCCGCACATTTTATTATTTCATCAGGAACAGTAATCTTAACACTTGATAATACATTTCGTCCAGATAGCGGTGTCTATGGCAGCGGAACAATAACAATACAAAGCGGAGCAACATTACGGTTAAAAGCAGGATCTCTACAGAGATTACTATTCGCCGGTCCAAATGCTCACTTTGCACGGTTAGATGTAAACGGCACACTCGCATTCGATAGCAGTGTGGTTGGAGCAATAGGAGCGGCAGTAATAAATTTCAACGGTAAGGTAATATATTCAGCAAATGGTGCACAAACATTCTTAACCCGCGGAGCAAACAGCAACGGCGCCCACCCGAATGTATACACAGACGTAGAACTGAACGGAACGGGAGTTAAAACATTAGGACTGAATACAACAATAAACGGAACACTGAG
>Ga0101944_10007636_pt1 | contig 10725 bp, 10 predicted proteins | sample DewCreD2012metaG_FD_75245 | JGI IMG/M metagenome (GOLD analysis project Ga0101944, IMG submission 75245) | Hot spring sediment bacterial and archeal communities from British Columbia, Canada, to study Microbial Dark Matter (Phase II) - Dewar... ...
AGATTTTGTCTGGCAGCAGCACCTTATGCGCTCTGAGCATGGTCTGGAACGTGTACTCGCACAGTATGGCGGCACAAAGCTAAACGTTAAGAACGTTATGTTTGGTAATGAAGCAGTTCGTTATGGAAAGTGTCGTGTGATCAGTGAGCCAATTATTATGATTCAGGATGCTGATGGGAAAGAAAAAAGCTGCAAGCTGTTCGGATCGCTTGTTGAAATGAACGGGTTCTATAAGGTGTTTAGTTATAATATTGATTGAGGAAAGGAGTTTCACTATGATTGCCAGATTGGTAACACGCCTCTCGTGGCAGGTGATTCTGGTACTGGCGTTGTGCAGTGCAGGTGCATCTCCCCGCGCATCAACACTCGGGCTGGAGCAGGGAGAAGACATTGTTCCTGAAACTGCGCGGTTTACGGGGACAGGGTTTGCTTTTGACCTGCCGGTGTATCATGTTGGTTTTGAGCTGATCACTGAAGGGACAACAAATTATACGATCAGCCGGAAGATGAGAACTATATTCCCCTTTGACCTTGACCTTACGGTGTTTATCGCGTGGGGCTACACCGGTGATAAGTTAAGCATCAGGGTTCAAGACAGCGGCGATGGAGGTGACCGGATTTTTGGCATTGCGCTGGCAAGTACACAGGACAAGGTGATGCCGAAATGGGGAACGCTGTACAGCTCAGGTGCTCAAAACTCTTTTGAAATTATAATTCCGATGTCCCCTCCCGGAGCTATTATTTATTTTCTGTCGGGATTTTTTACACCTTCGAAAGGCGCTGACGCTTATAGTTATACGCTTACTGTTTCCTTCCCGCAGTGAAGAACGTGTGCTATGAATAGAGTATTACCGCAGCGAAACTGATGTACTGTTACGACAGCAATGCATACCACCGCACAGCAAGGAATGAAAAAAAACATCGCGATTATTGAAGATGAGCCTGACATCGTCGAACTGGTGACCATTCACCTTGCAAAATCAGGATTTGCGGTCAAGGGGTTTGGCACCGGTATTGATTTTTTGAAATACCTTGAAAAAAATACCCCTGATCTTGTGATTCTTGATCTGATGCTTCCGGATATTGATGGGCTTGAGATTTGTAAAATGATCCGGTCAAAAGACGAAATCGCAGGACTGCCGATTATCATGCTGACAGCAAAGAGCGAAGAGATGGACAAGGTGGTCGGGCTTGAGATCGGAGCTGACGATTATATTACCAAACCGTTTTCTCCCAAGGAACTGGTTGCCAGAGTTAAAGCAGCGTTGCGGCGTCATGTGCCACTACGGGAAACAAAAAAAATAGAAGTTGGCGGCATCATGACTATTGACGTGACCAAACATGAAGTTTCCGTCAGGGGCATGAAAGTTGAATTGACCGCAACAGAATTTAAGATACTTGAGCTGCTCTGCTCAAAAAAAGGATGGGTCTTTAGCAGAGAGAAAATACTGGATTATCTCTGGGGTGATGAAAAGGCGGTTATTGACCGGACTGTAGATGTGCATATCAGATGGCTCAGACAGAAGATTGAAGCGGATCCTGATCACCCGGTGCGGATTATAACCGTACGCGGAGTAGGCTATAAATTCGAGGAATAGATGTTTTCCAGGATTAAATGGCGTAATGTGGTTATTATTACTTTACTGGTGTTTGTCTGTACACTTGCCAGTGGCACATTTTTAATTCTGCGGGCGGTCTCCGGCTCATCTATCAATGAATTATCTATCGATCTGGCTATAATTATACTCGCCAGCACCGCTGTTGCCGCTCTGGTCGCCTGGAGTTTATCTGCGCCAGTAACCCGCTCGATACTGACTTTAGCCCGTGCCGCCAAAGAATTTGCCAGCGGTAAATTTAACCAACAGATTGTTTCTGATTCGAGAGATGAGATAGGACAACTAGCCATTGCATTCAAATATATGGCTGACCGGCTGACTGAGACCGTATCCCAGATAACCAGCGAAAAGGACAGGCTTTCAGCGATATTGAACCATATGGAAGACGGGGTATTAATCGTTGACAAACAAAGCAACGTATTACTGGCTAACCTGGCAGCAGGAAAAATATTTCAATATCCGGCAAACAGGATGCTTCAGAGAAGTCTTATAGAAGCAGTACATGATTACGAAATCGAAAATCTGGTTCAGAGGTGTATTGCTCAGGGAGAACAACAAAATAGCTTTATTGAAAGTCTTCCCACCAAGCAATTTCTGGGTATAATCGTCACACCTCTCCCCTCAAAAAAGGAATTTCTGCTTTTAGTACAGGATTTAACCAGGCTACGACGACTCGAATCTTTTCGCCGCGACTTTATTGCCAATGTATCCCATGAATTAAGGACACCCATTACTTCTTTAAAAGCACTCTCAGAGACACTTATTGATGGAGCTATTGAAGATCAGTCAATTGCCCGCAACTTCCTGCAAAAGATGGACACCGAAATTGAAAAACTGGCACAAATAGTGGAAGAACTTGTTGAACTTTCGCTGATCGAAAGCGGACAGGCAAAGCTGAACAAACAACCTTCGGATATTAAGGAAGTTATCGAACACTCGGTAAATCGCTTGACTCCGCTGGCTGAACGAGGGGGATTGTCAATGAATCTTTTGATTCCCAGGGATTTGCCTCAGATAGTAATTGATAGGGATAAAATTGAACATGTTCTGGTTAATCTGATACATAATGCCATCAAATTCACCACGCCTGGGGGAAAAATAACTATCTCTGCAAGCCAGAAACCGGGACAAATTGAAATTGCGGTTACCGATACCGGAATTGGTATCTCCGAAGAGGATCTACCCCGTATATTTGAAAGATTTTATAAGACCGATAAATCACGCAGCAGCAATGGTACCGGTCTTGGACTGGCGATCGCCAAGCATATTGTACAGGCTCACGGAGGAGAAATCCAGGTTTCCTCGCGGGAAGGACAGGGATCATCTTTCTCTTTTACTCTGCCGGTACAGAACTAACCGCAGCAGATTATTCCTGCCGTAGAAAAAATTTAACCTTCCTTTAACAATCCTTTAAATTGCCTTTAATAGCTCTCAGTTATGATTAAAGAGGATTAGAAAGGCAGAATCTGAAAACAAGCTTTAATGCCAAAACTTTAGTGTATGATTCAGTATGAAAATTAAGGTATTGTTAAAAGGAGGGAAAATTGAAAAAGCTACTGGAAAAATTTGCTGCCCCGCTGCTGCTGGTCATCGCTATGGTAACTGGTCTTATCGCCTGCAGCACATCACCCACCCAGACTACTTCGCCTCGTAGCCCTGTATCTACTACATCACCGACCTCCCCTTCGGTAATCTCAAGTTTAAACGGAGCTGGAGCCACTTTCCCCAACCCACTTTATACCAAATGGTTTGATGAATACTATAAGCTGACCGGTATCAAAATAAATTATCAGGCAATTGGATCAGGTGGTGGTATTCAGCAGATCACTGCTGGTACGGTTGATTTTGGTGCATCGGATGGGATCATGACCCCTGAGCAACAGGCCAAAGCTGAGGCTGCATTTGGTCCAATTCTCCACATCCCCACAACCAGCGGAGCAGTCGCAGTGATTTACAATCTGAGCGGCATCGCTTCTGGTCAACTCAGATTGACTGGCGAAATTCTGGCTCAAATTTACCTGAAAAAGATCACTAACTGGAACGATTCCAGAATAAAAGCTCTCAACCCCAATATAAATCTACCTGATCAGCCGATTGCTGTGGTGCACAGATCAGATGGATCAGGTACCACTTATATATTCACGAACTATCTATCCAAAATGAGTGATGAATGGAAAAGCCAGGTCGGTAACGCCACTTCGGTAAACTGGCCAGGCGATATTGGTGCTCCGGGAAATGCAGGAGTTGCTGGACAGGTCAAACAGCTTCCAGGTTCAATTGGCTATGTTGAACTGGCATATGCCAGACAAAATAACCTGCCCTGGGTTACTTTGCAGAATTCGTCGGGTAATTTTATTGAACCATCGCTCTCCAGTACGACCAAAGCAGCAGAAGGAATCTCGCTTCCAGACGACATGAAAATAATGATTACGAATTCTGTCAATCCGGAAGCCTATCCGATCTGCGGTTTTACCTGGTTACTGGTATATGTTAATCAATCTGATCAGGCCAAAGGAAAAGCCCTGGTTAATATGCTCTGGTGGGCAATTCATGACGGACAAAAATTCACCACACCACTTGACTACGCTCCCTTATCAAATGAAGCAGTAAAAAAAGCAGAGGCTCAAATCCTATCAATCAAATATCAGGGACAACCTTTAATCAACCCTTAATTTGTCGTGAAACACTCTGGAAGATAGAATATGGAGTGGAGAGACCCACTCCATATTCTGCGTTCTGAAAAGGAGGTGCATATCCTGAGATCAGACAAAACCTGCAAACCAACAGACCTTCGCGAGAATCAAATCAGGTCTGCCAATACAATGTCATTCTCTGGAAGACTTGGCGACCGAATTTTTCCCAGGCTTACCCTGATTTTTGCCGCGTTACTCCTGGCGATTCTGGCAGGAATCATTGTAATACTCTTTTTGGATGCTATGCCAGCAATCAAACAATTTGGGCTCAGTTTTTTTGGTAGTACTGACTGGGACCCGGTGAATGAACGGTTCGGTGCGCTTCCCGCCATTTATGGTACACTTTTAAGCTCTTTTATTGGACTTATAATCGCTATTCCGCTGAGTATCGGAGCAGCTATTTTTCTTTCTGAACTGGCTCCTGCCTGGATACGTTCCCCTGCCTCCTTTCTGGTGGAACTGCTGGCAGCCATACCAAGTGTAATCATTGGACTTTGGGGATTATTCATCCTGGTACCATTTATACGTAATCCCGTTGAAAGCTGGCTGGGAGACAAGCTGGGTTTCCTCTCTCTGTTCCAGGGACCACCTTTTGGAGTGGGATTTCTGGCTGCCGGCATTATACTGGCGATCATGATAACCCCTATTATTACAGCAGTGAGCCGGGACGCAATGAAAGCCGTGCCTGACACGCAGAGAGAAGCCATGTATGCCCTTGGAGCCACCCGCTGGGAAATGATCAGTCGGGCTGTTCTGCCCTACTGCCGATCAGGCCTCATTGGAGCGGTAATTCTGGGGCTAGCACGGGCTCTGGGAGAAACCATGGCTGTCACCATGGTGATCGGTAATAGCTATAAATTGACCGCTTCCCTTTTTTCGCCCGGAACAACGATTGCCAGCAAAATAGCCAGTGAATTCAGTGAAGCATCGGGAGAAATTTTTATCGGCAGTCTGGTTGAACTTGCTCTCGTCCTGTTTGTGATTACCCTGCTGGTGAATATTGTTGCCCGACTGCTGGTATGGCGGTTGACTACCGTCAAAGTGGAGGGTATTTGATGAGATGATCAGTGATCCGAGTTATCTGCGCCGCCGCTGGATCAACCGAATAATGGTTAGTCTAAGTACGCTGGCAGCAGCAATTGCCATCGCGCTGTTGATATTGATTCTAGGGTATACATTGTTCCATGGCATAGCTTTTATCAACCTGGATTTTCTGACCCAGGCAGCCAAACCTGCGGGAGAGGCAGGGGGTGGCATGCGCAACGAGATCATAGGTACACTTATACTTGTTGCTCTGGGCTCATTGCTGGCACTACCAATCGGCTTGATGACCGGTATCTTTCTTTCCGAATTCGGTAATCCCAGGATTAATGCAGTTGTGCGCTTTGGAGCTGATATCCTGGCAGGTGTGCCATCTATTGTGATCGGCGTTTTTGCTTACGCGATTGTGGTTAAGCCGATGCACGGTTATTCCGCTTTTTCTGCTGGAGTGGCCCTAGCAATTATCATGATTCCAGTTGTAGCACGAACAGCCGAAGAATCCATGAAACTGGTTCCGGGATCACTGCGTGAGGCTGCTCTGGCTCTGGGAATAACTCGCTGGCGCTCAGTTATCGGGGTGGTAATTCCCGGTGCGATGACCGGTATCGTTACCGGTATAATGCTAGCAGTCGCTCGCATCGCAGGGGAAACCGCTCCTCTCATTTTCACGGCACTGGGTAACGCCTTCGGATTCGACGGGCTGGATAAGCCGATTTCTGCCCTGCCACTTCAGATCTACCGCTATGCCTTATCAGCTTATCCTGATCAGAACCAACAAGCATGGGCAGGAGCGTTTCTGTTGATCGTCCTGGTTCTGGTCATCAGTGTACTGGTGCGGTGGATCTCTGGAAGACGAAAGGAATAAAATACAGAGGAACCAAGAATGAAAGAAATTAGAACCTTTGCAACGACTGGACTTGTAAACAATAATCAGGTTAAAACAGAAGTTCTCAGCGCAAAACCGGAAAAGATTAAAGGAACAATTGTTACTGAAAATTTGAACGCCTGGTATGGGCAATGTCTGGCAGTGAAAAATGTCAGCATGACAATTCGTCCTCGAGCAATCACGGCAATTATCGGCCCTTCAGGATGTGGCAAATCTACTTTCATCCGCTGTTTAAACAGGCTACATGAGATATCTCCTGGTGGCAGAGTAAGTGGTAAGGTAATGCTGGATGGTCAGGATATCTATGCACCTGAGGTTGACCCTGTAGCCCTGCGGAGGAAAGTAGGGATGGTTTTCCAGAAACCTGCACCGTTCCCGACCATGTCTATTTTTGATAATGTCGCTGCAGGAATCAAATTAAGTCGGATCTGGGTAAAGAAACAAAATCTGCAGGAGATTGTAGAACGTTCTCTGCGACAGGCAGCACTCTGGGATGAGGTCAAGGACAAACTTAAACAGTCCGGTGCTTCGTTATCTGGTGGTCAGCAGCAACGCCTGTGTATTGCCAGGGCACTGGCAGTCGAGCCAGAGATACTTCTGCTCGACGAACCGTGCTCGGCACTAGATCCCATCTCTACCTTAAAAATCGAGGAATTGATGCTTGATTTAAAAGAAAAGTATACAATTGTTATTGTCACACATAATATGCAACAAGCAGCCAGAGTCTCTGATTGGACGAGTTTTATGTTGATGGGTGAGTTGATTGAATACGCTCCCACCCGCGATCTGTTCAGTCGTCCTCAGGATAAGCGAACTGAGGAATATATTACCGGGCGGTTCGGCTAAAGGAGGGATTAGAATGCCCAGAGAACATTTTGCAAGACATCTTCAAGAACTTCAGGACCATGTGCTGGCAATGGGCAGTATGGTTGAAAATGGACTATATCGCTCCATGGAAGCCCTGAAAACAAGAAATATAGATCTTGCAAAGCAGGTAATTGCAGATGATCGCCTGATTGACTCAAAGCGATTCGACATCGAGGAAGAGTGCATTGATCTGATCATAACCCAACAGCCAATGGCGAGTGATCTGCGGATCATTATTGCAGTTTTGAATATCATCGTTGACCTTGAAAGAATCGGTGATCATGCGGAGGGAATCGGCAAAATCACAGTGATGATCGGGGATGAGCCTCCGTTGAAACCGCTAATTGATCTGCCGCGTATGGCTGAAACCACCGGTAGCATGCTCAGGCGAGTTCTGGAAGCCTTTATCCACCATGATATCGCAACCGCAAAACAAATCTGCGTTGAAGACGATGTGATTGACAATCTTTATGATCAGGTTTTCCGCGAATTACTGACTTTCATGGTTGAAGATCCCAGAACAATCACCAGAGCTACACGCTTAATCTGGGTTGCTCACAACCTTGAACGTTCGGCTGACAGAGTTACCAATATCGCTGAACGTATTATTTATGTAGTAACAGGAAGTCGTGAGAGTTTTCTATCTTCTAAGTATTAATCACTGAATATCTGATTATTCATTGAAATTCTTAACACGGGAGTTAAAAATGGTAAAACTTGTACTGGTAAGGCACGGGGAAAGTATCTGGAATAAAGAAAACCGCTTTACTGGCTGGACTGATATAGACCTGTCTGAAAAAGGCATCGAAGAAGCCCGTAACGCCGGTAAAACCCTGAAAAACCTGGGTTACACCTTCGATGTGGCATACACATCAGTGCTGAAAAGAGCTATCCGCACCCTCTGGTTAATACTCGATGAAATGGACCTGATGTGGGTGCAAACATATAATACCTGGCGATTAAACGAAAGACATTACGGGGCATTACAGGGATTGAACAAGGCAGAAATGGCAGCCAGGTACGGGGAGGAACAGGTTTTCATCTGGCGCAGAAGCTATGATATTCAACCACCTCCGCTGGATCCAAACGATGAACGCTACCCGGGACGTGATCCGAGGTATAAAAATCTATCTCCTGCAGAAATACCTCTAACAGAGAGCCTCAAGGACACTGTATCAAGATTCATGCCATTCTGGCATGAAACACTGGCTCCTGCTCTCAAATCTGGACAAAAGGTATTGATATCTGCCCATGGAAATAGCCTGAGAGCCCTGGTTAAATACGTGGATAACATACCGGATTCTGAAATAGTGAATGTCAATATCCCCACTGGAATTCCGCTGGTTTACGAGATGGATGATGATCTGAAACCCCTTCGCCATTACTATCTTGGTAATCCGGAGGATGTTCAAAAAGCTATGGAAGCAGTTGCCAGCCAGGGTAAGGTTAAGCAGTAATCAATCCGTAATATTTTCAGTTGAGAATAAAAAATCCTCCCCGCCATAGCGGGGAGGATTTTCATTCATCCGTTTTTCAGAGAGTCAATTTTTAGTGCTTTTCCATCCAAACTTCCTCAGTCTGCCAGCGGATGAAGCCCTGGCTGAACTGGGTCGTATGTACCCAAGGCTGAACAATTACTGCAGAAGGGACATCGTAAACCGGGATAATCCGGCATTCATCGGTCATGTATTTAATAATTTTCTCGGTGATTGCCTTCTGTCCAGCAGTATCAGGTATTCTCTTAGCTTCTTCGTCCAGAGCTTTTTGTTCTGGAGTATGGCCAAGATATGACAGGTTGGTGAAAGGATCCGTGCTGAACCAGCGCATGTAGGTTACCAGATAGGTTATATCTCTTCCAGACCACATCCATGAGAGATCAGGACCGGGATTGTAACCCCAGACCAGGCCATAGAACCTGCCCGGATCTGCCACATCAAGGTCAATATTGATCCCGACAGCATCCAGATATTGTTTCAAAGCAGTACCAGCATCCAGACTGGATTGATCATTGGGGATCAGGAGCTTAACGCCTTTGATACCGTTGGGATAACCGGCTTCAGCCAGCAATTGCTTGGCTTTAGCTGGATTGTAATTTCTGGCAGGATAATTAGGATCGTAACCCCATTCTCCGGGAGGCGCCAGCATCGTCATGGGAACATAATAGCCAAAGCCGAGCGCCTTTGCCAGTGCCGGTTTATCAAGGGCATATTCGATTGCCATGCGCAATCTCTTGTCATTCCACTTGGAATTGGGATCAGCAGTGTTGGGCCAGATGCTCATCGGCATGCCGGGCCAGTTGCTGACGCGTACAAAACCCTGTTTCATCAGATCAACCTGGTTCTTCATCGGAGCGCTGGACCATTGATCAGCACCACCGGATAACATCAGAGTATGCGCAGTAGTGGCATCAGGAATATATCGTACCTCAATAGCGTCCAGATAGGGTCTGCCCGGTCTCCAGTAATTGGGATTCTTAACCCAGATCAAATGAACATCGCGCTTAAATTCCTTCAGCATAAAGGGGCCGGTACCGACAACATTCTGGCGTGCCCATTCCTTACCTTTCTGTAAATCGCCACCTGAAGCCTTGTCCCAGGCTGCTTTGGAATACATCGCCATCCAGCCCCAGCTGTGAATCAACTGGTTGGTGTATTCTGTGTAGTCAATCTGAACCGTGTAATCGTCAATCTTCTTGATACCCTTGAAATAGTTAGCAAACTGAAGTCTGCCGGCGTCAATTAACAGCTGGAAGTTCCAGATAACTACATCTGCGTTGAGATCCGAGCCATCATGGAATTTCACGCCTTTCCGAATGTGGAAGACGATTCTCTTATTGGCTACATCATCTTCATAGCTCTCGGCGAGAACTGGTTCCAGTCCGTTACCCATGCTTCTGTCTGCAGTAGCATCAAGTAACCTTTCAACTGCAGGGAATACAGCACCAGAATCAGAGGGACCCATTTCAGGTATATAGCTGAGAACCTGCGGGCCGGCTGAAGCGATTATACGCAGTACGCCCCCATAGACTGGCTGTCCAGCAGCCGGGGTAGTAGGTTTGACTGTCGTAGTAGCAGTAGCCGTTGTGGTGGGTTTAGCAGTCGTAGTAGCCGATGTAGTTGGTGCCGCTGTGGTTGGAGCGGTGGTCGCAGGAGTGGTGGGGGAACTTTTGGCACATCCTGAAAGAATCAGTGCAACAATTAGCAGGATTGCCAGTGGGATGATAAACCTTCGCATTATTTCTTCTGCCTCCTCTTAAAAATTTTTTATTTTTTCCAGAACGGATACCCGTTCGGGGAACATTTTATTTATTAACCTACATGCCAGCCAGCTTTTTATTTTTTGAACTTGAACCAATATAAAGTCCATCACATGAGATCCGTTCACTGTATTTGAATTATCTAAATTCAAACCATACTCGTAATCGCCTGGTCAGTGCCATCATCTTTTATGACTAATAAGTTTAAGCACATTTTTTATATTTGTCAACATCACCCTGAAGCAGGGTAACGTCAAGTCTTTTGTGTAAAATTGGGTAAGGGCTTATCCTTCCAACTTTTATTCAGATGGCTCATCACTCCATAGATTATCCGGTCAACACTTTTGGAATTAGTAAAGCAGCTCA
>Ga0101944_10007637_pt1 | contig 10724 bp, 8 predicted proteins | sample DewCreD2012metaG_FD_75245 | JGI IMG/M metagenome (GOLD analysis project Ga0101944, IMG submission 75245) | Hot spring sediment bacterial and archeal communities from British Columbia, Canada, to study Microbial Dark Matter (Phase II) - Dewar... ...
CCGCTGGCTCGCTGCCGTGATGGTGGCGGGCAGGTACCCGTCTGCGGCTGGGTAGCGGGCCATCCAGCCTCGGCGTGGGTGGCCAGCATCTGAAGGGGCAGCCATAGCGGCTGCCCCTTCTTCGCTTGCTGGCTCACTTTCGCAGCTCGGCCACGAGCATTCCGGCGAGGATCAGCGCCCCGCCGGCGAGCGCCCGCGGCCCGAGTTGCTCCCCCAGCAACGCGTAGGCGAACAGCGCCGCGAACACCGGCTCCATCGTGAACACCAGCGCGGTGTGGGTCGGCGAGGTAAACCGCTGCGCCACGTTCTGCACCAGGAACGCGAACGCGGTCGCGCCGACGCCGAGGAACAGCACGGCGGCGACCACTGGCGGCGCGAGCACCGCGAGGTCAACCGGCTCCGCCACGAGCGCGACAATCCAGGCGAGCGCCCCGGTGAGCGCGAGCTGGATGATCGTGAACGCGTAAGCGTCGACGCGAGGCGCGAACCGGCCCACCGCGACGATGTGCAGCGCGAAGGCGATCGCGCACCCCAGCACGAGCAGGTCGCCGGCGCCCATTGCGAGCGAGTCGCCCAGCGATAGCAGTCCCAGCCCGACGGTGGCGAGGAGCACCCCGACCCCGCTGCCCAGGCCCGGCTGGTGCCGGAGCCAGAGAAACGCGACGACCGGCACGAGCACGACAGAGAGGCCGGTGATGAAGCCGGCGGTCGACGCCTTTGTGAGCCCGAGGCCGAGCGTCTGCAGCGCGAAGCCGGCGAACAGGAACAGCCCGACGAGCAGCCCGTTGCCGATGTCGTGTCGCGAGAGCTCTCGCATCCGCCGGCCGAACAGCGCGGCGAGCACCGCCGTCGCGACCGTGAAGCGCAGCGCGATGAACGTGAAGGGCGGGACGAGAACAAGCGCTTCCTTGACGATTACGAACGAGCTTCCCCAGACGACGGTGACCCCGAGCAGCGCGAGGTCGGCCCAGAGCTGCCGCCGTCCGATGAGGGAGGAGCGGAGAGCGATCATGCGAAGGCTGGACACCTGGGGCCTGGCGGTTCCCAGGGGCGGCCCTCGTGGATGTTCGCATCGCCAGGGCTACAGACCTCGCTCTGCCTGTCGGCGCCCCTCTCCCGCGCCGCGGGAGAGGGGACGGGGGTGAGGGAAACGCTACACCTCATAGCACACGAGCTGGTGCCCATCGAGCCGTGGCAGCACGCACGACGCGTACCGGCCGTCCCACTCGAACGGCAGGTCGACCAACTGCGGCGCCATGTAGACGCGACGTGGCCGGCTCGGCGTCTTCACCGAAAGCGGCAGGTCGTGCAATGGGATGACGTCTTCGACGATGTCCAGCGCCGGCGTCCGCCGCTGCGGGATGTAGTGCAGCAGGTGAGCAACCCACCGGCGAGCGCCTGTGGGCCGTTGTTCGAGGAGAGTCGCCTCGAGCGTCGACGGGCCAGTTACCCTCAGCAGCGGGTCTGGCAGCAAACCGGCGATCAGTCTGGCGATCACCTGCTTGTAGATCTGGTTGCCGTGCAGCTTGTACGCTCGGAAGAGCGGGAACGCGCAGTAGACCGCCCGTCCCCGGCGCGTGATCGCCGGCGCGTCGAGGACGCGGGCGATCGGCGCGTGCTGGTGCGAGGTGTACGTGAAGGGCGTCCGGTTGAAGTAGGGCTCGCCCACATGTGCCAGCACCTCAGTGCCCGGAAGCGCGCGCACGCGCTGTGCCCGCTCGTAGCAGACGTAGTCGAGCGGCGGGGCGACGTCCGCGAGCTCGTCGCCGAGGTGCAGATACTCTACGTCGTACGGGCTCGCGCACTCCCAGGTGACGCCGAGAGTCTCCCACGTCGCCGCGTCCGCCGAGAGACCGGACTCGCCGGTCACGAGCAGCGATCCGCCCGCCTCGACGTAGGCGTCGATCTTCGCGCGCAGCGCCGCGTCCATCCGCACGGAGTCCGGCGCGATCAGGAGCCGGTAGCGGCCGAAGTCGGCGTTCCGGTCGACGAACTGGTACTGGTGCTGTAGCTCGAGGAGAAGGCGCATCGCGCCCTCCTCGACCGCGTAGTCGCCGACGCGCTGGTCGAGCGGGATCTCGGTGGCGAGCAGCACGCCGATCTCGGCGAGCGGCTCGGAGTCGTCGCACCAGGGCTCGACGTCGGCGACCTGTCGGTAGACCTCGCCGATGCGCTGGTAGACGCCGGCGTCGAGGCGGCCCTTCGGGTGCATCTGGTCGCCGATGCAGCAGGTCGAGCCCGACGCGAGCATCCGGAAGCACTCGTACTCGAGCGCGGCCTTCGGCTTCAGCCCGCCGAAGTCGGCCCAGCTCTTGTGAAAGCGGCCGGTGTGACCGAGGTGCGGCTTTCCCTGCGTCTGGAAGTAGCGCACGTAGAGCGGAAAGTGGTTGTAGCCCCAGCCACCAGAGGGCAGCGACTCGATCTCGACGTGCGTCTGATACTGGAGCTCGGGCGGGACGCCGCGGTCGACGTCGGCGTTGAGGCGGACCCGGCTGTTGTAGAAGATCGGCAGGCCGGGGCGCATTCGCCAGACCTTGCCCGAGAGCGTTGCCATGAAACGCCGGTCGACCCCGAGGCTGTACTCGCGCTGGTCGGCGTCGCTGAGCGGGTCGAGCCCGCGCCTGGCCATCTCGGCGATGCACGTGTTGCAGTAGCAGCCAGGCGGCACCTGGTAGGTGATGTCGATGAACAGGCCGTCAATCGGGTACTCGCGGACGATCTCCTCGGTCTGTGCGATGACGTAGTCGGCGTAGGGCGTGCCCATGCACATGAAGCGCCAGCGCTCGGAGTTGTCGACTGGCCCGCGGCCTCGTGGCCGGCCGGTGCGGTCGACCTGCCTCCACTCGGGATGCGTGTCGGCGGCGTGCTCGTCCCAGTCCACCGTTGTGTAGACGGTGACGTTGATGCCCCGTTTGTGGCAGGCCTCGATCTGCTCGCCCAGCAGGTCACGCCGCAGGTGCGGGTGCACGACGCCGACCTTCGTCGGGTAGTACGAGACACCGTGGTGGCACTTCCCGAAGCAGCAGATCGAGTTCACGCCCGCGTCGGCGAGCGTGCGCGCGAACTCGTCGGCGTCGAAGTCGACGCCAATCTCGGGGATCAGCGGCGAGGTGTGGAAGTCCAGGTGAATATGGCGGTACGGGAAGATGCCCTTCATTGTGGCCTCCTGTAGGGCTACCCCGACTCGCTGTCCCCCCTCCTGCGCTGGGAAGGGAGAACGCAAGCGTAGGCTTAGTGCCGGCTTACCTCTTTTAGCAGGAGAAAGATCGGGGGAGGGGTCTATACCTTCTCTATCTCGTACCGGAAGTCCTCGATGACCGGGTTGGCGAGGAGCTTGCGGCACATATCCTCGACGGCGGCGCTCGCCGTGGCGTCGTCGGCGGCGTCGAGCCGAATCTCGATGTACTTGCCGGCCCGAACGCTCTCCACGGAGTCGAAACCAAGCTGCTGCAATCCGCCGCGGATCGCCAGCCCCTGCGGGTCGTTGACCACCGGCTTGAGCGTGACGTGGACCTTGGCCAGGTACATGAGATGCCTCCTGTCGAGTTGGGGCTGACTGGGTCCGGGCGCTGACCTCACCTCGCCTGGGAATGCTGCTGGCGTCGAAGCGAAGGAAACAAGCCGCTTCGCTACGACGCGTCCGCGAGTCGGCAATCTCGCAGCCTACGCTGGCGATGAGGCCGCCTGCGAGCTCCGCGGCTCCGCGTCTGGGCGAGAGGAGCGGATCCTGTCACTCCGAGGTCAGTCTCTCGTAGGCTGCTCGGTAGCGCTCGGTCGTCGCGCGGACGACCTCCGGTGGCAGCTCTGGCGCCGGCGGCTGCTTGTTCCACCCTGAAGCTTCTAGCCAATCCCGCACCGGCTGCTTGTCGAACGACGGCTGCGCTCGCCCGACCTCGTAGCCATCGAGCGGCCAGAAGCGCGACGAGTCCGACGTCAGCGCCTCGTCGATCAGGATGATCCGACCATCGAGTAGCCCGAACTCGAACTTCGTGTCCGCGATGATGATGCCGCGCTTCAGCGCGTGCTCGGCGGCGAACTTATAGAGCGCGATGCTGATCTCGCCCAGGCGCCGGGTCAGGTCGGCGCCGACGATGTCGCGCATCTGGCTGACGCTGATGTTGACATCGTGGCCCGAGTCCGCCTTTGTCGCCGGCGTGAAGATAGGCTCCGGGAACTTCTCGCTCTCGCGCAAGCCAGGCGGGTAGGGCTGGCCGGCGACGCTTCCCGAGCGGCGGTACTCAGCCCAGGCCGAGCCGGTGATGTAGCCACGGACGACACACTCGATGTCGATGCGCTGAGCCTTGCGGACGATCATCGAGCGCTTGTCGAGCTGGTCGGCGTGGCGGCGCAGCTCCTCGGGGAACTCGGCCAGGTTGGCCGTGATAAGGTGGTTGGGCACGATGTGCCTGGTGCGTTCGAACCAGTAGGCGCTCGTCTGGGTGAGCAGGCCGCCCTTCTCGGGGATCGGTGTCGGGAGAACGACATCGAAAGCCGAGATGCGGTCGGTAGCGACGAGGAGCAGTCGGTCGCCGAGGTCGTAGACATCGCGCACTTTGCCCCGGAAGAGCAGGGGCACGTCGGGCAGGGACGACTGCGTGAGGGGCTGCGAGCTCATCGGCTGCGAACCTCGTGGCAAGATTTCAGTGACGACGGCGGGCGTGGCGGGCTGGTCGCTCGGCCGCCAGTGACGCGTCGAGCGCGCGCTCGCCCGGAAACCAGCCGCGTGGGATGAACCGGAACCCGGCGACGCACCCGCCGAGCGCGCCGGCGGTCGCCAGCAGGGTCGGCATGACCTCCGGAAAGCCGAGCTTCTCCTGCAAGAGCCGGAGTCCGCCGTAACCGAGGATCCCGGCGCCAGCCCCGCCCCACGTCGCGCAGATGGCGTAGGCGGCGAGCGCGTGGACGAGCGATCTGCCGGAGTCTTGGGGCCGGGGCGTGCCGGGCCTCTGGATGCGTGCCACGAGGAAGACTGTAGCACGCGCCGGGCGCCGTCGCCAGTGGCCATGCTTTGAGCTTTGAGGCAAGGGTGAACGCCGCGCTCTCCAACTGGCCGCGCATCGCGCCTGACGATATGCTAGACTGCACGCTTGCTAGGCGTGCTCAGCCCGGAACCAGAGGTGGCGGGTGGCGACGCAGGTCCTGTACCTGAGCCAGGTCCTCGAGCGCAGAGTCCTCGATCCGAGAGGCGATCCCGTGGGACACCTCGGCGACCTTGTGGTGCGCCTCGAAGGGCAGTATCCGCCTGTCATCGGCCTGACGCTCCGTCTCGCCGGCGGCCGGGGCATTGGCCCGCTCTCCGCTTTCACCCCGTGGGACCTAGTCGGGACGATCTCGCCGAACGCCGTGGTTCTCTCCTCCGCGCGCCTGAACCTCGAGCGGTTCCGCCGGCGTCAGAACGAGCTCCTGCTTCGCACCGACCTGCTCGACCAACAGGTGATCGACGTTAGCGGGCGCAAGCTCGTTCGCGTGAACGACGTGCAGCTTGTCGCGCTCGGGCCGATGGGCCTCAACGTCCGCCTGGCCGGCGTCGACGTCGGACTACTCGGGCTGGCGCGGCGACTCGGCATCGAGCGCCCGATCGCGTGGCTCGGGCGTCGCCTAACGGGACGAGACATCGACCGCGTTATCCCGTGGCAGGACATCGAGCCGATCGATCTTGCCGAGCTGCCGGGCGATGAGGCCGGCGCCGGACCGCCGGGCAGCGATCGGACGGCAACCCGGCCGATCCGACTCGCGCACTCCAAGCTGGCCGCGCTTCACGCGTCGGAAGTGGCCGAGCTCGTGGCGATGCTGTCGGCCCCAGAGCGCACCGCGGTCCTGGAAAGCCTCGAGGCTGGGCTCGCCGCCGAGACGATCGGCGAGCTCGAGCCGGAGATGCGCGCCGATGTCCTCGAGGATCTGCCTCGGGAGTCCGCCATCGAGATCCTGGCCGAGCTGCCGCCGGATGAGGCCGCCGACACGCTCGCCGAGGTCCCCCAGGATGTCGCCGACGAGCTGCTGCAGGGCCTCGAGCCGGCCGAGGCCGAGGAAGTCCGAACTCTGATGGCCTATCCAGAGGATACGGCCGGCGCGATGATGAGCACATCCTTTGTAGCTTTGCCCTCGAGCCTGACGGCCGAGGACACGATCACCGAGCTGAGGCGCCTGGCGCCGCCGGCCGACGAGATCTACTACGTGTACCTCGTTGGCGAGAATGGCGAGGTAGACGGGGTGGTCTCTCTGCGCGACCTCATCGTCGCGGACCCAAAGCAGCGCATCGGCGAAGTCGCCCGTGCGCGCGGGCCGGTCGTGACAGTGCCAGCCACCGCGAGCAAGGACGAGGTCGTCGAGGCGATCGACAAGTACAACCTGCTGGCGATTCCGGTGGTGGACGACGAGAGCCGGCTCGTCGGCGTCGTCACCGTCGATGATGCGTTGGCAGAGGCGCTGCCGCCGCGCCGGCACTGGCTCGGGAGAATCGGGCGGTGAGCCAGCCCGAGCGGTACGACGAGGCCATCGCCGAGCGCTCGACGGAGCAGCCGTTTGGCCAGCCGAGAGGTCGCCGGCTCGGGGTGCCTGCCTGGCTGCTCGATTGGCGCGCGCGGGTGCTGGCGTTCCTGGCCATCCTGGGGCCGGGCATCATCACGGCGAACGCCGACAACGACGCCGGCGGCATCAGCACCTACTCGGTTGCCGGCGCCTCGTACGGCTACTCGCTGCTCTGGATGCTCGCGCTGACGACGTTCAGTCTGGCGGTCACTCAGGAGATGGGTGCGCGGACGGGCGCGGTCACGGGCAAGGGGCTCGCGGCGCTCATCCGGGAACGATACGGGGTGCGGTGGACACTCTTCGCGATGGTGTGCACCCTCGTCGCGAACCTGGCCACGACGGTCGCGGAGTTCGCGGGTATCGCAGCGGCGGGTGAGCTCTTTGGCGTGCCCCGATGGCTATCCGTGCCGCTCGCCGCGGCGCTCGTCTGGTTGCTAGTCGTCCGATGGTCGTTCCGCTCAGTCGAGAAAGTGTTCCTCATTCTTTCGGTAGTCTACGTGTCGTATCCGCTCTCCGCGATCGCGGCGGGCGCGCCCTGGGGTGAGGTGCTCCGGCAGACCGTGACGCCAACCTTCCAGATAAACTCCGGCTACCTGCTCGTGTTCATAGCGACGGTAGGCACGACGATCACGCCGTGGGGGCAGTACTTCATCCAGGCATATGTGGTCGACAAGGGAGTCGGGCCGCGGGAATACCCGGCGACGAGGGTGGACGTCCTGTTCGGGGCGCTGGTGACGAACGTGGTGTCTTTCGCGATCATCGTGGCGACCGGCAGCACGCTGTTCCCCCAGGGCATAACGATCGAGAGCGCGGATCAGGCGGCGCTGGCGCTCGAGCCGATCGCCGGTCCGCTGGCCGGGCACCTGTTCGCGCTCGGGCTGGCGAACGCCTCGTTGCTGGCGGCGTCGATCCTGCCGCTTGCCACGTCCTACACTGTCTGCGAGGCGTTTGGCTGGGAGGCGGGCGTCGACCGGAGCTGGCGTGAAGCGCCGGCGTTTCACTCGCTCTACGCCTTCGCGGTCGTGTTCGGCGCGGTGGTCGCGCTCATTCCGGGGCTCCCGCTCTTCCGGGTGATGCTCCTATCGCAGGTCATCAACGGTATCCTGCTACCGGTCGTGCTGGTGTTCGCGATCCAGATCGCGCGCGATCGGAGCGTGATGGGCCGGTTCGCGAGCGGGCCGGTCGGCAAGGTGATCGCCTGGACGACCGCCGGCGCGCTGATCGCGCTCTCGGCGCTGCTCGTGCTGGTGTCGCTCGCGCCGATCTTCGGGATCGGCGGGGGCTGAGTCCCGTCGTCGGCGCGCCGGTCCCTTCGTGTCGCAAGCCCCCGCCGGTGTACTATAGGCACCGGCGGACGAATGTCGCCGCGGAGGAGAGCACGATGACGCTACGAGTTGGCTACATCGGAGCCGGCGTGATGGGCGCCGGCATCGTCAAGAACCTGCGCAAGCATGGCTTCCCGGTAAGCTTCGTCGTCCACTCGAACCGGGCGCGCGTGCCCGAGCTTGTCGCCGCCGGCGCGGTCGAGGTCGCCGACTACCCGGCTCTCGCCGCCGCCAGCGACGTCGTTATGCTCACGGTCCCCGACTCGTCGGTCGTCGAGCCGCTGCTCCTCGGTCCCGACGGCATCGGCCCGCACCTGCGGTCCGGCCAGTACGTGATCGACCTCTCCACCAGCTACCCAGCATCGACGCGGAATATCGCGGAAGTCCTCGGCCGGCGCGGCATTATCGTCCTCGACGCGCCGCTGACCGGCAGCCGCTCCCACGCCGAGGCCGGCAAGCTGAACGTCATGTGCGGCGGCCCGGCAGAGGCGTTCGAGCACGTACGCCCGCTCTTCGACGCGATCGCCGCTAACGTCTTCCACGTCGGCGCGGTCGGCGCCGGACACACGATCAAGCTGATCAACAACTACCTCGGCCAGGTGACCGTCGCCGCGATCTGCGAGATCCTGCCATTCGCCCAGAAGTCGGGCGTCAGCCTGAAGTCGCTCTACGATGTTGTGTCGGTGAGCGGAGGCAACAGCAACCAGTTCCAGGGGCTGCTTCCCCGCGTGATGAAGCGCGACTTCAGCATCAACTTCCAGCAGAAGTACGTTCATAAGGACATTCGATACGTCACGATGGCGGCTCGCGAATCGCGAGTCCCGACACCGCTTGCCAACGCGCTCCTGACCGTGCACGACATGGCGCTCGACAAGGGCTACGGCGACGAGGACTTCAGCGGGCTGCTGAAGTTCTGGGAGGAGATGTCGGGGGTGGTCGTGGCAGGCGGCGAGTAGCCCCTCGCTACGGCGCCGATACCCGCACCGACATGGGGAGCGCGATCGCGTCCCCCGTCGACCACTGGCCGCCGGTCGGCAGGCGCTTGCCGGTCGCCGGCGAGTACATTCCGATCACCACCCGGTAGTCACCGGACGGCAGGTCGGCGGGGAGGTCGATCGCGTACCGATCCGCGTAGGCGTCGCCGGGGAGCCAGGTATTGGTTGATGCCCGGCCGCCGAGGGGCATCGCATCGCGCTGCGCGACCAGCCGGCCCTGCGAGTCGACGAAATGCACGAACACCGTGTAGATGCCCTCGGGCGAACCGGTCGCCTGCCAGTAGAGCGTGATCGTCGCCTGGCCTCCGGCTCGGGCGTCGGTCGGCAGGTCGTAGCCGGCGAGCCGCGCCGACTGGCCGACGCGGGAGTCGAGCGCCAGCGCCGGCGTCACGGCCGTGACGCGTGGCTGCGTCGAGAGCGAGAGCAGACCGCGATCGTTGGCGAACGCAATCACCTCGACTAGCGTCCCCTGGCTGAGCGACATCGTCCGCCAGGGCGCGCTGGTGACCCGTGGCGCGAGTCGCCGGCCGACGTCCCAGGGGTCGGCGCCCGCCGTGACGCCCACTGCCAGGCCGAAGCTCCGTCCGCCGGCGAGGAACGGCAGGTTGATCGTCTGGATGCGCACCGTCTCGCCCGGCCTCCAGCGCGAGGTCGGGTACCAGTAGTTGGCGGGCTGCGGCTGCCCAGTCGCGCCCAACTCCCGCCCGTCGCGGTCGGTCAGGTAGATCGGGAAGAACAGGTCTTCGGTCAGGGGCCGAAGCGCCTGCCAGTAGAGGTCGAGGTCGACCGTGGCGTCGCGTCGGATTCGGTAGTCGAAGCCGACCAGCCGCACCGAGTCGCCGAACTCGATCTGCACCGGCGCCTGGGGTCGTGGATTGGCGACGCGAGCGAACGAGTAGAACTCGTCCGGAAGCTCGCGGTGCGGTTCACCCCGGCGCAGCAGGACAAAGCCGTCGCGCGCGGCGATCCACCCGAACTCCGGCGACGCGATCGTGTCGCGCAGAGTCGCGTGGAACCCCTCGTTCAACCCGACCATGTTCGGCTGCGTCGCCACGTCCAGGAACACGTACTCGGCCGGGCCGATGTATGGGTACATCCAGATCTGATCGCGGCCGGAGACGTGTGGGTAAACGTTCGACTGCGCCGAGACGACACCGTCTGGCGGGATCAGCGCGGCAATCTCCCGGCCGATCGCGTGGTGCTCCGTAACGCGCGGCCAGGCGAACGCCGGCGAGATCGGCGTGTAGCCCCGGTAGTAGTGGTACGTGAGCGATGTCGTCACGACGAGCGCGACGCTCGCGGCGATCGCCAGCCCGCCCCAATGCTCACCGGCCAGTCCGAGACGCGCGGCCACCCACCGCGCCCAGATCGAAAGCCGGCGCGCGCCACCGATCGCGGACACGACGACGACCGCCACCAGCGTCGATGTGTAGTGATACGTCTCGAGCATGTGCATCGGCTCGTAGACTGTCAGGAGGTTTGTCGCCAGCGCCGGCAGCCCGACCGCAAGCGCGAGCGGGTCCAGCACCGAGAGGAACCCGAGTGGGAAGAGCAGCTTGGCCAGGTAGCTCAGGTTGCTCAGGCCAGGCGCTGGCTCGAGGAAGCGCCGCGGGTTTTCGAGCAGGAAGCCGACTATCTGCAGTGGCGTTCCGCCCATGCCGCCGTAGCGGTTCCAGAGCCAGCCTTGCCCCTCGACATTGAACGCGGGGATCACGACGTAGGTGCCTACCAGGAACCAGACTGTCGACGCGATCGCTGCCACCGCGCCGGGTACCCACATCCGCCGGACCACCGCCATGTACACGCCGAGCATCGCGGTCGTGAGCGGGACGTTCTCCTTCGTCGCCATCGTCAGCGCCATCGCCAGCGCGAGCCA
>Ga0101944_10007639_pt1 | contig 10719 bp, 8 predicted proteins | sample DewCreD2012metaG_FD_75245 | JGI IMG/M metagenome (GOLD analysis project Ga0101944, IMG submission 75245) | Hot spring sediment bacterial and archeal communities from British Columbia, Canada, to study Microbial Dark Matter (Phase II) - Dewar... ...
CCCGGCCCGCTCCGCCCGCGTGGCGGCGAGCGACATCGAGACGGTCGTGGATGTGTTTTTGAACGGCGCGCGAAAGCAAGCGTAAAACCGGCAGCAGTGAAAGGACGGGGATCTGATGATGATGGGACAGGCGGGTAGAAACGGCGGCCGCCCTCAGCGGCCCAAAGCCGACTTCGGCGCGCTGCGGCGCGCCTTCAGCTATCTGGGACATTACCGGTCGATCATGGCGATTGCGTATGGCGCGCTGTTTGTGGCAACGCTGGCGCAGCTGGTCGTGCCAACGCTGGTGCGCAGCATCATCGATTCGGTGACCAACGGGGTAGTCGCGTCGCGGTTAGCGCAAGCGCCCGCGCAAGTTCTGCCGACGATTCTACAACAGGTCGGCTGGACGCCTGATCAGTTTGTCAACTATCGCGACAACGCCGCATCCGGTTTGATCATCGCCGGGATCGCGATCGTGGGGTTTGCCATCGTGCGCGGACTCTTTGCGTTCTTGCAAGCCTACAATGCGGAGCGCCTGTCGCAGAGCATGGCCTTTGACCTGCGCAACGATCTGTTCGCCAAAATTCAGCGCCTGTCGTTCAGTTACCACGACCAGAACCAGACCGGCCAGTTGATGATCCGCGCCACCGACGATGTAGAGAAGGTGCGGATGTTCATCGGGCAGGGCCTGATTCTGGCTCTGCAAGCGATCGTGTTGTTGACGGGCACGCTGCTGATCTTGTTGTTCACCAATTTCCAGTTGACGTTGGTGGTGCTGCCCACCCTCCCGATCGCGCTGGTGCTGTTCATGGTCTTCGGCACGATCAGCCAGCCGCTGTTTGGCGAGATCCAACGCCGCCTGTCGAATCTCAACACGATCTTGCAGGAAAATCTGGCGGGCATCAAAGTTGTCAAGGCCTTCGCCCGCGAGCCGCAGGAGCAGGCCAAGTTCGATCGCGCCGCCGAGTCGCTGATGCAACAGGGCATCAAGGTCGCGCGGGTGTTCACCTTTTTGTTCCCGATGATCTTCCTGATCGCCAACTTCGGTCAGGCGGCAGTGATGTATGCGGGCGGCACGCAGATCATCAACCAGACGTTGACCATCGGCGAGTGGCAGCAATTCAGCCTCTATCTCGCGTTCGTCTTCTTCCCGATCGCGCAGCTGGGCATGATCATCACGCAGATGTCGCAGGCGGCCGCCTCGGCCAGCCGCATCTTCGAGATTCTGGACGCCAAGAGCGACGTGGTCGATAAGCCAAACGCCATCGCCCTGCCCGAAATCAAGGGCCACGTCGCGTTTAAGAACGTCACGTTCCGGTATCCGGGCGGCGGCGCGCCGGTACTAAATAAAGTCTCGTTCGAGGCGCAGCCCGGCCAGACTATCGCCCTGCTCGGCGCAACCGGCAGCGGCAAGACGACGATCATCAACTTGCTGCCGCGCTTCTATGATCCCGTCGAGGGTCAGATCACAATCGACGGGCACGATCTGCGCGACGTGACGATCGATTCGCTGCGCAAACAGATCGGCATCGTGCTGCAAGAGACCAATCTGTTCAGCGGCACCATTCGCGACAACATTGCCTTTGGCCGATCGGACGCCACCGACGACGAAGTGATCGCGGCGGCGAAAGCGGCAGCCGCCCACGACTTCATCATGGAATTTCCCGAAGGCTATGACACGCCGGTCGGAGAGCGAGGCTCAACGCTCAGCGGCGGGCAGAAGCAGCGCATCGCCATCGCGCGCGCCCTGCTGCTCGATCCGCACATCTTGATTTTGGATGATTCGACGAGCAGCGTCGATCTGGTGACGGAAGCCAAGATTCAGCAGGCGCTCGATCGATTGATGAAGGGCCGCACGAGTTTTGTCATCGCGCAGCGCATCAGCACGGTGCTCAACGCCGATCAGATTCTGGTGCTGGACAAAGGCTCAATCGTCGCGCGCGGCACACACGAAGACTTGATGGAAGACAGTGAGATTTACGCGCAAATTTATCAATCGCAGCTGGTGGCCGACGTGCACGTCGATGAAGCGTCGTTGACGGCGAAGCCGGCTGTGGAGGTGCAATGATGGTAGGACATGGGCCGTTGGCGATTTTGCGACAGGAAACCCTGAAGCCGAAGAAGACCGGCGAAACGCTGCGGCGTTTGGGCGGCTACTTCAAACCGTTCTGGCCGATGCTGCTGCTGGCGGTGGTGCTGGTGGTCATCTCGACGTGGACGCAAGTCACCGGGCCGGAATTGCTGGGACAAGCCGTTGATTGTTATCTCACGCCCGCGTCAGCGGGCGCGCCCGCCTCAGCAGGCGCGCCCGCCAGTGGCAGCGGCTTGCCCGGCGTCCAGACGGGATCGACGACGAGTTCATGTTGGCTCGATACTGCCGACAAAGCGACCATGACCAACGAAGCGAAGATCGCGGGATTGGGCAACATCGTGCTGCGCCTGATCGGGCTGTATCTGCTGGGTGCAGTCACGACCGGCCTCACCTTCTTCTCGATGAGCTGGTCCGGCCAGCACGTGCTCAAGTCGCTGCGCACCGCGGTGTTCAATCACTTGCATCGCCTGTCGCTGAGTTACTACGCTGAGAATGAAGCGGGCAACTTGATGAGTCGCATCACCAACGACTCCTCGACCATCGAGCAGGCGATCAGCTTTGCGCTGGTCAATGTAGTTAGCGGCCTACTGCTGCTGGTGTGGATCGCTTACAACATGCTCAGCAAGAATGTGCCCTTCGCGCTGATCAGTCTGGCGATGGCGCCGTTGATGTGGATTGCCACCCGCTGGTTTTCGGATCAGGCGCGCAAAGCGTTTCGCAAGACCCGATCGGCCATCGGCGACGTCAACGCGGAGTTACAGCAGAGCATCGCCGGCGTGCGCGAAGTGCAGGCCTTTAGCCGCGAGCAAGAAAACATCGAGAACTTCCGCGACGTGAATGCGGCCAATCGCGACGCCAACATCCGCGCGGTCGCTTTCACCTCGGCCCTGGCGCCGACGCTGGAAGCGTTGGGCTATGCGGCGCTGGCGCTGGTCGCGGGCGTGGGCGGCTTCCTCGTCTTGCGCAATCAAGACCTGTTTGGCACGACGGTCTCGCTCGGGTTGGTGATCACCTTCATCGCTTACGCGCAGCGCTTCAATCAACCCATTCAACAAATCGCGGTGTTGTGGACGAACATTCAAAGCGCCATCGCAGGCGGCGAGCGTATCTTCAGTCTGCTCGACGAGGTGCCCGCCGTGCAAGACAAAGCCGAGGCGAAACCGATGGCGAAAATTCAAGGTCGGGTGGAGTTTATCGACACGCACGCCGAATACGAAAAGGACGTGCCCGTGCTGCGCGGCGTCAGCTTCACGGCCGAGCCGGGCCAGATGATCGCCATCGTGGGGCCGACGGGCGCAGGCAAGACGACGATCATCAACCTGCTGCCGCGCTTCTACGATGTGACCGGCGGCGCGGTGAAGATCGACGGCATCGACGTGCGCGACGTGCAAGCGGCCTCGCTGCGCCGGCAGATCGGCATCGTGCTGCAAGACAGTTTCTTGTTCAGCGACACGGTCATGAACAACATCCGCTTTGGGCGGCCGGACGCGACCGACGACGAAGTGATCGCCGCGGCCAAACTCGCCCACGCCGATACCTTTATCGAGCGGTTGTCAGATGGCTACCACACCGTGCTCGGCGAGCGCGGCAGCGGCCTGAGTCAGGGCCAACGCCAGCTACTCTCGATCGCGCGCGCGGCGCTGGCCGATCCGCGCATCTTAATCTTGGACGAAGCGACATCGAGCGTGGACACGCGCACCGAAAAGTTGATTCAGGCCGCGTTGGAGAAGCTGCTGCATGGTCGAACCAGTTTCGTCGTGGCGCACCGCCTCAGCACCATCAAGAACGCAGATCAAATCTTGGTCTTGAAAGATGGGGAGATCATCGAGCGCGGGAAGTTCAACGAACTGCTCGATCGCAAAGGCTTCTTCTACGATCTGTACATGAGTCAGTTCCGGCGGCAGGAGCAGGTCGGCACTGCGGCGAAGCCGTCTGACAATGGGCAAAAGGCGGGGAACGGCCAACGAGTAAACGTCACACCGGCAACGGCGTAACACGACACCTGCACTTGCAGACAGGTGCAAGTGCGACACGCTGAAGAGATCACAGGATGAAGAAGTCCGACGATCGCTCACTCAATCGTCGGACTTTTTGCTGCCTCTCAGCGTTTTCTCAGGTTTCCCTCAGACGATGCTTACTTGGACATTCTAAGATATGATTGACTCACTTGTGCGAGTGGGGAATGATCGGCTTAAGCGGGGGCTTAAGGAGATGATCGATTGACGCCTTGACAGGGGAGGAGAGACGATGACGGACTTCAAGAAGTACCTACTGGACGAGTTTGTCGAAGACTATCAGGAGGGCGTGTTATCGCGCCGCGAGGCCTTGAAGTTGATCGCGGGGGTGACGGGCAGTCTGGCGCTGGCGACTTCGATTTTGGCGGCGTGCACGCCACCACAACAACCGGCAACGCCTGCACCAACGACCGCGCCAACCTCGGCGCCGCAGGCTACGGCCACGACTGCGGCCACGACCGCGCCCACGACCGCGCCCACGGACACACCACAGCCGACCGCTACGGCTACGGCTGCGCTTGCAGCCACCGCGACCGGCGCCGCTGTACCCAGCGCTGCCGGCGGCGAAATCGAAGCGAGCGATATTGAATTTGACGGCGCTGATGGCGCGAAGTTGCTGGCGCATTTGGCGCGGCCCGCGTCGGGCGACCCGCAACCCGTCGTGCTGGTCTGCCATGAAAATCGCGGCCTGACGGAGCACATCAAAGACGTGACGCGGCGCTTTGCGCGCGAAGGCTACGTCGCCCTCGCCGTCGATCTGCTCTCACGGCAGGGCGGATCGGCCGCCAATGACTCCAGCAGCATACCCGGCCTGCTGGGCAACCTGCCTCAGGATCAGTTCGTGGCCGACTTCACCAGCGGTTGGCGCTACCTGCAAACACAACCGTATGTGCAGGCCGATCGGCTGGGCATGACGGGCTTCTGCTTCGGCGGCGGCGTCACGTGGCGCGTCGCCATCGGCCTGCCCGAACTGCGCGCCGCCGTGCCGTTCTACGGGCCGCACCCCGCGCCGGAAGAAGCCGCCCAGATCGCCGCCGCAGTGCTGGCCATTTATGCCGGACGCGACACTCGCATCAACCAAGGCATTCCCGCCGTGGAAGCCGCCATGCTGCAAAACAACCGTGTGTACGAAAAGATCATCTATCCCGACACCGACCACGCTTTTCACAACGACACCGGCCCACGCTATAATGCGGCTGCCGCGCAAGATGCCTGGGCCAAGACCCTGGCCTGGTTCGACCGCTACTTAAGGACGTAAGCCCATGGCCACCATCCTCGTCGTCGACGACGACCGCAAGATCACCGACATGCTACGGCGCACCCTTACCTACGAAGGCTACCGCGTCACCACCGCCGCCGACGGCCAGGAAGCGCTGAACAAGGCCCAGACCGACCGGCCCGATCTGATCGTCCTCGACTGGCTGATGCCGCGCCTCAACGGACTGGATGCCACTCGCCTGCTGCGCACCACCAGCGACGTGCCCATTCTAATGCTGACCGCGCGCGATGCGGTGGAGCATCGTGTGGAAGGGCTGGACAGCGGCGCGGACGACTATCTGGTGAAGCCCTTCGCGCCCGACGAATTGCTGGCCCGCATTCGGGCGCTGCTGCGCCGATCGGATGGCGGCGACAAGGACAAAGCCCTTCACTACGCCGATCTCTCGCTCGATCCCATGACGCGCGAGACGCGGCGCGGCACCCGATCGTTCAATCTCACCCCCAAGGAATTCGACCTGCTGCAGTATCTCATGCGCCATCCCCGGCAGGTGCTGCCGCGTGATCGCATCTTGCAAGACGTGTGGGGCTATGACTTTGACGGCAACGGCAACGTCCTGGAAGTGTACGTGGGCTACCTGCGCACCAAGACCGAGGCGGGCGGCGAGCCTCGCCTCATCCAGACCGTGCGCGGTGTAGGCTACGCTTTGCGCGAAGAAAACTGAGCGGCATGTCCATCCGACTGCGCCTCACGCTGCTGTACAGCGCCATCCTGGCCGTCACGCTGCTGGCGCTGGGCGTGGTGCTCTACTGGACGGTGGAGCGCGTCACATTGGGCACGCTGGCCGATGCGCTGCGCGACGACGCCCGCACCCTGGCCTACTCGCGGCCGTTCCGCTCCGATCACGAGGAGGGCCGCTCGGTGCGCTTTGCCTCGCCGCAGACCTACGTGCAGGCGCGCGCCCCCGACGGCACAGTGCTTGATCGCACGCCGAATCTGGACACTTACGAACTACCGCTCAGCACCGACGGTCTGTCGGCCTGTCGGCGCGGCGAAGCCTGGACAGAAGTGGCCGCCGTCGACGACAGCCGTCTGCTGATCTACAGCAAACCCGTGTTCGACGACAATCAACTGGCCGGCATCCTGCAGGTGGCGCGCTCACTGAATGACTACGATCAAACGCTGCTCACGCTGCGCAGCCTGCTGGTAGCGGGCAGTCTGGTCGTCATCGTCATGGCCTTTGGAGCGGGCTGGGTCATCGCGGGTGCGGCGCTGCGCCCCATTCACCGCATCACCGACACGGCGCGCGCCATCGGCACGCACCGCGACTTTGAGCGGCGCGTGCAGTACACCGGCCCGCCCGATGAGATCGGCCAGCTGGCCGGCACCTTCAACACTATGCTGGATGAACTGCAGGACGCGCACCAGCAGACCGAGCAGTCGCTGCACGCGCAGCGTCGCTTTGTGGCCGACGCTTCCCACGAGCTGCGCACGCCGCTGACGACGATCCGCGGCAATTTGGGTCTGCTGCAACGCCGCCCGCCCATCGCCGAAGAGGATCGCGATGCGGTCATCGGCGACATGGTCGATGAGACCAACCGTCTGATCAGGCTGGTGAACGATCTGCTGGTGCTGGCCCGATCGGACGCCGGCCATCCGCTGCGCCGCGAAGCGGTGGAACTCGCGCCGCTCATCGATGATGTATGTCGCCAGGCCCGGCTGTTGGGCGCCGATCGCACGATCGAGTGCGAGAACACCGCCCGCGCCGTCGTCATCGGCGACCGGGATGCGCTCAAGCAAGTACTGCTAATCCTGCTGGATAACGCGCTCAAGTTCACGCCGGCGGGCGGCGTCATCCGCATCGCGTCCACGCTCAATACGCAGACGGCGGCGGTCAGCATCGCCGACACCGGGCCGGGCATCGCCCCCGGCGATCTGCCGCACATCTTCGAGCGTTTCTATCGATCCGATGTTTCACGTACCGGGGCGGGCGCCGGGCTGGGGTTGGCCATCGCCAAAGACCTTGTCGACGCGCAGGCCGGCCAGATCACCGTCGCCAGCGAAGCCGGCCGCGGCAGCACCTTCACGGTGACGCTCCCGTTGCGCCCCACCTAACCTCGGCTTGATTGCCACACCGGATGCGCCCCCGGCCGCCGTATCAACCGGGGGCGCTTGAGTTGAGATCAGACCGGGCCGAAGGAGGAAGAAGCCCCGACAATCTGATCCCCGGACAACGCGGCGCAGATGGCTTTGTCAGCCGCCGCCCGCGTTCAGCCGCGTTTTAGCGTAGGCGGCGCGCAGCTAGAACACAAAACGGCTGGGCGTCGTCGCGCCGCCTTGCGGTGTGGTCTGAGGTGCGCTGCCCCGCGGCAGGCCAAAACCGTGATGCCCACGGCCAAAGCCGCCAAAGCCGAAGCTCTTCTGGCCGCTGCCCCAGTAACCCTTGTCCAGACCTTCGATCAGCCAGTCAGCCTGATCTTGCGTAATCTGACCGTCGGTCACCGCCTGCTGAATGGCCGCTTTCGTCGCCGCCGTGCAAGCTGCCTGCACGGCGCTCTGCACGTCGGTCAGCTCGACGCCCGCTTCGTCGGCCAGGTCCGCCAGCGTGCGGCCGCCCCACAACTGCGCGGTCAACTCATCGGTCGTCATCTTCAGCGCCTTGGCCGCCGCATCCAACCCGGCTTGTCCGCAGAGACCGCGTCCGCCAAAACCGTGGCTCAGCGGCGCAGCCGATCGGGCGGGGGCCGCGCCGTGCGCCAGCGCCGTCGAGCTCAAAGCCAGCGCCGCCAGCACTGCCACCAGCACCGCCAATCCTGCAAACTTGGTCAATCGCGTCATACTTTTTCCTCCGAAGAATATCTGACAAGTTGAGATGCCGCCTCGCGCGAGGCCACGCTGACAGGATAGCCGCACCGCATGAAAAGACGCTCAGCATTGGCTGAGAGGAAGCTGAGGAATCGCTGAATATTTGCCCTGAAAAGCGCGGTTTCGCCCGGAGACACGATATACTTAAAGGAGCGGCTGTAGCCGGCCGAAGCAATGAAGATGCACAAGGGGAGTGAAATGAAATCAGGAAAATACCGACTGTTCATGGTGGCCGTCATAGCGGGCTGGCTATTGACGGCCTGCACCGCCAACCCGATCGAGCCAGCAGGCCCGACGGCCCCCACGGCTGCCGGCGCCGCGCCCACCATCGGCGCGCCGACAGCGACGCCGATCTCCGCGCCGCCGAACGACTCAACATCCATTCCGCCGACCCCAACGCCCGCGCCTACCGAGCCGCCGGCCACCGTCGTCGCGTTGAAGTGCGACGGACTTACGCCCGAGCAGACCGAAGGGCCGTATTACACGCCCGATACGCCAGAGCGCACCTCGCTGATCGAGCCGGGGATGACGGGCACGAAGTTGATCCTCACAGGTTACGTGTTGGACGCGAACTGCCAACCCATCGCGAATGCGTGGCTGGACTTCTGGCAGGCCGACGCTGCGGGCGAATACGACAACGCGGGCTACGTCATGCGCGGCCATCAATTCACCGACGCCGACGGACGCTATCAACTGGAGACGATGCTGCCCGGCCTGTATCCCGGCCGCACACGCCACATCCACGTCAAAGTGCAAGCGCCCGGCGGCCCGGTGCTGACGAGCCAGATATATTTTCCGGGCGAAGCCGCCAACGCGGGCGATCAGATCTTTGACCCGGCGCTGATCGCCGAAGTGGAAACCACCGCCGATGGTTTGCGCGGCGCGTTCAATTTTGTAATCAATCCGAAGTAGCGGCAGGCGTCACCACAATCGCCCTGCTCACCTGCCGTGAGCGGGGCGATCCTATTTTGAGCCGGCCGCCGATCAGTCGGTCACGACCCGAAAAGTTGATAGCACGTCCTCAAACGCCTGCTGGCACGGGCTTTTGATGTCGGCCACGTAGGCATCCGGCAGGAACACGCCGAAGATAAAAGCGATATCCTCACGCGGCGTTGAGTAGCTGAGTACATTAGGCTCAATCTGTGCCAGCATCCAATCGTAGCCGGCAAGCTGAACCGTGCCCAACGGCTGCGCACCCACCGGCCCGGCCTTCAGCCACACCGTGCAATTGGGCAGGCTGCGATGAACCAGGTTAGCCTCACGACCTACGCCCATGTCCTCGACAAAATCCCAAACCAGTGGATCGTATTGGACGGTAAATTCCGGCGTGGCGCGATACGGATTGGGCCCGCGATATTCCACCAGCTCAATCGGACGCAGGCTGCGCGCCACCGCATCAAACTGGCTGCGATCCCCAAAGCCGGCTAGGATAATCGGGCGGCCATCAATCACGGTTAACAGTACGGCGCTGTCACCGATAGCCGAAATGTTCAGCCGCACCGCGCGCAGGCCGTTCGCCAATGTCCATTCTTCTTCCGACAGAATCTGACCATTCACCTCGGCCACGCCCTGTTTCTGCCGCGCGATCAATTCATCCAGCGTAACAATCGAACCCTCCTCAGTGGCGATGTCGATCTTGGCGATGTCGGCGGGCACGCCACCCACGCCCACCCGATCGAGCCGCTTCGACCACAGGATCGCGCCGCTACCCATCGCTTCAACTTCCCAGCCGGCCGGATAATCGAGTTCGATGCCGAGCGCCGGATTGCGATACGTCTGAGTCGCCGGCACCGGGCCGATCGGTTCCGGGGTGATCGTCGGTTCAGACGGCCACTTGAAGATTGTGGTTACGCCATTCACTTTAACCGTGTACGTGCCTGCCGGTTGATTCACCATATTCAGCGGCACATACATCCGGAACGGCAACGTATCGCGGAAACAGTGAGCTTCGGTCGATACCGTGCTCTCCAACGAGATTTGAAATTCAAACGGCTTGCGTTCCACGCGGACTTCGGCCAGTTGGGCGCAGGTATCGGGCAGCTCGGCGCTGATGAAGGCGTCGACGGGAATGGGCGAGCCAATTCCAATTTCAATTTGCACGGCCGCGACCGGCATCAACGTAAACGCCGAGGCCACCGGTGTCGGGGCCACGCCTGTCGAAGCCGAGACAATGATTGCTTCCGCAGGCACGCAGGCGCCCAGCAGCAACCCAATAACCGTTAACCCCAGATAGGGCTTGATCGATTGAAACATTTTAGGTCTCCCTTGACTTGATTCTCGTCACCCGGTACGCGGATAGTTAAGCCCGGTAAGGTGTTGGTTATTCCAACAGGAAAACGCTTAAGCGCCAATTTTGGTTCCAGGCCATGTTATAATGCGCAAAGGTCAGCGCGCGCCGTGCCGGGCGAAACCGGGTCGCGCGCAAGGAGGCCCGCATGTCCGTTACTGCCCTCATCGGCGCGCAGTGGGGCGATGAAGGTAAAGGCCACATCGCCGACCAGCTTGCCGCCCAGTCTGCCATCGTCGCCCGCTACAACGGCGGCGACAAC
>Ga0101944_10007640_pt1 | contig 10719 bp, 9 predicted proteins | sample DewCreD2012metaG_FD_75245 | JGI IMG/M metagenome (GOLD analysis project Ga0101944, IMG submission 75245) | Hot spring sediment bacterial and archeal communities from British Columbia, Canada, to study Microbial Dark Matter (Phase II) - Dewar... ...
AGGGTGAGCCGCCTCCCTTCCCCCAGGGCCCGGGGATAGTTATTGCATTTCCCTTCTGTCTCCGATAAGATCCCATCTAATCAGAATCCTTTGTGTTTTCGCCCTGTGACCCGATCAGGCTTGCGAGAGCCTCTCGAAATGCCACCGGAGCAGCGATCAGGCGTTCGAGAGGATGTGAACAATCAGCGTTCCCGGATTGAGATCGTGAAAAAGTTAAGAAGCCTCCTGCTCATCATGTTGATTTGGACTTCCGGGGTAGCTCCCGCTGCGGCAAGGGAAGCCTACTTGTCGGACTTTGTCGTCACCAACACCCGGGACCACCTCCTTGTTTACTTTACCGTCAACAACTGCTTTACCCCAGAAATGAACAGCGCCATTGAAAGCGGCATGGAGACCACCTTCACTTTTTTTGTGCAGCTTTTTGAAAAAAGAGAGATCCTCTGGGATCGAAAAATTGCCGATCTCCAAGTGAGCCACAGCATCAAATATGACAGCCTGAAAAAGCTCTACACCGTGAGGCGCTCGGAAGACGTCAACCGGGAAATCACGACGAGCAAGTTTGAAGAGGCCAAGAAGCACATGTCGGAGATCGTAGCCCTGAAAGTCGTTCCCATGCATCAACTGAAAAAAGGAAAGCGCTACCAGCTGCAGATGATGGCCCAGTTGGACAGGATCAGGCTGCCCTTTTACCTTGATTACGTGCTTTTTTTCTTGTCCCTATGGAATTTTGAAACCGACTGGTACGCCGTGGATTTCAGGTATTGACCTTGATGAAAGCCTATCAGGAAGCAGAAAAAGAGGACGTGAGACGGCGTCGAAGAGAAAGGATCATCATCGCCTGTCTGGTCGTCTTGATCCCCGTCCTTGCCTACCTGGCGATCAAAGTTCTGGATCTCGGCCTCGATCTTCCGATTGCCAGCAGCATCCTTGTTTTCGTTCTCATTAACGTCAACGTGATCCTGCTGCTCCTGCTGATCTACTTGACCATGAGGAATCTGGTCAAACTGGTTTTCGAAAGAAGGAAGAAGATCATGGGGGCCAACCTGAGGACAAAGCTGGTGGTGGCCTTCATCACCCTGTCCCTCCTGCCCACCATCATCCTCTTCTTTGTCTCCGTTCAGTTCATTTCAGCCTCCATGGAGTACTGGTTCAACCTCCCGGTGGAGAGATCTCTTAAGAACTCCCTCGAAGTGGGGCAGAGTCTTTACAGCCGGACGGTCGACGAACTGCTCTCCCATGGGAACACCCTGGGCCGCCTCATCAGTTATCACGGGTATACGCTCACGTCCCGCAACGAGGAGGTGGACAAGCTCATCAACGAAAAACGGGTGGAATACCAACTGGCCTCCATCCGGGTTTTTTCCCAGAGCCTGCAGCAGCGGGCGGTCTCCAGGGATGAGAAGCTCGACCTCAGCCCGTTTAAGGGACCGGGCGCAGATGTCTTGAGGAAAAGCTTTGACAAGGGCACCGACGCCCATGAAATCCAGACCTCCTCGCACGGCCAGCTGCTCAGCGGAATCGTCCCGATCTTTTCCAGAACCGAATCCAAGGCCGTCGTGGGCCTGGTGGTCACGCAGAAGTTCATCCCCGCAGACCTTGTCACGCGGCTTAACGAGCTCCCCAGAGGGCTCGACGAATTCAAACAGCTCAAACTGCTCAAGAGGCCGATCAAAACCATCCATCTCATCACCCTGTCCATCGTGACCCTGCTGATCATCTTCGCTTCCGTGTGGTTCGGCCTTTACCTTTCCAAAGGAATCACGGTCCCCATTCAAGAATTGGCGGAGGGAACGCACCGAATCGCCTCCGGCGATTACGATGTGTTTATCGATCTTCAGGCAAAGGATGAAATCGGGGTCCTGGTCAACTCTTTCAACCAGATGGCCATGGATCTCAAGAACAGCAAGAGGCAGCTGGAGGCAACGAACCGGGAGCTCCTCCGGAGCAATGTGGAGCTTGAGCAGCGGCGGCTCAACATGGAGATTGTCTTTGCCAATGTGGCGGCAGGAGTCATTTCGACCGATGCGGACGGCCGCATCCTGACCTTCAACCGATCGGCGGAGAAAATGCTCGACCTCAAGGCTGAAAAGGCCATCGGCCGGAACTACAAAGAGGTCCTGAACAGGGACCATCTCCTTGCCCTCAATGAGTTCTTCCAGGATCGATACCTCGTGAGAAAAGGGGCATTCAAACGGCAAATCAGTCTTAGGGTCGGAAACCGGGTCCTTCCCCTTCTCGTTTCCCTGAATGTCCTCCGAGATGACAAAGGCAACTCCCTCGGCGTGGTGGCTGTCCTTGAGGACCTGTCCGAAATCGAGAAAGCCCAGAGAATGGCGGCGTGGCGCGAAGTGGCCCGACGGATTGCCCATGAAGTGAAAAACCCTCTCACGCCCATTCAGCTTTCCGCACAACGCCTCAAAAGGAGGTATGGAGCCGTCCTGCCCCAGGAGGAGAGCAAAGTGTTCGAGGAGTGCACGAATATGATTATCGATCAGGTGGAGGAACTGAAGCGTCTGGTCAACGAGTTTTCAAGCTACGCGCGTATGCCCGCACCGAACCTGAGCCTGAACAGCATCAAGCAGATCATCCAGGAATCGGTGAATGTGTACAAAGAGGCCCAGAAGGGGGTGGCGATCGTGTTTCACGATGCGCCAGAGGGGCCTCACATCAACGTGGACCGGGAACAGATGAAGCGGGTCATGATCAATCTCCTCGACAATGCCCTGGACGCCATGAACGGGGAAGGCCGGGTGACGATTGACCTCTCCTATGACTATGACCAGCAGATCGTCACCATCGAGGTGGCGGACAACGGCAAGGGCATCCCTCCCGAGCACAAGTCCAGGGTGTTTGAGCCCTATTTCTCCACCAAGAAGCACGGCACCGGCCTTGGGCTTGCTATTGTCAATAACATCATCAACGATCACAACGGGACGATCCGGGTTCAGGATGAAGACCCTCAGGGCACCCGATTCATCATCGAGCTTCCCATGAAGGTTTAACCGGCGCGCGCCTGTCCAAGTGAACGGCCTTTTATGACGGACTGGAGCAGGATTCACGAAAACAGAGCTTCCTCCATGAGCACGGCGGCCTTGGTGGCCCTCTCTCATGTTTACGGTTCCGGACTCAGGATTTGGATCAAGCTCCGCGAAAGGAGAGGGAAGAACAAGCTGCCGGGCTTTGTGCTGAGCGTCGGCAATCTGACGGCGGGGGGAACAGGGAAAACGCCTGCTGCAGCGATGATTGCGGAGTGGGCTCTCAAGGCAGGCTTTCGGCCGGCCATTCTCTCCAGGGGGTATGGCGGCAGGTACAAGGCCGAGGCCTTCGAAGTGTGTGATGGACAACATCTCTTCTGCACCCCGGCGGAGGCCGGTGACGAACCCTATCTTCTGGCCAAGAAGCTTCCAGGGGTTCCGGTGGTCCTATCCAAGGCCCGTTACAAAGCGGGCCTCCTTGCCTTTGAGCGTCACGGCTCAAACTTCTTCATCTTGGATGACGGATTTCAGCACCTTCGCCTTCAAAGAGATCTGGACCTCGTTTTGCTTGATGCCACGAACCCTTTCGGCAACATGCGCCTTCTCCCGGCCGGCCCCTTGAGGGAGCCGCTGGAGCACCTGCAGAGGGCGGATGGATTCATCCTCACCCGGGCCGGCCGCGGGACCAGCCTGATCATGATGAACTATCTCAAGAGAAAGTTCCGAGGCAAACCCGTGTTTCAGAGCGAGCATGTGCCCGAACGCCTCGTGCTTCCAAACCTCGACCACGTGCATTCTCCCGATTATATCCGGGGAAAACGGGTGGTGGCTTTTGCTGGAATCGCAAAACCGGAGGGCTTCCGCGAAACCCTCCTCGCGCTCGGTGCCCGGATAGCCTTTTTCAGAGCCTTCAGAGACCATCACCGCTTTGCCCTATCCGAGTTTCAGGACCTGGTCGCCGAAAAACAGAAGCTGGGCGCCGATCTCCTCGTCACCACCGAAAAAGACTACGTTCGTCTTGGGCAGCTCGCGCCTACAGAGAACCACCTTGGGTATCTCACGATACGGTTTCAGATCCTCTCGGGGGCCGACGCTTTTTTTGACATGATCAGAGGGAAAGCCAGGGAAGCATGTTGGACACCGTCGACGACAGACTGATTCGTCTTGCTGGATGATGGGAATATTCCGCGGGGCCGTCGAGAAGGTATGGAGAGAAGATGAATGAGGTTCGGGGGGTTCTCCCCATCGATAAATCCAAGGTCCACAGGATCCTGATCCGCGCCACGAACTGGGTGGGCGACGCGGTCATGAGCATGCCCGCGCTGGAAGCGGTGAGAACCCATTTCCCGGAATCCCAAGTGACCGTCCTTGCAAGGCCCTGGGTTTCGCCTCTTTATGAAAGCCACCCGGCGGTCAATAACGTGCTCCCCTACCGCAGAGGGCTGGGAGCCCTGAAGGACTTTTCAGAGTTCCTGAGAGTCGTTCGAACGGTCCGTTCCCTCCACTTTGACATGGCGGTGCTCTTTCAGAACGCGTTTGAGGCTGCCCTTATCGCTTGCCTCGGAGGCGTCAAGATCCGAGTCGGTTACAACACCGACGGGAGGGGGTTGCTGCTCTCCCATTCCGTGGTGAGGGGGAAAGAGGTTCTCAAGCTTCACCAGGTGGAGTACTACCTCACTGTCCTCAGGGCGTTGGGCTGGGACGCACCGACCAGGGACCCGGCGCTCAGCGCCGCGCCCGGCTCCATCACCCGCGTCAGAGCGCTTCTCGCCTCCAGAGGCATCCAGGATCAGGATTTGCTCCTGGGGCTGAGTCCGGGAGCAGCCTACGGCCCGGCTAAGCGATGGCCTGTGGAACGTTTCGCCGCCATTGGAGATCGGGCGATCCGCGAGTGGAACGCCAAAGTGGTGGTCATCGGCGGCGAAAAAGAAAAGGATCTCGGAGAAAAGCTGATGGCCCTTATGGCTCCGGGGGTCGTCAATTGCTGCGGCATGACCGGGCTTGCAGAGGCTCTGGCTCTCATCCGGCGATGCCAGTGGTTCGTGAGCAATGATTCCGGGTTGATGCACGCCGCAGCCGCTCTGAAGGTCCCCACCGTCGCCATCTTTGGGTCCACAGACCCGGCGGCCACAGGCCCCCGCGGCAAGAACGCCAGGATTGTGAAGCACGACATGGAGTGCTCTCCTTGCCTCAAGCCGGAGTGCCCGGTCGGTTACAAGTGTCTTCTTGCCGTCCAGCCCGATGACGTGTGGAGGGAGCTGCAGAAGCTTAGAGCGGAGAGCGTAGAGCCCAGAGCCTAGAGCACCAAAAAGATCGGTTTTCCGTTCGTCGTCCTCCTGGTGCCAGGAACTGGATTCTTGATCCCGGATGTTCTATAAATATTCTTGTAACCGTTTAGCTCTTTGAAATAATCACAGAAAAGGGCCATGGGGGTGTGGCATCTTCGTTGTTCTGTTTTAAGACAGACCCCCATGGCCCGAGCCATCCATTTCAAAGAGCTAAACGGTTACATCTTTTTGTTTTTTTTACTCGTTACTTGTCACTCGTTACTCGTCACTTGTCACTGGTTATTTTTTCCTTGTCGCTCTCCGGGAGATTGTAGGGGAATGAAACAACCTGCCGTATTCATAGATCGGGACGGGACCATCAATGAGCAAATGGGCTATGTCAACCATGTGAGCCGTTTCAAAATACTTCCGAAAGTGCCCCAGGCCATCAGGATGCTCAACCGGCATGGATTCTTGGTGCTTGTGGTGTCGAACCAGTCCGGGGTGGCAAGGGGTTATTACCCCCTCACGCTCGTGGAGACCCTTCACGATCTCCTGATCACCCGGATCAGAGAAAAGAAGGGGACCATTGACGGGATTTTCTTCTGCCCCCATCATCCCGAAGGGTCTGTTCCGGAGTTCTCCCGCGACTGCGAATGCAGAAAACCGAAGACAGGTCTCATCGAGCAAGCGTGCCGCGCTTTTGAAATTGATCTCCAGCACTCTTTTGTCGTAGGAGATATGTGCAGCGACATCGAACTTGCCTCTCGGGCCGGACTCAAGGGCATCCTGGTCAAGACCGGCTACGGGCTTGGAGAGATCGAGTACACGCTGCCCCGGAAGACGGCGAAACCGGCGCACATCGCCGAGGATCTTCTGGGTGCCGTCCGCTGGATTCTCCATTCAACCGCCGTCGGCTGAAGCCGACAGCCAAAAAATCCTCTCATGGGAAGGAGAACGTTTATGGCGATCAGTAAAGAACTTCTCGAGATCCTGGCGTGCCCCAAATGCAAAGGGGACATCTATCTCAATGAGTCGGGGACCGGGCTGATCTGCGACAAGTGCAAACTGCTCTATGAGATCAAGGACGATATCCCCATTATGCTGATCGATGAGGCCAAGCCTTTGCCCTGAGTGTGGACCCATCCCTATTCGAGGATTCACCAGGGCTTTTCAGAAGAGGGGCATTCGGGGTATGATCCTCTTTGATTCAAGGCGAAAAGGAGGATTCCCCGTTCTTCGCTGAAAAAACCTCCAGACTTACAACGGGAGTTGAAACATGAAATATAAGAAAGTCGCACTGATTTTTCCGGGACAGGGGTCCCAGTACGTGGGGATGGGAAAAGAGTTCTATGAGCGGTTCAAACTGGTGAGGGACATCTTTGACGAAGCCGGCTCTGTCCTCGGGTACGACATTGCGGAAAAATGCTTCAAGAAACCGATTCCCGGCGCCAGCATTATTCACAAGCCGGACCTCGACAGAACCATCTACACCCAGCCTGCGGTCATGGTCGTCAGCTATGCGTGTTTCCGGATCTTTGAAGAAATGTGCCGCGAAGTCAACGTTCAACCCAGCATCCGCTTTCTGGCCGGCCACAGTCTCGGGGAGTACACGGCGCTTCTCGTTGCGGGAGCCATGGATTTCAGAACCTGTGCGGATTTGGTGAACAAGAGGGCAACGTGCATCACCGAGTTCAGTGAGTCCTATCCTCACGCCGCTCTGATGGCGATCGTCAATAAGGGAGGCGATCTTGACCGTAGTCGTTTGGAAACCCTGACCAAGGAAGCCCAGGTCTATATTGCGCTCAACAACACCAAGAATCAGGTCGTCGTCGGCGGTTTCAAAAAGAACTTGGAAGAGCTCTCCAAGACCCTCAAGAAGGAAAACCTCTTCTCCACCCTTCTGAAAGTGGAAGGGCCCTTTCACACTCCTTTGATGAGACCTGCGGCAGATCGATTCAAGAACGATCTCGCCGCAAGCCGGATCTATATCGCCGGCAAGCCGGTGATGGCGAATGTCTCCGGCGAAGCCATTGTGGACCCCATTCACATCCGTAAAGAGCTTTACGAACAGATTTACACTTGCGTGGACTGGCGCCGCGGGGCGGAAAAAATGGTTGAAAACGGGGCAGACCTCTTCATTGAAATCGGCCCCAAAAAGGTTTTGAGCGGCATGATCAAAAGCATTGCGCCCAACGTCCCCACCCTCAACGTTGAGGATGTGGCCTCCCTGGAGAGCACCATCAAAGAACTGGGGTCACAGGAAGAGAGCTGAAAGAAGAGGGCTATTGGAAGGTGGGGAAGAGAAAGGGACCTCGCGCCCCCGGGTTTGGCGCCTGAAGGCTTTTCGGGCAACAGCCGGCCAGGCGCCTCAGGCACGGACGAGCTGATGGGAGAGAGAGCAGGCAGGGTCCTCATCACGGACGTCACTCTGAGGGAGTTCGGCCAAAACGTCCCCTCTCCATTCCTCCACCTTTTCACACCCGAAATCAGGATCGAGATCGCTCAAAGGCTCATCCGCATGGGTTTCAGGGGTGTTGAAGTGTTCTCTTGCGTTCATCGTCGCCTTGCCCCTGCCATGAGCAAGCATCTCCTCAGGGCCATCGCCCAAGGGATCGGCAGAGTCGATTTGTGCGACATCATTACGCTCGTTCCCAACAAAGGCGGCTACAGGAATTTCCTTGATCTTGGGCTCGGGCCCGACGGCTACAACCACTCCCTGGGGATTTTCTTCTCCGCCGTGGAAGCCCACAACCTCCTCAACCTGGGAAGACCGATTCAGGAGACCCTCCGCGAGTACCGGGCGATCGCCAGGGACGCAACCTCGCGAGGCATCCGGCTGGTGGCTTACGTTTCAGCGGCATTCGGATTCCGAGAACCCGAAAGGGGGACGGTCCTCAGAGTGGAGGCCAAGTCCGTCGCCGGCTACCTGGACCTTCTGTTTGATCTGGGAGCTGCGGCCGTGACCCTGTCCGACCTCCAGGGGGTTGCGGACCGGGAAGAGACACGAAACCTTCTGGAAGAGATCCTCAACATCCGCAAAGGAACGGGCATCGAAAGAATCGGATATCATCCCCACCATGTATCCGGCGACCGGGCCGTCGCCAACAGCATGGCGGCCTATGAAACCGGCATCAGACGCTTTGACGCCTCTCTCGGTGGGACGGGAGGGTGTGTGACAGGAGCCCCGGGAAATCAGCCGACCGAGACCTTGGTGAGGACCTTCGAGGAAAAAGGAATAGAAACAGGGCTGAAACAAGAAGAGGTTTCAGCCCTGGCCAATTTTGTTGCAAAGGAACTCTATCGTCCGATCCTGCTCCCGCCCGGGAAATCTCCCTGAGATCCTCCGTGGCGGGCTCTTGGAGGACCCGTCCTCTTACGATTTCCTCTTGAGGACTTCCGGCGGAACGACGGCCTTCTCCGGCCACCCCTCCGGGATCACTTGATCCGGCCTTTCCTTCAGCTTGGCCTTGAGTCCCGGAAGCCCTGCCCTCTTGAACGCCTCCCTCGGCTCTTTGGGAATCCTGCCGTTCAGAATGGCTTCTGACCGCAAGCGCCGGCCGATGGTCCGTTCCATGAGGGTTCCCAGTTCCAGGATCCGGTCCACGTCGATGCCGCAAAGATCAATGCCCATTTCGTCCAGCATCACGCACATGTCTTCAAACGTGGTCAGGCCGACCACGTTGGGATCCTTGTAATAGTAGGAACCGGTGCCGGGCACAGGCACCCGGTCCAGGAAATTGGCCGGCTGACCCCCCAGCCCGCCCAGGGTCCCTTCGAAGATATCAATCCCGGCCTGGAGAGCGGCAAGCACATTGGCAAGGCCCCATCCCCGGGTGACATGGAAGTGTCCGACGTGAAGATCCGGGTTGGGAATCGCATCCAGGATCATGGAAAAATAACGGTACACCTGGTGGGGAGGAGCCGACCCGTCGTGATCCGCATGCTCGATGTCATCCGCTCCAATGCTGAGCCAGCGTTTCGTGAATTCCACGGCATCCTCGAACCGGGTGGGCCCGGAAATCGGGCTTCCCCAGATGGTGCTCACGGTCCCGCACATCTTGATCCCCACGTCCTTGCATTTCTTGATGCACCGCTCCGCCTCCTTCCAGTACTCCGGAAGGGTGGTGCCGCTGTTGGCGAAATGGTGCTGCTCATCCGTGGAAACCATCATCAGGACGCGATCCGGACCGATTCCCTGCTGCTTCAATCGAATGGCCCTGTCCACCCCCGTCTCCCGAATGGTCACGGCGGTCCATTCGATGTCTTCCGGTTTAAGGCCTTTGCCAGCAAGCCTCTTGACGAAAATCGGATCCCTCACCCCCTTGAGCACCTCATCGGCGTCTTTGAACTGGGGCATGATCCTGGGATTGCCGAGGTTGGTGGCTTCCAGTCTCTTCACCCCTGCGAGGGCGAGCTCCTGCAAGTAGTAGAGCTTGGCTTCTGTGGGGATCCAGATCTCCTCGTGCTGGAAACCGTCGCGGACCGTAATGTCGCCGAGCCTCACCTTCTTCGGCATCCGTGGAAAAACCTTGAACAGATCATATTCGCTCATCGTGATTCCTCCTTCATCCCTTAATGGATCTGGGCAGCAACATCTGGTGCTGCGGACAGATCGTGTCCGGATTCTGATAACAGCTCCCGGCAAAAGCCACAAAATAATCCCTCACCTTTTTCATGGGCACGATTTCGTCCACCAGCCCTGCCTTTGCGCAGTAGATGGGCCTGGACTGATCCTGGTACTGTTTGACCAGGGCGTTCATGCTCTCGATCACCGGCTCCAGAGGCTTTCCCGCATCCTTTTCCTTGACGAGGCGCCTTGCAAAAGACGCGGCGGCGGCGGTTTCCCCGTGCATGACATAGATCTCGGTGGTTCCCACCCCCAGGGTAAAGGCGTTGTTTCGGGTCGCCTGCGGCCCTCCCATGATGTAGTGCGCGGCTGCAGTCCCTTTCCTGAGAACCACGCAGAGCATGGGGAGATGCGAATCCTCGATCGAATAGATCAGGGACTGGCCCAGGCCGAGAAGTTCCGCGGTCTCCGCGATGTCTCCTACGTCAATCCCGCTGGTGTCCTGGAACCAAATCATGGGGATCTTGTCGCGGCCGCAAAACATGACCATTTCGTTCATCTTGATCAGGCCTTCCCTGTAAAGCTTTCCGCCGATGCCGAGGTATTGTCCCTTGGCATAGCCGGGATAGTCCTTGCCCAGGAATCCCTGTCGATTGGCAATGACTCCAACGGGGAAACCGTCGATCCGTGCAACCCCGCAGTAGACCTCCGGCCCGTAGTCCGGCCTGTACTCCATATGCTCGCTGGCATCAAAAAGCCTGGCCAGGACCTGCTCGATAGGGTAGGTCCTCTTCTGGAGAAAGGGCACGAGGTAGTTCAAGTCCTCCGGGGGGTAGAGAGGCTCTGCAGGCTCTGCCACCCGGAAGGTGGAGGGATCATACTGGGGCATGCCGGCCATGCACTTGCG
>Ga0101944_10007641_pt1 | contig 10717 bp, 7 predicted proteins | sample DewCreD2012metaG_FD_75245 | JGI IMG/M metagenome (GOLD analysis project Ga0101944, IMG submission 75245) | Hot spring sediment bacterial and archeal communities from British Columbia, Canada, to study Microbial Dark Matter (Phase II) - Dewar... ...
CCTTGGCCTCGGCCTCCAGTCGAAACGCTTTATAGGCTTCGAGTGTGCGCAGATCATCGACGGCATCGTTGTTGAAGGTGCATGAATAAAGCCCGAGATCGACCCCCAGATGCCGCTCGTCGTCGGCGCACTGCGCCTTGCCGCATTGGGCATGGTCGATCGTCGTGGTTCGGAAGGGCAACGAGGGTTGCTGCGAATAACGACCGCTGCCGGCCGCCAGCCAAATGTCGGTCGTGTCGTTGGCGCGAACGGCGGGCGTGACTGCGGTGCCGTCGAAGATTCGCTCGCGGATCGTGAGGCATTCGCTCGTGCTGGAACTCATCAGCATGATGTCCACCAGCCCCTGCGCGACGATATCGCGGATTTGCTGGCGGTATTCGTCGAGGGTGCGAAAGCGGGCCTCGCCCGAGTGATGCTCCGGACTGAGACCCGGCGCCGAAAGCCCGAACGCCATGTCGGCGTCTTTCGCGTCGGCCAAAATGAAATCGCGGCATGACGGATCGGCATGGATGCGGGCAAGTTTCTGATCGAGCGACTTGACGGCCATGGTTCCCACTCGACGAAGATTCGATACTTGGGCGCTGCCGCGCCGGGGCAAACGTCATTCTATTATACTTCGCGTCCGATCGCTGCACTTCCTCGGGTAAGGTGCGGTCGGCCGCCCGGCGACGCCGAAAACGGGCGCTGAGTCCCGTCAGCCGCCCGCCGCGGCCGTTCCCGGCTGGTTGCAGGCCGATTAGCACAAAGGTTATAGTGCCTAAATAGTTCCACACAGTTGCGCAATCGGCTGCGGGGGCAACGAAGCGGCCAATTGCGTGTTGTTCCCTGTTTGAACCGCCTTCCGTATTCGCGCTGCGCGCACATCGCAGACTGCTGAGCCGATTGATCCGATGATTCACGCTTTCTTTTGTGCAGGAATCGTGGCGCTTGCGGCCGAAGCGGCCGAGCTGCCTCCGACTTTCGACGAAATCTGCTGGGTTGAGAGCCATTCGCCGCAGTCATTGACCTCGGCGACGAAATTGAAAGAGCTGTTCGAGCCGGTCGAGGGATTCGAAGGCAAGTTCGAGAACTCCTCGCATCACGAATACTCGTTGGGCCAAATGAAGGGGCTTTTTCGCCTAAAAGCCGCATGGCAACCCGAGACGGCTCTGCGATTCTCGCATCGAACGTATCGGCATCGGCGGTTCTTCCTTTGGCGCGGCCGCGAGGGCGCGGCCTTTTATCATCATCCGCAATTCAACAACACGGCCGGTTGGGCGGCCTATCGGATCTTCCGCGACGACGCGGGCAAGCCGTTGCCTACCCGCTGGGAGGCCGTCGCCTACGACGAGGGCCGCGTGCAACAGATGGGCATGGGCACGCACTTGTTGTTGTGCGATGGCAAGCGATTGACGCTTACACGGGGCGGGATATGGGTGTTAGCCGTTCCGTTCGAGGGTTGGCCCGACGAGGTGTTCGTCGATTGCGATGCCCAGGTTATCAGTTGGGAGTTCGTCCCGTGTCGGGGGATGCCGGCGCTGCCGCCGACGCCCGAGGTGGTTTCGCGGATCGGGCCCGGGCCGCTCGATTGGAAGGTGGAAACTGGCGAAGGCGGTTCGTTCAACCGCGACGGACCGCGGGTTGTTCTATCGGCAGCGGCCAACAAGCCGGGGGGGCGGGCCATTGCCCCGCTGCCGGCCGATGCCGTCGGACGGTTGATCTGCTTCGAGCTGGAACAGGCCGATCGCGGCACCGGGGTGCTCGTGGCAGATGCGGACGGCAATGAAATCTGCCGCTTGGCCGTGTGCGGCGATCAGAATCGACCCGAACGGGCGTGGAACCTTTGCGGACCGGGCGACAACAACAGCAACCTTTGGATCGACATGAAGAGCTATCCCGTGCCGTTCATCGGCGAGGGGCCGATCCGCGTGGGAATCTTGGTGGGCGACCGCGCGGCCAAGTTCGCGGTAAGCCCCGACGGAGAGCAATGGACCTGCTACACGCAAGTCATCAATTGCAGCGGAAAAATGCCGGCGCAGCTCGGCGTGTATTGCGTGTCGCATCAAAACAGTGCGCGGTCGATTGCGCTTCGAGGCGTTCAGGTGCGGCGGCCGAAAACAGCGCCGAAGTTCGCCGAGGCGCCGCTGAGCGAATACTTTCGTTCGGTGCTCGAGGGGCCGGGCGGCACGGCGGAGAAACTGGCGTTGATCGGATCGGCGGCGGCGATGATCAATGGATACGACGGCGGAAACCGCGATCTTTTGGCCGGCGCCGTGCAGCGCGTGCTCGATGACGCGGTGGCGGCGGGCGAGCCGGAGACGTTCACGCGAACCTGGCTATCGGCCGTCGGCATGAGCTGTCCGCAACGATTTGTTCATCGGGTTCGCTGGAGCACGGCATTGGAGACGGAGGCGATTGCGCTGATCTATCGTTTCGACTGGGCGAAATTGCGGCGATTGGCCGAAATCCTGCGCAGTTGGCAAGGTACGCGCCGGTTCTTCGACGATCTGCCGGAAGAAGAACGGCCGCTTGCGCGCCTGGCGGATTGGATCGAGAGCGTGCTGCCTCGCCAATGGGCGATGCCGCCCCGTTTGCGCGGCGAGGGCGGGCGTTATCGTCCGCTTTTGCTTTCTCCGGCGGGAAAGGAAGGTTTCAACGCGATGACCGAGCTGCTTTCGACGATCGAGGGCAAGGCGTATCGCGAGGCCTGCCAGATCATTACTGGTCCGGCCGAGCCGACCGCGATCGGCCTGACGCCCGATCCGCAAGACCCGCGGCTCTTCTGCGACTACGCCGTGGCGGTGCGGGGGTTGATCGAACGGAATGCCGAGCTTCGGTCCGTGATGAATGTGGAGTTCTCGCAACTGGCCTCCTTGCGGCTGCAAACCGCCGTCAATAATGCCGATCACGACGGATTGGCCGACGTGGCGTTGCAGTTCGTGGGAACGCCGGCCGCGAGCGAAGCCCGCTATCGCTTGGGCGACCAATCGCTGTCGAGCGGCCGCTTTCACGAGGCGATGGGCCACTATCGTCTGGCGCTGCGAGACACCGCCGAGGCCAGGCAAATACAGGGCATTTCCGCGCGAATGCGCCTGGCTGCGGCGATGATGGGCGTCGACTACGGCGAGCCGGTTCGTGAAGCGGTGCGGCTCGGTAATGTCGAGGTCCAGCCGGCGGAGTTCGAGGGGATCGTCGAGCGAATGCGGCGGCGCAGCCGGCCGCGATCCGGTGGAGTGACCGGCCGCGCCGGCTCGGTGCTGATGAAGCCCCCGGCCGGCCCGTTGACGGGGCGCCGGTGGGGCCAGGTCGAAGACTTCGCATCGGCGCCGAAAGGGACGTTGCCGCGAGAGCTGGACTGGGCGGCGCGGCAAATGGGATTGTTCGTCGATTCCAGCCTGCTTTGCGTGTCGCGAAGCAACATCACATCGTGGAAGCTCGGCGAGGGCCGATCAGAATGGACGCATCCCTTGGAGCACGCGGCCGGCAACACCTCTTGGCCGATGATCGGTCCGCGGCTCGTCCGCGTAGAGAACGCGATCTTCGTGCGACGCGCGGCGAAAGAGCGGCCCGACTTGGCCTGTTTTGATGCCGCCAACGGAAAACTAAAGTGGTCTGTTGCTTTGAACGACGGGCTTGGCTCCGATCCGATCGCGGTCGGCCGCGAGCTGCTGGTATTCACCGTGCAAAAAGTATTCCCTCAGAAATTGCAGTTGATCTTCTCGCGAGTGGACGTTGCCACCGGACAGATCGTTGCTTCGCAGCCTCTAATGGACTTTCTTGACGTTTGGGAGGGCGAGTTGCCCTGTCAGGCCGTTCAAGTGGACGACAAAATCGTGGCGACTGCCGGCGGAGCGGTTTTCTGTTGTCGCCTCGACGGGCGATTGCAATGGGTGCGGCAGCAAGTGTGGATTCCGCCGCGATCGTCGGAGGAACAGCCGAGGCCTTGGTGCCTTCAAAAGCACGATCCGCCCGCGGTGCATGAATCGCTCGTGGCGGCATTTCAGCCGGGAATGCGATCGGTCGAGTTTCTTGATTTAGTCAGCGGTCGGTTGCTCGGATTCGTCATCACGCCACAGATCGATCAGGTCGTTGGTTTCGCGGGCAACCGCCTGGTTGTTCGTGCGGGCAATGAGCTTTGGGGAATCGGAACAGACGCCGCCCAAAGCGTCGTCGTTCGCCCTCAAACCGAGCGGGCCGAAAAGCCAGAGGCCGTCGTCGCCAGCCGATCCGGTTCGGGGGCTTCGGCTGCCGGCGGGTTTCGAGTCGCCTGGCGACACGCGATGCCGCAGCCGACCGAGGCGATTCTGCCGTGCCCGTCGGGCCAAGTGATCTACATCGCCGCCCGGCGGCTGACGGAGGACAACGCGCCGGCGATCGTCGAGGCGGTTTGGGTGGAGGCGGTCGGCGGCCAAATTGTCGCACGGAAAGCAATCGAGGGGCTGACGGCGACGAATTCGCTCTTTGGGCCGATGTGCGGGGCCGATCAATCGTTGTTGCTGCTCGTCGGTTCGCAAGATCAACCGCAGCAGCGAGCACTCTGGGAGATTAGCGAGAAGAAGGCCCCGTAGTTATCCCCGCGCGGTCGAGAACAATCGGTTTTTCAACGGAAATGATGCTCCTGCGTCCGTCAATGGATCGGCAGGCGGGCCTCGCGGCCAAGAACGAGATGCGCGACTCAGGCTGCTTCGGCACTGGGCGAAACGTCGTTCCACGATCGCCGCATTTGCAGGGCATCGAGTAGTTGTTCGAGGGTCAGCGTTTGTTGATCAAGCTCTAAGGGGATTTCCGCTCCGGGATCGCAGAGAAGATCGACCGAGCCGTCCTCGGCGATCAGGTGATCCAACTGCCGGAGCAGCCCATCTTGCACCGCCTGGCGAATCAGATGGCCGCGGGTTGCAGAGATCGTCGCGGCCCGCGGGCCAAGACAATCGGCAACGCGCCGGGCGAGGGCCGGGATGTAGGCGTCGGGTATTTCGACCTTTTGCGGAACATAAACCTTGATTTCCATGGCGATGACTCCTTCACGACGCCGCAGCCGCACCGGGTTTGTGCCCCAAACACGAGTTGTTTTGGATGCCCGCCGATCTCGGTCCGCGGGCGCACCGCTGTGGCCGCGCAGGCCGAGCTACGACCGCGACGGGGCAGCTCATCCTTGGTCTTCTATCGGCCGGTGGAATGGGCGGGTTGCACAGAAAATATCGGTTCTGCGGGTTTTTCAGCCGGTCGGGCGGCCGGCGAGCAACCCGAGGCAACGTCGGAGGCGATCCGAAAACGCGACTCTTTTCCTTTTTGCTGATTCTGTTAAGCTGGGGCGGTGAGGAGAACTGTTGATGGATCAGGCGGAACTCGACCGTTGGCACATGAGCCGCGCGCTGGCGTTGGCTGCGCGCGGGCAGGGCTACGTCGAGCCGAATCCGATGGTCGGCTGTGTGATTGCTCGCGGGGCCGAGATCATTGGCGAAGGATGGCACCGCCGCTACGGCGGCGATCACGCCGAGGTCGAGGCGTTGGCCATCGCCGGGGCGGGGGCAAGGGCGGCAACGGTTTACGTAACGCTTGAGCCGTGTTGTCATTTCGGGAAAACGCCGCCGTGCAGTCGGGCGCTCATTCGGGCCGGCGTGGCTCGGGTGGTGGCGGCGATGACCGATCCGTTTTCGGCGGTGGCGGGACGCGGGTTGGCCGAATTGCAAGCGGCGGGCATTGCCGTCGAGACCGGAGTGCTTGAGGCGGAAGCGGCCGAGTTGAACGCACCCTATCTGAAGCTGCTGCGGACCGGCCGGCCGTGGGTGATCGCCAAATGGGCAATGACGCTCGACGGAAAACTGGCGACGCGTGCCGGGGCGAGCCGATGGATTTCGTGCGACGAATCGCGCGGCATCGTGCATCAACTGCGCGGCCGTGTCGATGCGATCATCGTGGGCCGCCGCACAGCCGATTTGGACGACCCTCTGCTGACGGCACGTCCGCCGGGACCGCGAACGCCGCTTCGGGTAGTGCTCGACTCCTGGGGCGCCTTGCGAAGCGAAAGCCGGTTGGTTGCTTCCGCCCGAGAGACGCCGGTGCTTGTCGCCGTTCGGCCTGAATGCAATCCGGCGGAGCAATCGCGTCTTCGGGCTGCCGGCTGCGAGGTGTTCGTTTGTCCCGGCGAATCGCCGGCCGATCGCTTTGCCGCCTTGCTGGCCGAGCTGGGCCGTCGGCGGTTGACCAACGTTTTGGTGGAGGGCGGCGCAGAGGTGTTCGGCATGATGCTCGATAGCGGGCAGGTGGACGAAGTGCATGCGTTCGTCGCTCCGAAGCTGTTCGGCGGTCGAACCGCGCCCTCGCCCATCGGCGGCTGGGGAATCGAGCGCCCGGAGAAGGCGTTGACGCTTCGCGGGCTGACGCAACGGGTTGTCGGATGCGATTTGTACATCAGCGGGCGGATCGGCAGCCCAGAACCGCACGGCGGCGCTTTGCCTTGCCAAACCGCCGAGCGCGGCCGGGCCGGCGAGCACACTCAGACGGGTGAGAATACCCGGGCCGTCCAGCATAGCCCAGCTGGCCAATCGCCCGGCGCGCAGGAGGTGGCGTGATGAGCCGGGCGGGCGACATGGCGGCATGGCGACGATTGTATCCGTTCGCCTCGCGCGAGCTTCTGATCGATGGCCTGCGGTGTCATTACGTCGATGAAGGCCGCGGCCGGCCCTTGCTGCTCGTTCACGGCAACCCGACTTGGTCGTTCTACTGGCGTTCGTTGCTCAATGGGCTGAGCGATGCTTATCGATTGGTGGCGCCTGATCAAATCGGATGCGGGTTGTCGGAGAAGCCGCCGCGGTCGCGCTATCCTTACACGCTGCGGCGGCGGATCAACGACTTGTGTCGGCTGATCGAGCAATTGGATTTAAATTCGATCACCCTTGTGGCACACGATTGGGGCGGTGCCGTCGGCATGGGGGCGGCCGTCGAAATGCCGGAACGGTTCGAACGATTCGTGCTGATGAATACCGCGGCCTTTCCCGCGCAGCGCTGTCCCTGGCGAATTCGCGTTTGCCGAACTCCGCTGCTGGGCCCGTTGGCCGTACAGGGGTTGAATCTATTCGCCCGCGCGGCGTTGGTCATGGCCACGGCGCGGCGAGCCGGATTGCCGCCCGATGTCCGCGACGGTTTGCTGGCCCCGTATGATTCGTGGCGGCATCGTGCGGCGATCTATCATTTCGTGCGCGACATCCCGCTTTCGCCCCGGCACGAAAGCTATGCCGCGCTGGCCCGAATCGCATCGCGCTTGAGGCAGTTCGAAAATCGTCCGTTCTGCTTTTTCTGGGGAATGCGCGATTGGTGTTTTACGCCCTGGTTCCTCGATCAATGGCTCGCCCGGTTTCCGCGGGCGGTAGTCCATCGTTTCGACGATGCCGGACATTATGTGTTGGAAGACGCCTCCGAGCGGGTTGTTCCCGCGCTGCGCGCGTTTTTGCAAAGCGAGCAACCGGGCAACGCGGCGATCGAGCCGAAACCGGCGGCGAGTCCATAATCATCGGCCACTTGAGAATTGCACGTTGCCCGCCGGGGGGCGGAACCAATGTCGCGTCGATGCCCGCACGCTGGTCGGCCGCGCGGTGCTCGGTGTTTCCTTCCGGTCGCTCTGAAGCGGGACGGCCATTCCAAGAAACGATAGGTGCGCTTCAATGACGCCTTGGATTCGAATCAACTGCTCCGATCTGATGTTCAGCGCTTCGCACTTCATCACGTTCGACGCGGAGCGTTGCGAGTCGGTGCATGGGCACGACTATCGCGTGTCAGTGCGCATCGAAGGCGATGCGAATGCCTTTGGATACATCGTGGACTTCGATTGGGTGCGGAAGGTCGTCCGCGAACTGATTGTTCCTTGGGATCATCATCTCCTCTTGCCGACGGCCCATCCTCGTATGCGGGTTCTCGCCCATGATGCGGCGGTCGAGGTGCTGTTCGCTGATCGTCGCTGGGTCTTTCCGCAGAGCGATTGCGTCTTGCTTCCGGTGGCGAACACAACAGCGGAAGAGCTTTCGCGCTTTCTGGCCGAACGATTTCGCGGACAGTTGGCGGCCGCGAATATCCGCATTCGGTCGGCCGAACTGGAGCTGACGGAATCGCCGGGCTACGCCGCCGGTTGGACGTGGACCGATTAGCCCCGGGCAGGAGCGGGCCAAAGACCGTTGCGCTGTCGCGGCATCGGATGGCGAGTTGCCGGCGGCTCTTGGCATGCCGGTTCGTTGCGGCTCAGTGCGCTGTGACGCCAAAGGGGTGCATAGCGCACCCTCTACAAGAAGGGTTCGGGCCATCGCCGGGGAAAGCCGGCGGCGCTTCGGTTGCCGCAGAAATCGACCAACGGACACGGCTGCGGCATTCGTCCGCTTCGATCGAGTTGCGACAGTCCGTACAGACGGAACAAACCATGCGGCGCGCTGTAGAAAAACCGTGTTCGGTGTTGCGGGGGAGGAGCATTCGCACTGGGGAACAACCTAGGCTTTTGTGAATCGGGCTGTTCGTCCGCGTATGTGCGAGCGCGGGCGGCAACGGGTTGGCGTTACGTCCGCCACTGTGCGGCAGCGGGGCGAGGACGGTTCCGCCAACCGAGGCTCCTTTGGTTCCGGCGGGGAAGTTGATCGTGAGGGTCCAATTGCAGGAAAGGAACGCTGCCGATGCGAGCTGAGTGGATCAACCCCTTCATCTCTTCGCTGAGCAATGCCTTTCAGACAATGCTTTCTTGTCCGGTCGAGCGGAAGGCCGTTTCCCTGAAGAACGGACACACGCCGAAGTACGAGATCAGCGGCGTGATTGGGCTTTCGGGCAAAGCGGTGGGCACGGTCGTGCTGAGCCTGTCGCAGTCCGTGGCCCTGAAGGCTGCCTCGACCATGCTCCTTTACGATGCCGAGACGATCGACGCCGACGTCGTGGATGCCGTGGGAGAATTGACCAACGTGGTCGCCGGCGGGGCCAAGGCGCAACTCGAAGAATACGAATTGATGGTCAGCTTGCCGAACGTGATCACCGGCAAGGACCACGAAGTGCGGTTCCCCTCGAACGTAACGCCGCTGTCCGTGTCATTCGATACCCCTTGGGGCCCGTTGGTGCTGGAAGTAGGGTTGGTGCCGACGGCAGCGGCCGTAGGGATCTGACCGGCGCGGTTGAAGCCGCGCTGTTTGGGCAGTCGATAAGGCGCACGATGGAAGTGCGCGTCTGAGCGAGGACGGCCGCTGTGCGGCGTCGGCGGGCCGGGCTGTTTTCTCGCCGGTCGATCGGAATGGACGGCATCGGCGGACCGCCGCGGTTGACCCGCGAAGAGTCGGCAGGGTTCCGGCCCGTCGATCAGCAGATCGATCGGTCGGGCGGCGCGGCACGTTCCCCGAATGCGGCGGCGATTTTGGAGCGTCGTGCATGGCCCTTACCGACTTGCGCAAAGCCGCGATCTTGCTGATGAGCCTGCCCGACGATCAGGCCGCGGCCTTGCTCTCGAAGCTCGAACCGAAGCAAGTCGAGGCCGTTTCGATCGAAATCGCCAAGACGACCGGCGTCACCGGGGAAGAACAAGAGCAGGTGATTCAGGAGTTCGCCAACGCAAACCCCAACGCGCTGACGGCGCGGGCCGGCGGTTTGGAGGTGGCCAAGCAATTGGTCGAGCGGGCTTTGGGCAAAGGCGCCGGCGCCACATTGGAGACCGTTCGCCAGTCGATCGAGGCGCTGCCTTTCGGGTTCTTGCAGAAGGTCGATAGCCAGAACCTGCTCACGTTCATCATCGACGAGCATCCGCAGACCATCGCGCTGATCTTGTCGCACCTTACGCCGCAGCAAGCGGCCGAAGTCGTCCGCGGGATTCCGGCCGAGCGACAGATTTCGGTGATTCGCCGCGTGGCCACGATGGGCCAAACCAGCCCCGAGATCATCAAGGAAGTGGAACGCGGGCTGGAACACCGCATGTCGAGCATTATGAGCCAGCAGTTCGAGAACGCCGGCGGCGTGGAAACCGTGGCCGAGATTCTCAACGTCATCGACCGGGCGACCGGCCGAACGCTGCTGGAGAACCTTGCCCAAGAAGACCCGGAACTGGTCGAAGAGATCCGCCGATTGATGTTCGTCTTCGAAGACATCACGAAGTTCTCCGACCGCGACATCCAAACACTGCTGAAGAACGTCGAAAGCTCTCAGTGGGCCATGGCGCTCAAAGGCGCCAGCGAGGAACTCAAAGAGAAAATTCTTCGCAACATGTCGAAGCGGGCGGCCGATTTGCTTCGGGAAGAAATGGAATACCTCGGCCCGGTCCGGCTCTCGAATGTCGAGCAGACGCAGCAGCAGATCGTCGATATCGTGCGGCGCCTCGAGGACGCGGGCGAAATCACCATCAGCAACGACGAGAAGGAAGAGCAGTTCGTTCAGTGATGAGGCGATGGCCCGGCGCTGTCGGACCGGCGTCGGTGCATCGCCTTTGCGGAACGGCGGGGGCGTTGGCGAATCGGGCCGCGGCGGGCACAATGAAGGTTTTGCACGGCCTTCGTCCGCCATCTTTTCTCCGCCGAGCCTGTCATGGACCGACCGCTGTGGAAAATCGTTTGGTATGAGTTTTTGCGCCGCGTTGTGCAACTGTTTGCCGTTCTTTTCTATCATGTGCGGCATTACGGCGTGCGGCGGATTCCGGCCTCGGGCGGGGTGCTCGTCGTGTCGAATCACCAAAGCCACTTCGATCCGCCTTTGGTGGGCATGGCGTCGCCGCGACGGATGAACTACTTGG
>Ga0101944_10007642_pt1 | contig 10715 bp, 6 predicted proteins | sample DewCreD2012metaG_FD_75245 | JGI IMG/M metagenome (GOLD analysis project Ga0101944, IMG submission 75245) | Hot spring sediment bacterial and archeal communities from British Columbia, Canada, to study Microbial Dark Matter (Phase II) - Dewar... ...
GGGCGCACGCCCCCCTTAGCCCGGCTGTCCGGCGCATCATGCCGTTCAAGCTGGGTAATGCCATGGGCTTTAAGCCAGGACTGGAGGAATTCTACCTTATCCAGTTCCCCTACCCCGCCAGAATCGGGAGACAGGGCAGGTCGTTTACAAAGTTCGGTTTCCAGTTCCACCAGGGTGGCGGTGCTGGATTCGATATAAGAATAGATTTTTTCTAACATGCAATTTACCCCTTATAATCCTGCTTTTTTCCGGTACACATCCCAGCTGGTACGAACCAGGGTTTCCACATCCGAATACCGGGCGGTCCATCCCAGGAGTTCCCTGGCCCGCCGGGCCGATGCGGTGAGCTTGGCCGGATCGCCGGGACGGCGGCCCACAATTTTGGCCGGGATGGGCCGGCCGGTGATTTTCCGGGCCGCATCGATAATCTGGAGCACCGAAAGGCCGCTTTCGCTGCCTAAATTCACCGTAAGGCTCCGATTGTTTTTTGCCAGATAATCCAGAGCAGCCACATGTCCCACCGCAAGGTCATTCACATGGATATAATCCCGGACGCCGGTGCCATCGATGGTATCATAATCGTTGCCAAAGACCTGGACTTCGCTCCGCATCCCCGCAGCGGCTTCCATGACCACCGGGAGGAGGTTCGCCGGGTTCCGTTCCAGGCCTGTAATTCGGCCCTTAACATCGTAGCCCGCCGCATTAAAATACCGGAGGGCCGCAAATTTAAGGCCCTTCAGTTTATCATACCATGTAAGGAACCGCTCAATTTCCAGCTTCGTAAAGCCATAGTAATTTTCAGGCTCCGTGGGATGCTCCTCATCAATAGGAAGATATTTAGGTTCCCCATAGGTCGCCGCAGAGGATGAAAATACCAAATACTTAATGCCGGTGGCGCAGGCGGCATTTAATATATTGATGGTTCCGCTGATGTTGTTCACCGAGTATTTTTCCGGCTTCAGCATGGACTCCCCGGCGGCCTTAAAGGCAGCCAGATGGATGAGGGCATCAAAGCCCTGGGACATGGCCTTTTCCAGGGCCGGTGCATCCAGGATGTCCCCCTTGATGAACTTTTCTTCGGGAAACAGGTTTTCTTCGAGCCCGCTGGAAAGATTATCAAAGACTGTTACCTCATGTCCCTGATCCAGAAATTCCCGACAGACATGGCTGCCGATATAACCGGCGCCGCCAATAACCAAAACTTTCATGTACCGCTCCTTATCATCTCAGCCCTGGCGAACCGTATCCAGTTCCTGGGCAACCTGTTCCCATTGGGTAGTTAGTTCATCAATCTGACCTAGTATAGCATCTAATTGGGCCTGTATATCCCGTACTTTTGTACCATCCGAATACACTTCTGGCTTTGCCAGAGTTTCTTCCAGGTGTTTTTTTTCGGTTTCTAGCTGTTCCAGCCCTGCAAGCAAGTCCGCTTCCTGCCGCTCGAGGCGCCGTATCTGGGCTTGCCGTTTCTTTTCTGCTTCCCGATAGTCCGCGGCACTGAGGCTGGAGGTCCCAGATATGCCGCCTGCAGGGGTGGCAGTCCCTCTGGCGATGCTTGCGGTGCTGGCCGTTCCAGAGGGCTTTACAGATCCATGGGGGGTTGATGCAGTGGCGGTTCCTGAACTTTCTGCCTCCGACGCAAGCCGTTCTACATAATAGGCATAGTTCCCATAGAATAGCCGGGGGCGGCCCTGGTTCAATTCCAGGGTTTTGGTGGAAAGGGCTTCCATAAAAGCCCGGTCATGGGAAACAAATATGACCGTCCCCGGATAGGCCTTAAGGGCATCCAGGAGCACATCCTTAGAATGAAGGTCCAGGTGGTTGGTCGGTTCATCCAAAATCAGGAGATTTACCGGATGCAGGAGGAGTTGTAATAGGGCCAGGCGGCTCTTTTCGCCCCCCGACAGAACCGAAACGGCCTTATAGACATCATCGCCCCGGAAGAGAAAAGCTCCGAGCATATCCCGCAGTTTGGGGATAAGTTCCAGGGGAGCCTCGGCTTCCAGGGTTTCCAATACCGACTGGGAACCGGTCATGGTTTCCGCCACATCCTGGGAAAAATAGCCCACCGCCACGCCGGTGCCGAGGCTCAACTGGCCTTCATAGTCCTGGTCAATGCCGGCGAGGATTCGGAGCAGGGTCGATTTACCGGCCCCATTCCGGCCGACCACGAGGAGTTTTTCACCGGCCTCCACCACGAGGTCTACACCGTAGAGGGCCTGCCGGCTGCCATATTTTTTGCCCAGGCCTTGGAGGGTCAGGACAAGCCGGCCGGAATGGGGCGGCGGCGGAAAAGAGAAGTGTATCTTTTTGAGCGATTCGGGTATCTCAATCCGTTCGAGTTTCTCAAGCCGCTTTACCCGATCCTGCACCATAGCTGCCTTAGAGGCGTTATACCGGAAGCGGCGGATGAAGTCCTCTGTTTTGGCTATTTCTTCCTGCTGGGCTTCATAGCGGGCCAGGAGGCCCTCCAATTCGACCTTTCGGATTTGTTCATAATTGGAGTAGTTGCCCGCGTAGCGTTTCAGGTTGCCCTGAAACAGTTCATAAACCTCGTTGACCGTTACATCCAGAAAATACCGGTCGTGGGATACCAGCAGGTAGCCCCCTTTAAAATCTAACAGCCACTGTTCCAGCCAGGTGCGAGCTTCGATATCCAGATAGTTGGTAGGCTCGTCCAGGAGCAGTATATCCGGCGCTTCCAGCAGAACCTTGGCCAGGGCGATACGCATCTGCCAGCCCCCGGAAAATTCATCCACAGGGCGGTCCAAGTCTTCCTCGGAAAAGCCCAGCCCCGTGAGGACCATGGCAATTCGCTGGGACCGCTGGTAATAGCCGGAATTTTCCACCGCTTCGTGCAACGTGTGGTATTCTTCGAGAAGCTGGGCGGTTTGTTTGGTGTCCCTTGTAGTCTGTTCCAACTGGGAACCCAGGGCTTCCATCCGGGAAATTATCTGTTGAATACTCTGGTAGGCCGTTTCGGCTTCTTCCCGCAGGGTACGGCCAGTGTGCACAATCCCCGACTGGGGCAGGTATGAAAGGCGACAGCCCCGCTGTAGGGCCCGATCCCCCGAGTCAGGCTGTATCTGACCGGCGATCACCTTCATCAATGTGGATTTTCCTGAACCGTTTGCACCGGCAAGGGCCGCCCTGCTGCCTGCGGCAAGGTTCAGGGATACATCTTTAAGGATATCCCGGTCACCAAAGGCAAGGGAGACCCGGGTAAATTGTACAAAGGCCATGAACTACTGCTCCAAAGCGGGGAAGTACAGGATGATGGGCGAAGGGGACCGCTGAAGTACCATGGTTCCCGAAAGGGATGCGGGGGGGAGGTATTCCAGGCGCAGGCCCTGAGGTTCTGCCTTATACAGGAAATTCACCGCAATCGCCTTGCCAGGCTCCACCGGGCTGGTCTGTCCATCAACCCCCTGGGGATTAAAATAGAAGGTACAGGCCCCATCGTAGGTGGTTCGTATGCTTTCCCGGACAAAGAGCCGCATTGCAATGGTGCCGCTTCCGCTAGCTGTGGGGGGGATGACCCGGGGTACCAGCAGGTCAAAGCCTTCCCAGGTAAACCTTCCATCGGTGGCCAGGGAAAGACGGCCATAGTTTTCGCTCTGGAATACCGAGCCCTGACTCAGGATGCTTTCGTAGAGTTTTTGCCGCCGTTCCTGTTCCTGGGTAATCACATCGCTGACCGGTGTGGGCAGACTGACAAAAAGGCTCGTCTTTTGGGTGCCGCCGTTAACTTCATATTGAACCGCCAGCAGGGTTTCATTTCTCAGGGTTATAGTGAGGGGTGTCCCCTCAAAACGCCAGCTCTTTGCATCAACCTTCGTTATTGATGTATAGGTGTAGGAACGCTCATAACCGGGCAGGACGATACGGATAAGCCCCGTATCCGGGTTTGGGAAAAAACCCCATTGGTCGGTAAAGGTGTCCAGGTCTATGGTTTGGCTGTCTACCATATCCTTATACCAGTCCGGGGACCAGGTTTTACTCAGGACTGATTCCAGCTCAGGATCATTTGACGGGTTGGCCATATTCGCCTGGGCGACCGCAACGGATTTGCCAGCCTCTATTTCAAAGATTCTGAGCCGGTAAGAAAAGCAGTAGCCCGTGGTGCCGTCATCGGTGAGAACCTGGAGCCAATCCCCGGGGAGGGGCTTGTTGCCGCTCATGGCAGGATTGCCCTGGGCTTTAGCGAGGATTTTTACCACCTGCCCTTGCCTGAGCCGATAGACCCGACGGGCCCCGTTGTCCGGTTCTGAGCGAACGGGAAGTCCATCCTGCAGGGTTTCTGCATAGAGGCTCGCATAATCAGCAAATTGTTGGGCAAAGGCCTGGGCCTTGCTTTTGCTGGAAAAATACTGGATTTGCCAGAGGGGGACTTCCTTTTTATCAATAATAGGATCGGTTTTCTTTTCCGGTTTTACCTGATATTCCTTAGGAATACCGATGACATAGACAGCATCTATATTGGATTTGATATAGACGGGAACCAGGGTTCCCGATGGTATCCTGGGGTTTTCTACATTCCACAAAAGTACGCCCCAGCCTAACAGTTTTGAACAGGAGCTTAAAGAACCTGCACCGAGGACCGCTACAAATAGGGCTGCCATCAGGGAAACCAGTTTTTTTCGGTTTAATTTCTGCATACTACCTACTACCTTATACCATCATACATGCAACAATAGACGGTTTGCCGCCCAGGTACATACTAACAGACGGAAGCGGTCATGGGCAACAAGGTCATCTTCGAGAATAGCCTGAGCAAAGAGGTATACATCAAATTCCTTTGTCTCTCCCAGATAGGTAAGGATCCAGCGGGATAACTGCTGTCCGTCATAGGAATTGACGAATTTTGTAACACTGTCTTTTAATTCCCGTATAACACTCTTGTTATTCAGGGAAGTTTTTGTTCTCCTGCGGGTGGAAATTTGCTCGGTAATTTCTTCTATTTCGTCTAAGGCCAGGGCGTTTACCAACGCTGGGTCTTCCCGGTACTGCACCAAAAGCGGATAGAACCGTTCTAGAATACCCACAATACCGGCTATGGAGAGGACTACCTCATCCCTCAAGTAGGGGGGAGGATTTTCTTCCCTGAGCAGATCCAGAAGTACCTGGATTGATTCATAGGCCCCAAAGGTTTCCAGTGCCGAAGCTCCCATGATTCGTATCCGGGGATTCTTTGTCGTTTTAATATACTCTTCTATTTGGGGGCGGAAGTCCTGATCTCCTAGCCGGGCCAGGGCTAGCATGGCTTCCCCGACAAGCATATAATCTTCCGCCCTGAGCAGTGTCCTTATTAAGGGGATTGCCTTTCGAACTCCATGATTGCCCAGGATTCGGCAGGAAATATAGGCTGTAGTAAAGGGGTTATTCTGTACATCTTCTATAAGGGCATCTTCGGCTTCCGTATTTAGGGTTTCCAGGGCTTCGATAGCCCGTAACGCTTCGATCCGAACCGAAAGCCGGGGGGAGCGGAGCCGATCCAGGAGTTCCGTCAGGGCTACCGTACTGGGGGTATCATGCAAGGCTTCCAGAACTTCCCGCTCTTCCTGAACATTTCGGGATTTTTCCAACCGTTCCAGAAGCGTTAAGGCTCGCAGGTCCCGGAAAGAGAAGATAACCCCCAGAGCTCCCCGGAGGGGCAGAGCCCCAAGGCGGATCAGTTTCCGCTGCCAGAAGAGAACCACCAGGAGTAAAAAGATTAGACTGGTAAAGAGGATACGGAAGGCCATGACCTGCGATAGGCCAGCATTGACCAAAGAATCGAGAAAGAGGCCTGCCGCAAAGGAACCTGCCGCACCGGCAATACCGTATACGATATAGTAGAGGATGCCTAAATCGAGCATATCCGTGGGCCGGATAAGACCGAAAAAGTAGGTTTGAGCGACCCCTTCGGTCCCGGCAAAGGCAAAGTTAACCATGAAAAACAGTAGGGCTAGAAATACCGGTACAACCCAGGGGGAAATGGAATTGGCAGCCCCTGCAAAGGGTGAAAGTATGGCTGGCAAAAGACCAATCACTGCAGCAAAGGTATAGGTTATATAGAGGGGTTTAGCCCCTACCCTATCCACCAGGAGCCGGGTGAGGAGTCCGATAGCGAGGGCTCCTAAACTTCCAAAAACAGAATACAGGGAGATGAGACCGTCGCCCTGGGCATAGACATTTCTGCTGTAGACCACGATAAAGGCTCGGGAAACGGAAGAAATGAGGCTGAGGGTTAAAAATATGACAATAAACCGGCGAAAGGGCGCCCGGCGCAGGGCTCGGCGAACCACCGCAAAAAACTCTTCCCGCTTTCCCTGTTCCTCCGCTGGCGGTTCAGGGATTCGGTACAGCATAAGGCTGCCGATAACCCCCGATACAATACCTATCGTCATGAGAAGGGCATAGACCATGAGCGGCGGTTTTCTCCCCAGGAGAAGGGCCACGCCAAGGCTGGTAAACATGGATACCGCACTGGCAATAACCTGGATATGGGTCATATAGGCCCCACGGTCAGGGCCCGCAGCCATCTCGTTCAGTACCGGATTATTGCCAATCATTCCTACACCCCGACTTGCATGAAAGGCAAAGACGCCGATCATCATCAGGGTCAGGGCAATATCGGTTCGGCCCATCCGGTCAAAGAAGGGGGCTACCACCAGGGGGATCATAACCAGGTATCGGATAAGCCAGGAGGTTGCAAAAACATGCACAATCGGGAAACGGCGGACCAGGATTTTTCCCACGGGCATGAAAAAAAAGGCAGTAAAAACAAAGGCATTTAAAATACCAATAACGGTAGAAGTTGCCCCCAAACGCAGGGCATAGAGGGTGATGACACTGCCCGATAAAATAGTAAAAGAAAAGGCGTTAAAACCATTAAACAGATTGTACAATTTTCGGGACTTTTTTAGCTGATACGGGGTCAGGTGACTGGTCATACCTTCTATTCTAACAAGTTACCGGGGAATATTACAAGAGAAGGGGGCATGGAAAACCGCGCTTGTGAATTCCGATTAAAGCGATATACTTTAGTGTATGAAACACCTGGACTCTAAAATCGTCCTTATCACCGGTGGGGCGAGCGGCATTGGCAGGCTTACTGCCCTGGAACTGGCACGGCGGGGTGCCATCGTCATCGTTTGGGATATCAGCGAAGGGGCACTACATACCTTCGAAGCCGAAGCGGCAGAGCAGAACCTCCGCATCTATGGCATGGTCTGCAATATTGCAAACCGGCATGAAGTATACGAGCAGGCTGGGCTCATCAAACAGAAATGGGGTCCCGTATCAATTTTAATAAATAATGCGGGGGTTGTTTCCGGGTCTACCTTCCTTAGCACATCTGATGAAAAGATGATACAAACCATGGAAGTAAATACCATGGCCCATTTCTGGACCCTGAAGGCATTCCTGCCCGATATGATGAGCCAGAATGAGGGGCACATTGTAACCATCGCTTCTGCCGCGGGGATTATTGGAGTTACGGGCCTGGCAGATTATTCAGCCAGCAAATTTGCGGCCTTTGGATTCCATGAAGCTATTCGTATGGAACTGCGGCGAATGGGTAAAGAGATACAGACCACCGTCGTGTGTCCCTTCTTTATCAACACAGGTATGTTTGAAGGGGTAAAAACCCGATTCCCCTTACTGCTCCCCATCATGAAACCAGAATATGCGGCAAAAAGGATTGTTTCAGCGATTCTTCACAATAAGAAGCGGCTTATCATGCCCCGCTTTGTCTACAGCGTGTATCTGCTCAGGCTCCTACCGGTGAGCTGGTTCGACGCCCTGGCGGACTTTTTTGGGGTTAACCACGCCATGGACTCTTTTAAGGGGAGGATGTTTTAAAAAATTAGAGTTGACGGGAATTAAGTATGGTACGAGTATTTAAAAATGAGGTTATGTTAAGATGGAAAAAAAAGAAGTCCATATTCTCCTCGTGGAAGACGAACTCATCAGCGCCTTGCTTACAAAAAAACAGCTGGAGGACTATGGGTATAAGGTCCATCATGTCCAAACCGGAGAAGATGCGGTAAGCATTGTAACAGAAAAGCTTCTACCGGTCGATGTATTGTTAATTGATATAGATTTAGGCTCCGATATGTACGGTACTGAAGCGGCGGAGCGCATATTAGCCCATGAAGATATACCTGTCATTTTTTATTCTTCCCATGCTGAACGGGATGTGGTTGAAAAAACTGAAGGAATTACTAGTTATGGGTATGTCCTTAAAAACGCGGGGATTGTAGTTCTGGACGCATCCATAAAAATGGCGATCAAGCTTTTTACTGCCAAGGTAGAACAAAAACGCACAGAAGAAAAACTGCGGGAAAGCGAAGCCCTGTTTCGTGCTGTTTTTGAACAGCATACGGCGGTTAAGCTTTTAGTTGATCCGGCAGATGGAAAAATCCTAGACGCCAATTTTGCGGCAGAGCAATTTTACGGTTGGACCAGGGAACAATTAAAAACCATGTATATACATGATATTAACACCCTCTTCAGGGAAGAAGTTGCCAAAGAAATGCAGAAGGCTGTGGAAAAGAAACGGAATTATTTCCAGTTTAAACACCGCCGCGCCGACGGATCCATCCGGGATGTGGAAGTGTATAGCAGTACATTGGAAGTGAAAGGAAAACCGATACTCCATTCAATAATTCATGATGATACGGAAAGAATATGGGCGGAAAGGGAACTCCAAAAACAACTGAAAGAAAAGGAAATCCTCCTTAGGGAAGTTCATCATCGAGTTAAAAATAACATTGCAACCCTCATTGCCCTTTTAAGATTCCAGGCTGATACCGCCAAAGACTCTCAAGTACGGAACGGACTATTAGAAGCCATAGCACGAGCCGAAAGTATGCAGGAGCTCTATGAAAAGCTCCTCATTTCAGGAAACTATCAGGAAGTGTCGATGAAAGCCTATTTTGAAGACCTGATTAATGCTATTGTCGCCTTATTTTTAAATAACCTGAATATTACAATACAAACATCCATTGCTGATTTTCACCTGGATACAAAACGGGCGACCACCCTTGGCATTATCACCAATGAACTCCTGACCAATGTCTTAAAATACGCCTTTGTAGGCCGAAAAACTGGCACCATTCTGATACAGATAAAAAAAGAAGGCCCCCAGGTGAGCCTCCTCATAGAAGATGATGGAGTAGGTATTGATGAACAAAAACTACAGGCAAAAACAACGGGCTTTGGACTAACCCTCATAAAAATGCTGGCGGAGGAATTAGGGGGAACCTTTACCTTACAGAATAACCACGGCACAAAAAGTATGGTTCAGTTTGAGCTGTAGTCCATTACTGGTCCCTGGGCATACTGTTAGGATCTTAGCGGGCCTCTAAATCTGCAATAGTGTCGTTAAATTTACCGTAAATTTGACGGAGTTGTTGTCAAATTTAGGCTTTTTACCCCAGTACAGATCATCTCCCTGGCAGAAACATAATCTGTTCTAAAATTGAAAAATGCATTAGACAAACCTATAATTATAGTGGAGGAAGGCGCACCATTCAGCGCCAAGATTGCAGATGAAAGAACGTTTGTTATTCTTGACCATTATTGCACTAATTGTAAACAACATGGCCATTATGGCCGAAGAACAGGCTAGTCCTTTAGAGGCTACTGCTACAATAAGACGAATGAACTTTATTGGTTTTGATTCGTCCGATATAGATGAGTCCGGCCGGGCAATCCTGGCAGACCTGGTCAGGCGAGAAATTGCCCTAGCACCAGGATTTTCCCTCGTTGAACGACAGGACCTTACCGCGGTTTTAAAAGAACAAGAACTCAAGCTTTCGCTCCTCTTCGAAGGATCAGGTGCAACGAATATCGGCCGCCTTATTGGAGCCGATGAGATCATGGTTGGCCGAATCGGCCGGCTCGGTACCCTGTATATCATCATACTTCGCATTATAGATGTAGAAACCGGAGCGGTACGTTCAGCCATAACCGAAGAATATATCGGTCCCATAGAGGACCTTCGCAAACCAGTTCGAATCGCCGCACAACGAATTCTTGGGATTCCAGGTATAGAAGTAAAACAAGGTGAATATATCAGTATCGATACGGAACCGCCAGGAGTTTCAGTGTATATCAATGGGTTATTCGAAGGCAGTGCTCCTGTTGTAGTGCGGGTACCCAAGCCGGGGAAATATGCGGTTAAATTAAGCGCAGAGGGGTATAAAGGATGGGCACAAAACATCGCTGTGGATACAGATTCTACATATTTTTTAAAGGCTAGATTAATACAGCAAGAAAAAAACGTAGACGAACGTATTAAGGCTTTGCAAGACGGCAGAACCGCCCTGTTAACCTTTATAACCCTCTATGCGGCAGCAGCATCCGAGGCAACCCTCTATGCCTTTGGATCTGATAATATACGACTTTATATTGGGCTACCTCTGGTGATTTCACCCCTCGCCTTTTTTGGAGCTCTTAAAGGGACGGAAGGGGTTGTGATGAATAGCGGCCGTTCCCTCATGATCATTTCAAGTACCCTGTGGGGTTCAACCTGGGGTGTAGCCGCAGGATTTGTATATAGCTTGGATGCGGCCGCACAGGGGAGAAATGAAACTACCTATAACCCTGCATTTGCCGGTCTCAGTGTTTTAGGCGGTATTCTTTATGGAGGTGCAGCCTATGCACTCACCACCAGCCCCGAACCCTTCCCAGCGGCCCGGGCATGGCTCTTTAACCTGGGGTCCATG
>Ga0101944_10007643_pt1 | contig 10713 bp, 10 predicted proteins | sample DewCreD2012metaG_FD_75245 | JGI IMG/M metagenome (GOLD analysis project Ga0101944, IMG submission 75245) | Hot spring sediment bacterial and archeal communities from British Columbia, Canada, to study Microbial Dark Matter (Phase II) - Dewar... ...
TTCTGATCAAAACAGCCCCAGTTCCCAGCAATTGTGGGTAATGCTCAGCAGCACAGGGCGGTCCTGAACAAGCGCGACCTTCAGTCCCCGCCGCGCCGCCGCAATGGCGGCGCACACGCCCGCGTAGCCGCCGCCGGCGACCACAAAGTCAAAGCGCCCCCCGTCTTCGGGCCCCTCCGGCAGGCCCAGCGCGCGCTTCCGGAATTGCGCCAGCTCGGGATCGGATCCGGGCGGTGGACCGGCGGGGGCGCCCGCGACCTCTTTGGCAAAGAACAGCGCGTCGCAGCGGCCGTCAAACCCCGTCAGGTCCTCCAGTTCAACAATCGCCTCGCCCGCTGGAGTCTCCACCACGCCCCCCTCCCACCACCGCCACGCGCCATCGCCGCCGGCGCCGAACTCGCCGCCCACCGTGTTCCCATTGAGCCGGACACGGAACCGCCCCGGCCCCTCCGGCGCAACCCAGTCGCGCGTCCGGACCCACAAGCGATACTTTCCGCCTTCCCCAAAGTGAACGCGCGTCCGCGCATTGGCCACCGGCCGCCCCAATCCATGCGCCAGCAAATACGCCGATCCCATGACGTCCATCGCCTGCTGGTCCATCACCCAGCCGCCGTAGTCGTCAAAACTCTCCGCCTCAACAAAGACTCCGGTTCCGCTCCCGGGATCACTGATGGGTCGCTCCCTTGCCGACTCGCTCATTTCTCATACTCCTGACCGGCGCGCGGGCGGAACAGCAATGCCTCGCGACCGGCTTGTGTGATCGGGGCCGCCTGGCCGCGCCCCATGACGGCGGACCTGTATCTATCGAAAATCTTATCCGTGTATCGGGTGAACCACTCGTCCAAGTCCCTGTGAAAGCGCAGAGAAATCTCGCGCATTTCAGAGGACAGACTGGAGTTCAGCAGGTTGTGCCGTTCTCCGGGATCATTGCGCAGATCATAAAGTTCATGGGGACCATCCGGATGGCGATGAATATACTTCCATTCTTTTGTTCGGACCATGCGCGCGGCGCCGTATTCATCAAAGACATGTACCCGGTCGCGCCAGGAGGATCGCGCCTCTTCGCCGCCAAGCAAATCAAAGAAACTTGCGCCCGGAAGGGCCGATGCCTTGGGATGCGTAAGGCCGCAGATATCGAGAATCGTCGGAAGGATGTCATACTGGCTCAGCAGTTCGTCGCAGACACGCCCGGCGACAATTCGCTCCGGCCATCTCATGATACACGGGATTTTGATGGAGTTCTCATACAGGTTGAGCGGCCACGTCGCGTTGCCCTTGCCCCAAATCCCATGATGGCCGCAGCTGAAGCCATTGTCGCTCATGAAAACGACGAGCGTCCTGTTCGCGTCGCTTGTCTGATCAAGTCGCGCCAACACGCGCGCGATCGCGCGGTCCATCGCCGTTGTCGCGGCGTAATAACCCTTCAAATACTCGCGCGCCGGGATATTCTCCTGACGGGCGCGCGCCGGACTCGCCAGCTTGCGGGAGAAGTCGAAGTCATGAACACGGTCAAGCCATTCGTGAGGCGGCTCCTGCGGGGCGGATTCAAAAGGGCAATCGTCATAGGACGCAACAATGTCTTCGGGATGCTGATCGAGCCATGGGCTGTGGGGCGCGGTGAAGTTGAGAAGCAGACAGAAGGGCCTTGGGTCGCCCGACACGTGTTCAAGGAAGCGGATGGCCTCATCGGCCAGGATGTCGGTCAAGTAACCTTTCTCCTGCGCGACGCGGCCGCCGCGCACGATCTGTGGATCGCGATAGGCTCCTCCGCCCAGGGGCGTCGTGATCCACTCGAAGAAGCCGGGGCGCGGCGTCGCGCTGTCTCCCAGGTGCCATTTTCCGATCTGGGCGCACGTGTAGCCGCTGTGCGCCAGAAGGGTCGGCCACAGCGTCCTGCCCTCCAGATAATCCACAGCGCCAGGCCCGATGTTGCCCCCCTGAATCCAGTCCAACACGCCATGTCGCGAAGGCATTTCTCCCGTGAGAATCGAGGCGCGCGCCGGGGAACAAACAGGAGAGGCGCAGAAGAAATTCCGGAAGTGAATGCCCTCGGCGGCCAGGCGGTCCAGACACGGAGTGCGAATCTCTCGATTGCCCGCGGCGCCCAGCGCCCACCAGCCCTGATCGTCGCTCAAAATGAAAACGATGTTGGGACGGTTCACGCACTTGCTCCTCTTAACCGAGATCAGGCCTTGCCCAGCTCCTCGCAAAGACGCGCATAGCGCGCGACCGTTCGCGGCGTCGCCGAAATCACCTTACCCGTGGCCCCGCCGTTTTGTGTGTAGTCGTAAAACTCATGCAGGCGCGGGCGTTCGTCCTTGTGCCCGGCGTTGCGCGGACGGCCCAGGTAGATCGGACTGCCATGGACAGGGCTGTCTATTGCGCCCACCATCCAGCCCGGCCGGCCCGCCTCTGCAAAGCGCTTCTCCTCGGCCGCAAAACTGCCCGGGAAGCCGCGATAAAACGGCGAGCCGTTGCAGAGCCAACCGGCCTGGCTGAGGACGACGAAATCTCCATCGCGGAACAGGACGCGGCTGCGTCCGTCACAGACCGAGGTGATGAGGTATTCGAAGCCGGCGTCACGAACGGCCTTCCAGAAGTCGAATTGCGCCGGTCCGGGCGTCGAATCATCCACGCGGCCATGGTGATCGCCAAAGCAATAGACGCCGCGCGGGGCAAAGCGTTCCCCCGCGACTTCGGCGATGCGGCGGCGCGAATCGGTCATCAGGGCCACGATCTTTTTTGCGTCACCCGCCGTCTCCCAGATGATTCCCGCGCCGGTTGAGTGCAGCACCGGTTCGACCAGCCCCAGCACGCCACCTTCTTCCACGGGCACATGCATCGCCTCAACGGCGTCGGGATCGAAGTAATAGCGCTGCCAATGAACTCCGGAACCCAGGCGCTGTTTGGTCATCGCGCACCAGTCCTGAAACGTCAGCACGGCGTCATCGTGCGACAGTTCGCCCGAGTGCAAGACCCACGAGGCGAGGATTTTTCCCTCGGCGGCCCATTGGCGCAACTCGGCGTCCGATGGCTCCAGATCAAAGCAGGACTGCGCCGGTTGCGGCAGCGGCACGGGATGGCGCGCAAACACCGACAGGATGTGGCGGCATGGCTCGACGACGTTATAAGCCATCGGGCGCTGCGCCAGCGGGATCAACTGCGGGTCGCCATACCAGCGGCCGTAGGCGACCTGCTGCTGCTTGCCGGCGGTCAGGCGCAACATCTGGTCGCGCCGCTGTTCGCCCTCCGCGCGGCTGCCATAGCTGAGGAAGAGGCGCTTTTCGCGCATGCAGAACGGCAGCATGTATTCGGCGGTGATGGGTTCCAGCGTATCGACGGCCTGTGCCCAGCCGATCCACTTTTCGGCGAGGGCGAGGACGGGATCGGCAGCGTCGGCCTCGGCCAGGCGCTCGATCTCAAATCCGGCGTCGCTCCAGGCGCTGAGATCCGTGGCCGCACGGACAAAGGCAAAGGCCTTGCGCGCGCCCGCCTTGCGCAGCGCCGCGATGTCGCGGGCGGCCGTGTCCACCGGCAACGCCCAGGCGCCCCGCGAAACGCATTCGGGCCACAGTGCCGGCAACGGAACAATCCCATCTTCCGCAATCAGAATTTCGGGTGGCGCCGGGTTCTTCAGTTTGAGCGCCCTGGCCGCCCTCTGGTAAAGCGCCAGGAGCGAAGCCCTGCCATCGATGATGCGCCGGGCGCCCTGCCGCAACAGCGAATCAAACACCGCGACGCGGTCCAAACGGACCACGGTCGTCCGGTATGCCGCCAGCGCCCGCGCGATGCGCACGGCGTGTTGTCCGCCAATGACGCCGCTGCCATGCGGAGCGAACAGACCGCCTTCTTTGTGGTCCGCGCAGTAATACAGATCAAAGTCCGCCCCCGCGCGTTCGCACATTCCCCCCAGCGTCATCGCCACCAGCGCCTTGCGGGCATTGGCATACGGCGCCACCAGCAGGACCAAATCCGTTTGTTTGGCCATGGAAGACTTCCTTCAATAATCAAGTCCCGGATTCGAACAACGCCGTGCCGACGCGGACGAGGGTGGCCCCTTCCTCGACGGCGACCTCGAAATCATTCGTCATGCCCATCGAGAGGTGATCGAGCAGGGCGCAGGCCGGATCGAAACCATCGGGCGGCGCCGCGAGAAGCGATTCACGGAGCCGGTCGCGCAGCTCGCGCAAACCCCGAAAGATGGGGCGTGTCTGTTCGGGATTTTCGACGAAGGGGGCCATCGTCATCAGGCCGCGCACGCGCAACGCCGGAAACAAGAGGATGTCGCGCAACGCTGCCTCGGCGCCGCCCGGCGCCCGGCCTTGCTTGCTTTCCTCGCCTGAGATATTGACCTCCAGAAGGATGTCATAAGGGCGGCCAGCCGCGGGCGCCGTCTCGTGGGCGCGCGCCAAGGCCGCGGCCACGCGGACGCTATCCACCGAATGGGCCATCGAAAACAGGCGGGACACGAGTTTGGCCTTGTTGGTCTGGATATGGCCGATCATGTGCCATTCGATGTCTGCGGGAAGGCCGGGAATCTTCTGCTGCGCTTCCTGGACGCGGTTGAAGGCCATGAGGCGCTGGCCGGCGGCATGGAGTTCGCGAATCTCTTCGAGAGAACGGTTCTTGACGACGGCGACCAGACGAATCGCGTCCGGTTCGCGCCCGGCGCGTTGCGCCGCGGCCGCAATCCGCTCCATCACCCGCTCTCGATTTGAAGCAATCGACATTGCGCGCCTCCGGTCATGCCTCCCAAAACGAGCATAGCCGGCGCCGGCTTGCGATCCAACGCCAAATCACGGGGGAGCGGGGGCAGTCCCAATCCGGCAGTTGTGGCCCACGGAACACTCGGAACACACGGAAACAGAGGACAGGAAGTCTCATGTCTGACAAACCCATTGGGTGAGACGTTATTCGAGATTAAATTTCGTCCTTTCCGCGTATTCCGCGTGTTCCGCGGGCTTCAACTGCCGGATTCAGGATTATGCCACAGAAGCGTCTCTCAACTGCGGCGGAGACCTTGGCGGAACAATCGAAGCGTTCGACCAATCGTCGCGAAGCGCTTTGGAGTGTGGAGGCTTGCCTCCGCTATGGAGGGCTTTGCGGCATGGTTGAAAGCGGAGGCAAGCCTCCACACTCCAAAGCTAAAGGCCGACCTGGTCCTGTTGGCGGCGGGGTTGAAAGCGGAGGCAAGCCTCCACACTCCAAAGCGCTTCGCGCAGATACGGCCGTTGATTTCTCCAATTGCTGTCAACGGCCGGGATGAGCAATCGCTTTTCTCGTCCCCAGGGCTTCCAACCTTCGGCACAAAATGTTGTGATGAACCTTTAATCCAAAATCCGGCAGTTGAAGCCCGCGGAACACGCGGAATACGCGGAAAGGACGAGATTTAATCCCACATAACGTCTCAACTCATGGGTGAGAGTCAGACATGAGACTTCCGGTCCTTTGTTTCCGTGTGTTCCGAGTGTTCCGCGGGCTTCAACTGCCGGATTCGGGTTCAAAGTAACATTTCACGCCGGCGCCACTCCCAAAGCGGCGTCGCCGCTGCGCTCTGCCGCCGCACTCCACAGGATGGTCGCGCAGGGCGGTCCGACTTGTCCCATTAAACGGGAACTTGATTTGCGCTCTGCCGCTGCACTCCACAGGATGGTCGCGCGGGGGGCCTATTCGGAGTCGTTTTGAGCAGGACGATCGTTGAGGTCGATAAGGCCGGGGGGAAGCGTGACGTTCAGGAGGCGCGCGGTCGCATTCACTTCGCCGATGAAGGCGCCGGTAAAGGGGATCAGGAAGGTCCGGTCATCGGGGCGGCGGACAAGGAGGCAATCCTGTCCGCCGAAATCCTTGACTTCCTCGACGCGGCCAAGAAGGTCGCCGGAGGGCTGGTCAACAACGTCGAGACCGATCAGATCGCCTTCGTAGAACGCGTCCTCGTCGAGGTCGGGGAGGTCGGCGCGGTCCATCCATAGTCCGGCGCCGCGCAAGGCGCCGGCGTCGTCGCGGTCATCCACGCCTTCGAACTTGGCCAGAATAAACGTCCCATGCGGCCGGAAGGCCTCCAGCCGGACGGGCCGTGGCTTCTCATTGGATGTGGGATTGAGCAGATACAGCGTGACGTTGAGGGCTTTTTCCCAGACGGCGGCTTCGCTGCAGACCGCCAGGACGCGCGCTTCGCCGCCAAGGGAATGGGGCCGGGTGACGTGGCCCAGCAGCATCAATGCTTCGCTCTGGGGCGCGGATCGGTTGCGGATTGTTCGCGCGAGCGGCGGCGCCATGGTTACTCAACAATTTGCAGGAGGGACTTTTTGTTGAGTTTGGTCGCGGCGGCGCTGAGAATCTTGCGCATGGCCTTGGCCGTCTGGCCGCCTTTGCCAATGACCTTGCCGACGTCGTCGGGCGCGACCTTGAGCTCGAAGATGATGCTGTTTTCGCCTTCGACGACCAGAACTTCAACTTTCTCGGGATGGTCCACAAGGGCCTCGGCCATATACTGGACCAGTTGCTTCATCGTGATTTCTTCCGCCATGGCTGTGTCATCCTGTCGCTGGAGTGTCAACGTGTGGGCGATTCGAGAAAGAAAACGAAAAGGAACGCGCGCCTCCTGCAAGGCCGCAATAATCATGCCTGAAGCGAGGCCCCCAAGTCCAGAGGTGTTTTTCACCCTCTGGCGGGACCGGCCGCATGGCGCGGGACACGAAAGACCTTACTGGGCTGAAGCCTCCGCGGCGGGCGCCGCAGCGTCCGGCGCGGCAGCCGGCGCGGCAGCCGGCGCTTCAGCGGCCGCCTTCTCAGTTTTCTGCGCTGCCTTGGCTGCCCGTTCGGCCTCGCGAGTCGCCTTGTCTTTGATTTGGTGATACTGCTCGTGGCCGGGCTTGACGGACGGGCCGAAGCGGCTTTCGTGGAACTTGCGCATGATGCCTTTGCGCTTGAACAGCGAGCGGATCGTGTCCGAGGGCTGGGCGCCCTGTCCCAGCCAATACAGCGCCCGGGCCTCATCAATCTGAAGCGTGTCTTCGGGCCGCAGCGGCTGATAGTGGCCAATGGATTCCACGATTCTTCCGTCGCGGGCCTTGCGCGAATCGGCGACCGCGATGCGGAAATAGGGCGCTTTACGGCGGCCCACGCGCGTCAATCTGATCTTTACCGACATGTCTTTGCCTCCGAGCTTATATGGTCTTGCTTTATGTTTTCAAGAAAAACACTGACGAACACGGACTTGCATGGACCGACACGGATTTTCGACTGAACTCCGGGCCTGGCCCCTTTTCATCCCCCGTTTCTCATTTCTCATTCTCTATCGCCGTTTGTGTTTCTTTTTCTTCTTCTTGGGCGGCGTATAGTTGGAGCCAAGGCGGCCGGCCGGATTGCGTCCGCCGCCGCCCTTGCGCGCCGCGGCTGCGGGAGCGCCGCCGCCCATACCCAGCATGGCGCCCAATCCGCGTCCGCCGCCGGCAAGCATTTCTTTCATCATCTTGCGCGCCATGTCGAACTCGCGCACCATGTCGTTGACGTCGGTGACCGAATTGCCGGATCCCTTGGCGATGCGCAGGCGGCGGCTGCCGTTGAGAATCTCCGGTTTCTCGCGTTCCTCCATTGTCATGGACTGAATCATCGCCTCGAAGCGGGCGATCTGTTTTTCGTCGAAGGCTCCTTCGTCCTGCTGGGCGAGTTTGCCCAGGCCCGGAATCATGGAGATGACGTCCTTGAACGACCCCATGCGCCGGACCATCTTCATCTGGTTCAGAAAGTCCTGGAACGAGAAGGTTTCGCGCCGAATCTTCTTCTGCATTTCGAGCGCTTGCTTCTGGTCCACGACCTCGGCGGCTTTCTCGACCAGCGACACGACGTCGCCCATGCCCAGAATGCGCCCGGCCATGCGGTCGGGGTAAAAGAACTCGAGATTTTCAGGTTTCTCGCCGACGCCGGCGAAGACGATGGGCTTGCCGGTGATCTTCTTGATCGACAGGGCGGCGCCGCCGCGCGCGTCGCCGTCCAACTTGGTCAGGCAGACGCCGTCAATGCCGACCTGTGAGGCGAACGCCTCGGCGCTGTTGACGGCGTCCTGCCCGGTCGTCGAGTCGGCAACGAGGAAGGTGAAGTCGGGGTGGACCAGATTCTTCAGCGCCTGCAACTCGTCCATCTTGACTTCATCGATGTGGAGGCGGCCGGCCGTGTCAAAAATGACCGTATTGAACGACTCGGCCACGGCCTTGTCCATTGCCGCCGCGGCGATTTTGACGACGGGGTTCTGCGTCCCCATCTCAAAGACCGTCGCGTCAACAGTCTGGCCGACGACTTTCAGTTGTTCGACAGCGGCGGGACGGTAAATGTCGCAAGCGACCAGGAGCGGTTTGAAGCCTTCCTTTTTGAAACGATGGGCCAACTTGCCCGCAAAGGTCGTTTTGCCCGAGCCTTGGAGGCCGAGCAGGATGATCGTGTTGATCTTGTCTTTGGCCAGACTGAAAGTCGCCGGCTGGCCTCCGAGCATCTCGACGAGTTCATCATGAACAATCTTGATGAACATGTCGCCGGGGCTGACGCGGCTGACGACTTCGGTTCCGAGGGCCTTTTCGGTAACGTGGGTTGTGAATTCCTTGACGACGCGAAAATTGACGTCAGCTTCAAGGAGGGCCAGACGAATCTGTCGCGCCGCTTCCTTGATATTGTCTTCGGAAATCTTCCCCGTTCCGCGGATCGAACGGAAGACGGACTCCAGTTTGTCGCCCAAAGCTTGAAACATTATTGCGAGGTCTTCCGTTCCAGAATCGAGACGGCCCGGTCAAGTTCTTTGACAATCCAGTCCGTCGTGTAAAGCACGCCGGCCGAACGCCGCACGCGATCTCTCAACGATACCAGGACTTCCCGCGCGTCTGACGCTTCCGAGGCCGCGCCGTCAGAGGCTGAAAGGTCTCTTGCCTTTTTCTTACTCTCTTCCAGCAGTTTCAGCCGGCTCTCGATCTTCTCCAGTGTCAAAGTCGCATGTTTGACGGCATCATGGACTGCCTGGCGTGAGACCATTTCATCATGGGCGATTTCGGCAAACGACAAATCCTGTTCGAGGTGAAGCCGCGCCAAGCGTTGTTGCTTGTCGGTCAACAGGTCTCCATAAAGGTCCAACAACTCGTTGAGCCGGACCCTCTTCTCGAGCGAGGTATCCGCCAAAGCCGGATCATCTGAAGTTGTGGATTCTTCGGCCATCGCCTCTGCAGTTGCGTCAAATATAAATACTTTGCAGCGCAGCGGGGGCTCATTGTGGGGGCTGGCCGTCGCGAGTCAAGGAAAAGTTTGCGATTAAGAGCCAGTTGCAAAATGTGGATTGGAAGGGAGCGGGGGCGTCTCGCCCCCCGCAAATCAGGGAATAAAATCATCAAACCGGGGGCGAGACGCCCCTGCTCCCTTCATTTTGCAACTGGCTCATTAAATCAGGAATTTCGCTTGAAGTGAGGCGTCCGATAATGGGAATATTTTTCTTTGAAAAACAAGCGCCCCGCCACTTGTGTTCATCTCACGGGGAGGTAATCAGGCATGTGCGGAATCATCGGATGTTGTGGCAGGAACGACGTGGCCGCGTCGCTGGTCGAGGGTCTCAAACGGCTGGAGTATCGCGGATACGATTCGGCGGGCATGGGACTGATCGCAGGCAACGGCCAGATGCTGATCCGCCGGGCGGTCGGTCCCGTGGCGCAGCTTGAGGCGGCGCTGGCGGACGACTTTCATGGGACGACCGGCGTCGCTCACACACGCTGGGCCACGCACGGCGTCCCCTCGGTCAAGAACGCCCATCCGCACACCGACGCGTCGAATCACGTCGCGCTGGTCCACAACGGCATCATCGAGAACTACCAGACGATCAAGGCCTTCCTGGCGGCCCAGGGCATTGAGTTTCGCAGTGACACCGACACCGAGGCGCTGGCGCAATTGATCGGATACCATTACAAGGGCGACCTGTTCGAAGCCGTCCGCCGCGCCCTGCTCGAAGTGCAGGGCACCTACGGGATCGCCGTGCTCGACTCGCGCCACCCCCAGATGATCGTCTGCGCCCGCAACGGCAGCCCGCTGATCCTGGGCATCGGCAACTCGGCCAACTGGGTCGCCTCGGACGCGACGCCGCTGGCCGCCCATACGCGCAATGTCATTTATCTCGAAGACGGCGAGATGGCCCAGATCACGCCGGACAGCTACCGGACGTCGAAGGTGATTTCGCGGGAGACGGTGGTCAAGACGGTCGAGCGGATCGACATGGAGATCGAACAGCTCGAAAAGCGCGGCTATCCGCACTTCATGCTCAAGGAAATCCACGAGCAGCCCGAGGTCATCCGCAACGTCTGCCGCGGGCGGCTCAACGTGGAAACGGGCGAGGTGCGCCTGGGCGGGCTGACCATTGACAACCGGGAGCTGAAGAAAATCCACCGCATCATTATCAGCGCCTGCGGGACGTCCTGGCACGCCGGCCTGGGCGGCGAATACATGCTCGAGACCTACGCGCGGATTCCCGTCGAGGTCGAATACGCCAGCGAGTTCCGCTATCGCCGCCCGATCCTGACGCCCGAGGACCTCGTCATCGTCATCAGCCAGTCGGGCGAGACGGCCGACACGCTGGCGGCGTTGCGCGAGGCCAAGGCGCAGGGCACGTCCGTCATGGGCATCTGCAACGTCGTCGGCTCGACGATCGCCCGCGAGACGCACTTCGGCGTCTATACGCACGCCGGGCCG
>Ga0101944_10007644_pt1 | contig 10712 bp, 10 predicted proteins | sample DewCreD2012metaG_FD_75245 | JGI IMG/M metagenome (GOLD analysis project Ga0101944, IMG submission 75245) | Hot spring sediment bacterial and archeal communities from British Columbia, Canada, to study Microbial Dark Matter (Phase II) - Dewar... ...
AGAGGTAATTTCAACCTTTCCTGTAATCAAATCCTTTACAGGATGGTTCCCTCCGTGATGTCCAAACTTTAGTTTATAAGTTGTTCCTCCCATCGCAAGCCCGAGTATCTGATGGCCAAGACATATTCCAAAAACAGGCTTTCTTCCAATCAATTTTTTTGAATTCTCAATGCCATATTTAACTGTTTGAGGATCACCGGGTCCATTACTTAATACTATTCCATCAGGATTCATATCAAGCACAACTTCTGCAGGAGTTTGAGCGGGAACGACAGTAATATGAAAACCAGCTTCCTTAAGATTCCTCAGGATATTGAACTTGACCCCGAAATCGTAAACAACTACTTTATAGGGTGAAGGATGAGGGATGAAGGATGAGTTTTCATCCTTATACCATTGAACATTGATTGTTGAACTGTGTACTCCTGCGGTAGGGGGACGCCATTTCCAGACATCCTCTTCCCATGTATATATTTCTTTTGTGGTAACCTGTTTGACCAGATCAAGAGCTGATATCCCCGGATGTGCCCTCACTTTATTCAGGAGATTTTCAGGGTTCACATCGGATGATGAGATGATTCCCATCTGGGCTCCGTGATTTCTCAAATGCCTCGTCAAAGCCCGGGTGTCAATCCCCTCGATAGCCACGATACGGTTTTCTTTCAAATACCGCCCGAGTGAAGACGATGAACGCCAGTTGCTGGGAAAATCAATGTACTCTTTCACGACGAATCCCTCGGCCTTCGGGCCATTGAGGGATTCATGGTCATCAGGTATTACCCCGTAATTCCCTATCTGCGAATAGGTCATAACCACAATCTGCCCCTTGTACGAGGGATCGGTCAAAATCTCCTGATAGCCTGTCATGGAGGTATTGAAAACGACCTCTCCTATGGATTCCCCATCGTATCCGAATGAAGTGCCCTCGAAGACGGTTCCGTCTGACAAGACGAGCAAAGCCTTACCATTCATAGAGCTTCCCACCTGCAATGGTATAAAGCGGCATGCATTTCAAAAGCCATCCTGAAAATGGAGTGTTTTTGCCTTTTGAGATAAAATTTTCCGGATCGACACGGAATTCCCTGTTTGTGTCCACAACCGTTACATCGGCACACCCCCCGGCTCTGAGCGTCCCCTTATGAATCTGGAGAATCTTCGCGGGGTTAAGAGCCATCTTTTCAATGAGCTGGGCGAACGTGAGAATACCGGCCTCAACAAGTCTCATGCTCAGCCCCAGTGCCGTCTCGAGCCCTGATATCCCGAAGGGTGCCATGTCGAATTCCCTGAGTTTTTCATCCCGGTGATGCGGGGCATGATCGGTGGCGATCACATCGATCGTGCCATCTTGCAAACCTTCACGGATAGCCTCAACATCCCCCTCGGTTCGCAACGGCGGATTCACCTTTGCGTTCGTGTCATACTGACGAACGGCATCTTCGGTGATTGTGAAATAGTGAGGACAGGTTTCGGCTGTGACATGAGCTCCTCTCTTTTTTGCATTTCGTATCAGTTCGACAGAACCTTTCGTGGATACATGAGCAATGTGCACCTTGCCGCCCGTCAGTTCCGCAAGGATGATGTCCCGGTAAATCATGATCTGCTCTGCTTCAGCGGGGCTGCCCCTGAGACCCAGGGTGATAGAGAGTAGTCCCTCATTTATGACACCTCCATCCGATAGCGAAAGATCTTCAGAATGGGAGATAATGGGGACGTTGAATGCCTGTGAATATTCGAGTGCCCGTCTCATGATGAGACTATTCATAACCGGTTGCCCGTCATCCGAAAAAGCAACGCACCCTTCTCGCCGCATGGTGCCGATCTCTGCAAGTTCCTCGCCCTTTTGCCCTTTCGTAATCGCTCCGATGGGGAGGACACTACATACCCCCTCTTGCGAGGCTTTTCTCTTGATAAACTCTGTAACGCTGGCATTGTCATTTACCGGGAAGGTATTCGGCATGCAGCAGACGGTTGTGAAGCCCCCTTTCACAGCGGCCATGGTACCTGTCTTTATGGTTTCTTTATGTTCAAACCCGGGTTCCCTGAGATGTACATGCATGTCGATAAGACCGGGTATGACCACAAGGCCTTTGGCATCGATAATTTTGGTGTCGGGTGTCTGATCTCCGAGAGATGATTCAAGAATCTTGTCGGACTTCGTCCGAGTCATGCTTCCTTGACCGTGCACCCGTATTTCTTTGATCTTTCCGTTCTCTATGAAAATATCACCGGTGGCATCTATGCCCTGTGAAGGGTCAATGATGTGTCCATTCCATATATGAATATTCACCGTTTCACTCCTGATAATAGATACATGATCGACATCCTCACCGCGATGCCGTTCGTGACCTGCTCGAGTATCACCGAGCGCGGGCCGTCAGCGATCTCCGAAACGATTTCTATCCCCCGGTTCATGGGCCCAGGGTGCATGACAATAGCATCCCCTTTTGCGAGGGAGAGGCGTTCCGGCGTGAGGCCCCAGTTTTTTGCATATTCCTCTGTGGAGGGGAAAAACCCCTTCCCCTGCCGTTCCATCTGAATTCTCAGCATAATGAGGACATCGGCGCCTTTTAAGCCGTCTTCCATGTTATGGAAGACGGAGATGCCCGTTTTTTTCAGATGCTCAGGGATCAGGGTCGGTGGCCCGATGAGCCGAATATGCGCTCCAAGGGCTGTAAGGCAGTATACATTGGACTTCGCAACCCTGCTGTGCATTATGTCCCCAATAATCGCAATCTCGAGGCCCTCGATCTTTCCCTTCTTTTCCCTGATGGTAAATGCATCGAGGAGAGCCTGTGTCGGGTGTTCGTTTGTCCCATCCCCGGCATTGATGACGGCTGCATGAAGATGCCGCGCGAGAAGGTGCGGCACACCTGACGAAGCGTGACGTATGATGATAAAATCGGCACCGAGAGCCTGTACAGTGAGTGCCGTATCAATGAGGCTCTCTCCCTTCACGACACTGCTGGTAGGAACAGAAAAATTGATGACATCGGTGCTCAGTCTCTTTGCAGCGACCTCGAATGATGTTCTCGTGCGGGTCGAAGGCTCAAAGAAGAGGTTCACGGTTGTTTTCCCACGTAAAGCAGGCACCTTCTTGATATCCCTCCCCAGGATATCTTTGAACCCGGCCGCGGTGTCAAGGATCAGGGAGATCTCTTCGAGGGAAAGTTCCTTTATCCCGAGCAGATCTTTACTACGCAGCACCTTTCTCTTCCCCGCTATCTGATTTCTTGAGTATGACCCGGTCTTCAAACCCTTCTTCTTTCATCTGAACCTCGACAATTTCACTCATCGATGTGGGGATGTTCTTGCCGACATAGTCTGCCTTGATTGGAAGTTCCCGGTGACCCCTGTCGATCAAGACGGCAAGCTGGATTGCTGCAGGTCGACCGATGTCCATTAATGCATCCATGGCTGACCTGATGGACCTGCCGGTAAAGAGGACGTCGTCGACGAGAACGATTTTCAGATCATTTACTTCAAAGGGCACCTCCGTTCTCCGGACGACCGGCTGCTGCCGGCGTATATGCAGATCGTCCCGGTAGAGGGCGATATCGAGGGATCCGACAGGGATCTCCTTTTCCTCTATGTCCCGGATTTTGGCGGCGAGTCGCTGAGCGAGGTAAACACCGCCCCGCTGAATGCCGATGAGGCAGAGACCTGAAATCCCCTTGTTCTTTTCGATTATTTCATGAGCCATACGGGTCAGCGCCCGCTCGAGATCCTGCTGGCTCATCAATTCCTTTGACATATTTCTCCCTCTGATCTGGGGCTGGCGAGAAATGGATGAGATGAAGACATAAAAAAACCTTCCCTCATGCATGGAAGGTTTATTCCCAACGTTGTGAGCAGCATGTGCTGCCTCCTTACCTTCTCAGCCTCTCAGGGCCACTCTTAAAGGTAAGAATAGTTAACCACAAGCACCGGACTTTGTCAATTACATCCGGCCGAGAGGTATACGTCATTAGTGTTAAAATAATCAGATGCCCGAAAGAAATCTCGTTATCAGGGGAGCCAGACAGAATAATCTCAAGAATATCGATCTTGACCTGCCCCATAATCGGGTCATAGCGGTCACCGGAGTTTCCGGATCAGGGAAGTCCTCTCTTGCCTTTGACACCGTTTTTGCCGAAGGGCAGTGGCGGTTTATTGAATCGCTGTCGACGTATGCTCGGCTGTTCCTCGAGAAAATGGACAGGCCTGATATCGATGACATTCAAAATATACGTCCCGCCATAGCCCTTGAGCAGAAGAATCCTGTCCGGGGTTCCCGCGCCACTGTCGGGACATTGACCGAACTGTATGATCTCTTTCGGCTGCTCTATGCAAAAATTGCCACTCCATTCTGTCCCATATGCGGCGGGGAAATACGAGCATGGGACCCTTCGCAGGTCATAGCGGAGCTTCTCGATCATTATGCAGGTGAGAAAGCTTTCATATTATTCGAGACAAGGGAGCCCATTGGGGAACTCCGGAAGCGGGGATTCCACAGAATATGGCATGATGGTGAGGTATTGGACAGCGATGCGCTCGTGAAAAATCACGTAGGTTCTTCATCCGACGACTCTCTCTCGGTCATACTGGATAGGCTTCTCATTCGGGCAGGATCGCGGTTATCGGACTCGATCGAGATGGCGTGGAGAGAGGGTCGGGGGAAAATAACCATACTCATTGTCAGAGAAAAGGAATTTCGGCCTCTTGTATTTTCCTCGGGAAATGTCTGCGATACCTGTAATATCGAGATACCGGCCGCCTACCCGTTGCTCTTTTCTTTTAATCACCCCGTTGGCGCATGCCCGGAGTGCAAGGGATTCGGAAATATCCTGAAATATGATGAGGATCTCATAATTCCTGATAAGAATCTATCGCTCTCCCAGGGGGCTGTGGATCCGTGGAATAAGCTCGCATATCGATGGTGGGGCAAGCAGGTTCTGAAAAACGGACCAAAAGAAGGACTTGATGTGAACAAGCCGTATGCTGCGTTTGCGGAGGATGAAAAAAAATTGCTCTTCAAGGGAAGCGGCAGTTTTTACGGCATCGATGATTTCTTTGAGGCGATGGAGGGCAAGCGGTACAAACTGCACGTTCGGGTTTTCCTGAGCCGCTACCGGCGGCCTGTCACCTGTGCTCTCTGTCGAGGGAAAAGACTGCAACGGGATGCTCTTGCTTACAAGATTGCGGGGCTGGACATCGCATCGCTCTGCATGATGCCGGTGTCAGATCTCGTCGAGTTCTTTCGAGATCCCGATATTTCGCCGTTTCAGAGAGATGTGGCAAAGGAGATTCTCAGGCAGATTGACCTGAAGCTCGGTTTTCTGAAGAGAGTCGGACTCGATTACCTGAGCCTTAACCGTGACGGGCGAACACTCTCCGGAGGAGAGTATCAGCGGGTGAATATGTCAAACCAGATAGCATCTTTTCTCACCGGCACCCTCTACGTGCTCGATGAGCCGACCGTGGGGCTCCACGCGAGGGATACGGAGATAGTCTCCGGGATCATGTCGGACCTCTCGAAACTCGGAAACACCGTTCTTGTGGTGGAGCATGACAAGGGCGTCATCGAGTCGGCCGATTGGGTTGTTGAGATGGGACCCGGTGGCGGTGATCAGGGAGGCAATATTGTCTTTTCCGGACCGAAGGAAGAATTTCTCATGGCTGATACGCTCACTTCCCGATGCATAAGGGGCGCCGAAGAAAGGACGGAATTGGTTCCGAAGCGGAGAAATGGCGACGGGAGAAAGATTCTTGTAACCGGCGCATCGGGGAATAATTTGCAATCGGTTGATCTTGAGATACCGCTTATGAAATTGACGGTGGTAACAGGGGTATCGGGGTCGGGCAAGAGCAGCCTCATTGTGCAGACACTTTATAGAATAGCAGCCCGGGAATTCAAAATAGAACAGGTTGTTCCGCTTCCCTATAAGAGCGTCGAGGGATTGCAACACCTGAGGGGGATCAAGCTCATCTCCCAGTCGCCGATAGGCCGCAGTCCACGCTCAAATCCGGTGACATATCTGAAAATCTTTGATCTCATCAGGAGCCTCTTTGCTGAGCAACTGGAGGCCAAGGCCCAAGGGTACAGCCCCGGATATTTTTCTTTCAATGTTGCCGGGGGGAGATGCGAAGAATGCAAAGGAGCCGGTTATCAGAAAATGGAGATGTACTTTTTTGAGGATCTCTACGTGAAATGTGAATCGTGTAACGGCAAGAGATACAAACCGGAGGCACTCCGTGTGCAATTCCGCGGGAGGACGATCCATGATGTCCTTCAGATGACTGCGGATGAAGCGTTTGAAATGTTTGGGGATATCCCCAAGATACAAAACAAGTTGGAGTTATTGAGGGATATCGGTCTCGGATACATCAGATTAGGACAACCGGCAACCGCCCTTTCAGGGGGTGAGGCGCAGAGGCTTAAGATATGCGCCGAGATGATGCATGTGCCGCTTGCGTCGAAATCGGTCGGCAGGATGGGAATGCGGAAAGGGTATCTCTACATCCTCGATGAACCGACAATCGGGCTCCATCCCCGGGATGTAGGGGCATTGCTCGACATACTCCAGAGGCTTGTGGACGCCGGCAACACCATTATTGTCATCGAACATAATCCCGACGTGATAAGAGCTTCGGACTGGGTCATCGACCTCGGTCCGGAAGGTGGTGACAGAGGTGGGAGGATCTTGTTCACCGGTCGGCCGGAAGATATCATTTACGCCGAAGACTCATACACGGGGAAATACCTGAGAGAAAGTCTTCTTAAGAAAAATAGCATCACCAGTAGTTGAGCAGCATGAGGAGGTTGCCCACAGGTTTTCATCTATGCAATCAAAAGATGAGAGATGACGTATAGTTATTCCTCGTGAACCTCGAGAACAGAGATTCCCTGGCACCAGAAATCATGAAGGCAATCGGTTGTTAGGTTCTCCCGGAAACTCTATCCTTCACTTCTGTTCGACGAAGAAATTACTGAGGAATTCGGCGTCTTTGGGAGGTAGATCAAACTTCAAACAGGCATCAGCAACCAATTTTGACAAACTGATCTCAGGATTTTCAACCCGCTGGTCTGATATCCATTTGACTGCTCTCCTTAGCTGTTCGCCTTCCGGGAGAATGCTCATGTATTTTTCCCTCCTCCTATGAAGAGTTGATTGTTGTGGACGTATACCATACTATAGCACACCGGTATACCGGATGCGTTTGTCCCCTCGTATCGATTCTCGCAGTGCGCAGCAGCCGTAATCACCATTTTTCCCAATGAATATTTTCAGGTTTGAATTTGTCCTTCGGTTGATCTTTCCCTGTGGGATGGCCGACAGGAATGACATTGAGCGGGATGACGTCCTGAGGGATACCGAGGGTTTTTCTCACGAAATCCATCCTGCCGGCATCCGGATATGCGGCGGTCCACACCGCGCCTAACCCGAGGGCTTCGACGGCCAGTAATATGTTCTCGCTTGCGCATGTGCTGTCGATGATGGCGAATTCCCGGCTTTTTTCGTATGCTCTGTCCGGGATGGCACAGACGACAATCGCTGCTCCTGCCTTATCCAGCATTTTTGCATACGGCAGTCCTTCTGCCAGGGTATCAAGGGTTTTGCGGTCGGTGACGACGACAAATGACCAAGGTTGCATATTGACCGCGGTCGGCGCCGCCATGCCCGCCCTGACGATCTTTTCCAGAACTTCCTTGCTTACACTCTGCCCGGTAAAACTCCGCACACTCTTGCGGTTATGTATGACGGTCAGGGCATCAGGCATTTTTTCCTCCTTTTCTGCAAACACGGTGGACCAAACGGGCAACAAGACCATGACCACGAAGATACTCATAAAGCATCCAGCCTTTTTCATTGCGAATCCTCCCTCATTGCGATATGTGTTCGATTCCAGCTAAACAGAACATCCTGAATATTTTACAGCAACTCCCCAATGGTTTTATGATTTTCTCTGGATTGAGAAACAAGGAGTGAATAAGGTGTAATAATGTATGGAGATTCCGTTCGAAAGATGGCATGAGGCTATTCTCAGGCGAAGGTCACGGCGGCTGTATGAAGCGAGACCGCTGCCGGAAGAGATATTAGGAAGTCTCACCGCATTCTGCACCGAATTTCACCCCTTTGAGACGGCAAGGGCGGTGATCGCAACCAATACGGAGATGGTGTTCAGAGGCATCGTGGGTGCTTACGGCAAAATTAGAGGTGCTCCCTCATTTATTGCCTTCATCGGAGATACGAGGGACCCTCATATTCAGGAAAAGACGGGATATACGGGAGAGGGGATCGTACTGGAAGCGACTGCCCGTGGGCTTGGGACATGCTGGGTCGGCAAATCATTCGATCAGGAAACCGCATCCGCCGTCGTGGAGATTGAAAAACACGAGCGCATCCTTGCCGTAACGCCCGTCGGCCATGTGCCTCAAGAGCGATCTTTTGAAGAACGGCTTCTAACCGGATTCGGGCGGACGCACAAGAGAAAACCGCTTCATGATCTGGTGAGCGGGATGCCTGAACATGCTTGGCCGGAGTGGGTCAGGCTGTCTCTCCTCTCGGCACGAACAGCTCCTTCCGCAGTGAACAGGCAGCCATGGCGTTTTCTGGTGGAACCGGGCAGTATCACTATCTCCGTGGATGATCTGCGTGATAGCTATGGCATCTCAAAGAGGCTGGATTGTGGCATCGCAATGCTCCACATCGAGGTGGCTGCCCTATTGGGCGGATTTCGGGGGCATTGGGAGTTTCTGGATGCTCCCCGAGTCGCACGGTTTACCGTCTCTGCCCGACACGCGAAGGAGCCAGGGCAATCAGCGCGCCATACGGCAAAATAGCGACTACCCCTATTTAGTGTCTGTGTATAAAGTCGATATAGGGACAAACTTTTCAAATGTTCGTCTGAAATATCAATGCTTAATTCTGAGCCCGTGGCTTCCCCTTTTCACGGATGATACCCCTTCCTTTACCAGAGGATGGTCGGAGAAGACAAACTGGAATCGAGTCGGGGCGATGAAGACAATCTCACTGCCCCAGCGTTCTGAATGAAGAAGACGCAACTTGATCAGTTTAGGATTCTAGATGCGGGTTTATTCCACAGAAACCAGGATACGCATTCCGCGTATACAAGCCCTGTCGACCCTATTTGTCTGCCGTTATCTTGACAGCCGTAAACATTTTGTTTATTATTCATATTGTGATTAAGTCTTTTGCCTGTAAAGAAACCGAGAGACTCTTTCACGGCCTGCGGTCCCGTAAACTGGCACACGATATACAGGAGCGAGCTGTCATCCGACTCGCCCAGCTTGACGCTGCCGTAAACATCGAGGATCTTAGGCTTCCGCCATCTAATCACCTTGAGGCGCTCGCAGGAAAGCGAACAGGACAATGGAGCATTCGCGTAAATGACCAGTGGCGCATCTGCTTTAGATTTGAGGCTGATGGAGTGTATGATGTGGAAATAACGGACTATCACTGAAAGGAGGTATGTTATGAAGAGAGATTTCACGCCGGTCCATCCCGGCGTGATACTGAAAGAGATAATAGACGAACTTGGCATATCACAGGCTCGCCTTGCGCGTGACATCGGAACATCCGCCATGCGAGTCAGTCATATAATCAGGGGTTCCAGGCCTGTGACCGGAGATATTGCCCTCAGACTCGGGAAGTATTTGAATCAGACGCCTCAGTTCTGGATGAACTTGCAGTCGAACTTCGACGTTCAAGTCGCACAGGAGAAGATCGGCAGGAAATTGAACAACATTAAACCACTCGCTGCCTGATCTTGTCTCCTCTATATATTTAAGCTATACACTCATAGTCGGCTGGATTTGTGGACGATGTGTGAAGTCGCGAGTTCCTCTTGAGTGCAGCCAATTGGCAGGGAGACGTCTAACCATCGACTTCGAAAGATGGTCTTGACCCCTGAATAAAAAGATCGGGTATGCACATGTCAACAGGGATTACACATCATTCAACTATTTCACGGGTGCGCCCTTCTATCAGTCTGTTGAGCCGGAATCCGGTGATGTTGCCTTGAAGTCGCTGGATGCCGGATTGAGGACTTCCGGCATGAGAAAGAGAATACAAGCTGTGAACACTATTTTCAGACTGTTAATAAGTGAACAGCGTGTGCCCGCTTTCCAACTACCTCGGGCGAGTAATCGAGCCGTCGAGGCAGGGTATCCCTGCCACCATGGGCATGGATAATCTCGTCAATGAATGTTTTTTATGTCGGCTGAACCCAATCACACCTTCCCTCCGGTCCTATACGCTGTTTTCACTCCCTGCATTGTTCTTCTTCCTGCTGCCTTCGTATAGCTCGTATTCGAGGAGGCGGCATTCTATCCCGCTGTTGAAGAACTGAATCCGCCGCTTTGCCCTCAGTCCCACTTTTTTTGCCAGATCGAGATTGCCTGTAAAGATGTATCCCCGATACCCGGTGCACTTTTGCTTGAAGAAGTCGCCAATGCCGCGATAAACGTTTTCAAGCTCCTTAATCTGGCCCATCCTTGCCCCATATTCGGGATTCAGTATTACTACGCCACCACCGGCAGGGGTAACGGTATCTGCATAATTGCACACCCCGAAATCTATCAGATGCTCCACTCCCGCGGTGGCAGCGCTTTTTCTTGCAGCTTCGACCGCTTCTCTTCTGATGTCGGTCGCGACAATCCTGCCGGTGATGGCTTTCTTGGCTGTACTTTTGGCCTTTGAACGAAGATCGTC
>Ga0101944_10007645_pt1 | contig 10712 bp, 9 predicted proteins | sample DewCreD2012metaG_FD_75245 | JGI IMG/M metagenome (GOLD analysis project Ga0101944, IMG submission 75245) | Hot spring sediment bacterial and archeal communities from British Columbia, Canada, to study Microbial Dark Matter (Phase II) - Dewar... ...
AGAAAACGCTCGCATAGAAGGCTTCGTAGGACGCCACCCGGCTGCTCGCATACCATTCGTTCGGAATCGAGGCGAAAAAGGCGTGGAAGATGTCCCGAAGACCGTCGATATCGGCATCTTCCAGACAACGGTACAGCCGATACTGGTTGTTCTCCTTCACCGCAGGCGCTCCGGACAACCGATCGAGGATGGCATCCGTCAGGCTGAGCTTGACCTCCAGATTGGGAAACCTCATACGATATCCGATTTTCGATCCGATCGGCTCCCGGGATCGGATCGTCAGGTATCCGGTCTGAAACAGGAGCGGCTCGATATCGATCCGGTCCACATCGAAGGCCCCCAGCATCTGCTCGGAAGACAACACCTTTTCGAGATTCGGAACGGGATAATGCCGCTCCTCGATCAGCTTGATCAGAAACGACGGACTTCCCGTCTCGAACCAGTAGCTTCGAAAATCCTTCGTGTCGAGAAACAAGAGGATATCGAAGGGGTTGTAGACCGGCTCACCCAGGAAATTGTACCCGTTGTACCAGCGCCGCACCGCATCGAGGTCCACACCGGAAAGCCGCTCGGCAAAGGTCGCCACCATCTCCTCGTGGGTGTAGCCGCAGATCGTGGCATACCGCTCGTGAAGGGTAATGTCCTGCAGGTTGTTCAACCCGCTGAAGAGCGATACCTTGCTGAACTTGCTCACCCCCGTGATGAACACGAACTTCAAATACCGATCCGCATCCTTGATCACCGAATAGATGTTCTTGAGCTCGTCCCGGATGTCGGTCGCAACAGCCGGCTTGTCGATGTTGTCCAAAATCGGCTTGTCGTATTCGTCCACCAGAACGACCACCGGTGCCCCTTCTCGATCCGAAAGCCGCTCGATCAGCTCCATGAACCGGCTTCGGATGGCCTTTCCCTTCAAAACGATCCCCTGTCGTTCGAGAATCCGCTCGAGCATGTCCTCGAACACCACCCGAAGTTCCGCCACATCCCGAATGACTCCGGACCCAAAGCTGATATGGATCACCGGATACTGCCTGTCCCAATCCCAGTGATCCTCGAGATAAAGCCCACGGAACAGCTCCCGATTTCCCAGAAACGCTTCTTCCATTGTGCTGAGCAGGAGGGATTTTCCGAAACGCCTCGGCCGGGAAAGAAAGAGAAATTTTCCGTGACGAACGAGATCGACGATGTGATCGGTCTTGTCGATGTAGTAGTAGTCGTTCTCTCTACCTCGAATGTTCCCGAAGTATTGAATTCCGATCGGCAGTTTTTTCATATCGTCATCGCTCCTGATTTCAGCAAAGCCGACTCGAGGACAATCCTTTGAATCACCAATGGATGCTGGAGATGGGATTCATGTGACTCCTGCCTCCTGTTTTCACGATAAATGCTCATGGCGCGGGCGTCACCCCCGGGGATGAAAATGTCTGCCGGTGTAGGGGCGAATCATTATTCGCCCCTACATGTCGCCCGTCACCTGTCACTCGCTGCCCGTCACGCATTTTCACGATAAATGATCATGGCGGTGGGTGCCGCCCCCGGAGATGAAAATGGGCCAAATTTCACTGCCCACTGCCCACTGCCGACTATTTTCACGATAGATGATCGCCTGCCCCCGTATCGATCCGCTCCCAGTCGTAGCCGACGATGTTTCGGGTCGTCTTCGAAAACTCGACTCCGACGAGGACGATCTCGCCCTTGCCGACATATTTTTCCCAGTAGCGCCTGCTGCGGATCTGCTCGATGGCCTTTTGGGGAGAGGTGTCGAGTTCCACCACCTTGAATTCGAAGAGATACACCCTGCCGCCGTGGATCACCGCCATATCGATCCTGCCGACATTCGTGGAATCCTCCACCCGGACATCGAGCCCGATCGCCGTAAAGTAGCAGTAGAAGACGCTCGCATAGAAGGCTTCGTAAGCAGCCACCCGGCTGCTTGCATACCACTCGTTTGGAATCGAGGCGAAAAAGGCGTGGAAGATGTCCCGCAGCGGCGCCGGATCGCCTGCCACCAAGGCGCGATAGAGTTCCATGCGTCTTCGGGTGCTCTCGGAAGGGGTTTGGGTGAAATGGTGGAGCAGGCATTCGGTGAGGCTCCGCTTGACTTCGAGGTTCGGATATCCCAGGCGGTAATTGCGGGTTTCCAGGATGGTCTCGGTTCCGACGATCGTCAGATATCCCGTTTGGAAAAGGAGTGCCTCGAGTTCGATCCGATCCACATCGAAGGCGCCGAGAATCGTGTCGGTCGTTTCGATCTTCTCGAGGTTCGGCACCAGATAGCGCCGCTCCTCGTAGCCGAACCGCGGCGGCCGGCCGTGCACTCTCCGGATGCGTTCGTCGGACCAGAGGAGGACGCGGACCTCGCCGAGCCGCGACGCCTCGTGCAAGAACCGGACGTCGCGCGAGCGCAGGTCGTCGAACGGCCCGACGACCGCCACGACGTTCACACGGCGCTCCCCTTCGTGCGCACGCGGATCGAGAGCGCACCGGGGACCGGCGCTTCCGATGCCACGATGAGGTACCCGCCGCCGCAGCCCGAGGTCATGGCGCCCGCGCTGCTACCGCCGCTGCTGCTGGACACCACGCTGCCGCCTGAACCGCTCGTGCCGCCCGTGGCCACGCTGCTGCTCGAAAGGCTCGTGCCGCCGCTCTGGCTTCCTGCGGAGGCCGAAGCCCCGCCGGATCCCGAGCCGCTCGTGACCGACGAGCCGGCGCTGCTGTTACCACCCTGTCCGCCGGTGCCCTTCTCGGAACCCGGCTCCGTGGAGCATCCGATTCCCAGCGCGAGGAGGCACAGCGCCAGTGACCTGGACCAGGTGAAAGCCGCCTGATTGTCTCGTGCAGTGGGTGTTTTCTTGATGGTCTTCATTGATGGCCTCGAATCATCGGAGGAGAGTCTCGGTACCCTGTCTTGATGGCTCACATATGTTCTTTGTAGGTGCCACGGCAGAATTGTCATTTCTGTCGTTTTGGGAGAAGCCGAGCTTCGAGGCCGCGGCGGTATTTGTCAAACCCTACCTGGGCGAGAAGCCGAAAAGGCAGGGGCATTCCCTGCGCGCGGATAACGCGATAGAAGACAAGCCATGACCAAACGCCCGACGATTCTTGTCTTGGGGATTCTGGCCCCCGCCCTCACGCTCGCCGCCTGCGGAGCCAACAAGCCCCAATCTGGCGACGCCGCTCGCTCTCAGGATGTGGGCAGCGTCTCCAAGGATACGGCTCGTGCCATTCCGAGCGTCACCCCGGGCACGCTCTCCGGGGATTCGCTCAGCCTGGTGGGGACCTGGAAGTGCACCACCTCGGGCGGCTCCACGTCCTATGTCATCACGCAGGACTCGCTTGAGCGTAGTTGATTTGAACGGCACCGAGGCAGCTGCATCTTTCCCCGTGCGTCAGGCATGACCTGCTCGGCCAACTACACCTGCTCGGCTAGCAACTACTCCTGTGATGTGGCAACCGGTTGCTGCTACTACAACGTCATACAATGATGCGGATGGGGCCGTTCAGAACGCGCTTGGTGTTGTGTGCGTTGCTGTGCTGCGCGTGTCAGGGAGAATCGCATCTCCCTGACACGTGCGCGCCCGGGGCGCCTTCATCGTCGTGCATGGGGGGGGGCAATGGCGAAATGTGGGGCCTGCTTATCCCAGGATGTTCGCGACTGTCGCGTGCGGCGACCGTGGGTTGTTCGTTTGGGGTGGAGCGTCGGGGCCTGCTTCGGGGGAGGATCCGTGCGCCTATGGCTGCCGTCAGGGGAAGATCTTCGACTTCGCGAGCGAGACTTGGCTCGATGTGGCGAGCGATGGTATGCCGGGCACCCATCGGAGGGGTTCGGCGGTTTGGACAGGAAGCGAGTATTTGGTGTGGGGTGGAGAGGATGGTCCAGGAGAGTCAGGGGCCCGATACGATCCGATTCTGGCCAAGTGGTCAGAAATGGCCGTGACGGGCCAGCCATCGCGGAGGACGGACTTCGCCTACGCGTGGACCGGCTCTGAGCTGTTGGTCTGGGGCGGGCGGACCTATCCTGAACCGGCTCATCTGCAAGTTCTGGGCGTGCCCCTGTACCGCGCGTTCGTTTACGGCAGCGTGGCCAGCATCTGCTTGCAGTTGTGGCGCAGATTGCGCGTGATCGCATTGCGGTGGCCCAAGCTGACCTGGACGTTGGCGTTGAGCGTTGGGGCGTATGTGGGCCTCACGTTCATGCCCTGGTCTCAGGATATGCGGCTGCCGCTCATTCTGCTGACAGCGGCCATCCTGGCGCTGGCTGGACCGCGTGCGAAGGGGTGGGCTTCGGGGGCCTCGTCCGATCCGCAGGCCGGGCGGGAAGCGGTCTGCGTGGTGCTGGATGACTCGCCGAGCATGAGCCAATGGACGCAGACGCGGGAGGGGGATGGCTTCTCGGCCGAGGTTCTGCGACTGGGCCAAGTGCTGGCCTCCGATCCGCGCCGCCGCGTGGCGTTGGAGACCGCTTCCGGCATCGGCTGGCCCCTTCAGGCCGGCGAAGCGTTCGTCCGCCAAGCGGGCAGGAGGCGCTGGGAATCGGTCCTTTCCGGAGACCGGACCCTGGCGCTCGGTCGTGGCCTTGCGGCGCTGCGCGACACCGGAGACGACCGGAAAGTGGTGATTCTCCATTCGGATCTGCGTGGCAACCAAGCGGAAGGCGGGGGCGGGTCGCTGGTCGTCCGGTGGCAGGCCGCGCTGAAGGCGTTCCAGGAACCGGACGCCGCGGCGTTGGTGGCCGTGGTGCCCGAGCGCCGTCCCGCGCGGCAGTGGCGGATCGAGTTCGTCGGGACGGGCGACCGGGCGGCCGCTGCCGAACGCGTGCCGGTGGCCGGCCAGCCGTTCCAGGCACGCCTGCGCATCCGCTGTCTGAGCGGTGCGGGGCGCCGGGAGCTGCGCGTCGAGACGGCTCCCTGGCGTTTCGATCGCCAGGCGGCGAAGGAGCAGGTCCAGGCGCAGGCGATTCTCGAACGGGCATTGATCCTGGCGGAAGGGCAGAGCGTCGAAATCGAGGTGCCGCTGCTTTCGACGGAGCCGTGCGCCTTGTGGATTTCGGCCGTCTTGGGCGAACCGGACGAGTGGCCGTACGACGATGCGGCCGCGACCGTTCTGCTGGTCCGTCCCAAACGTGCCGCGGTGCTGTGGGATCTGCGGCGCGAGCGTCCCGAGCGGGACGTGGCGCTGCAGTCCACCGTCTTCGCCCTCGACCCCCTTTCCGGCATGGAAAACGGACGCGTGGCGCTTGGGCGGCCCGCGGAAGCCCGTGTCGAGGATGCCCGTCCAGGCGTGCTGGCGGTCATCCTTTGCGGACCCGATGGCCCGCGTTGGTCGCAGGGTCTTTCCGAGCGGCTTCGCGGCGCGGTGGAGTCCGGAGCGACGGTGCTCTGGATTCCCGACCTGACGGGCGATGCGCGTGGCTGGGTTCCCTCGTTGCCTGGGCGCACCGTGGCGTCCGATCCGCTGCTGCCCCGCGCGTTGGAGGGCGCGGAAGCGCGCACGGGACCGGCCGACGCGGCGTGGCGCATCGCCGACGCACGGACTGCGCATCCGCTGCTCCGTCCCTTTGCGGGAGGCCGCAATGGCGATCTGCCCGGCGTGCATTTCCGGCGGCGTCTGAGGCTGGCCATCGAGCCGGAGCCCGCGCGCCTGCAGGCCGGAGTCGAAGAACACGTGCTGGCCCGCTTCGACGACGGGCTTCCCGCGCTGGTCATACAGCGGATCGGAGCGGGGTGGTCCTGCCAGATGGCCTTCGGGCTGGAGCCGCAGGGCGGGCTGGCCGACTCGGCCGCCTGGCCGGTGCTCCTGTCCGAGTTTCTCGAACTGGCGGCTGACGACGGTCTGGGCGCCGCATCCACCGTGGAGGTCTCGCCGGGAGCGTCGGGGGCGCGGAGCTGGCCCATTGCACCCGTGGCCTTCGCACGTTCGATACGGCTTGCCGGGCCGTGGACGCCGAGACCGGGCGAACTCCTGGCCGCTCCGGTCCACCGCTGGTCGCTCGAAATTCCGGCGAATGCATCCGAGATCCAGCTGCCTTCGCTGTCCGACACGGGCCTTTACCGGTTCGAGGTTCAAGGTTGCGAGATCCAGCGTTTCCTGGACTGCCGTGTCGCGCCGGAGGAGTCGTTGCCGGAGGCCATGTCCGACGAGATCCGCGATGTTGTTGCGCAAGTCGCACGGGCTTCGGGCGGCGCGACGATCTCGAACGTGCGCGAACTGGACCAGGCCATGGCGAATCTGCAACCCGGGCGGCCCCTGGCGCCTTTCTGCTGGATCGCTTTTGCGCTGCTGATGGCGCTGGAGCTGGCGGTGCTTGTCTGGCGCGGCAGGTCCGGATAGCCGTCCCGGCGTCCATGCCGGTCGGCAGCGCCGGAAGCGGGCGGCGGCGGGGCCGTGGACGCCGCTTGCGTTCGACCAGTGACGAAAACCACTTGGCGCGCCGGACGGCTGGCCGTTTAATCCTGTCGCCGTCCGAACCCCGCGGTACCGAGCGATCGGGAGGAAAGCATGGCGTCGTCTCGAACTGTCCGCCCCAGGAAGAAGCTCCGCGTCGCGCTTTGCGCCTGGGAAATCGGACGCGTCCATTCGGGTCTGGGCACCAAGATCGGCGGGTTGGGCGCCGTGGTCGAGGAGCTTCCGCCGGAGCTGGTCAAGGCGGCCGCGCGGCAACAGATCGACCTCGAAATCGAGACCCTTTCGCCCTGTTTCGCCCATTACGACAAGCGGAAACTGGTGCCCGTCGATCTCAAGATTCCCGTCTGCCTGGACGGCCACACCTTCGACGTCGCGGTCTACGAGCATGTCTTCACCGAACGTCTGACCTTCGCCGACGGCACCGAACGCGAGGTCGCCTTCAAGTCCGTTTACTTCTGGGACGAGTGGCAGCTTTCCTGGACGCATGCGACGGCCATCTACCCGGACGACCCGCAGGTCGGTCTCCGGATGTATGCGGTCTTCGGCCAGGCCATGGCCGGCTATATCCGGCAGCGCGACTTCCAGACCGTGCACCTCCACGACTACCATGTCGGCCTGGTGCCGCACTACCTGGGCGACGAGTACCTCCAAAACGTTCCGGTGCACTTCACTATACACAACGCCAGTTACCAGGGCATCACGCCGCTGATCGGCGGCGGTTACGCCTCGCTCGACCGGCTCGGGCTGCCCGGCGAGAAGCTCTTCCACAAGTACTTCGACTTCTTCGACAATCTGAACGTGATGAAGGCCTGCATGCTGAAGGTCCACGAGACCGGTGGGCGCGTCACGACCGTCAGCGGCGACCTGGAAGGAACGTGGGGCTATGCGCAGGAGCTGCGCTGGAACCACGCGGAAGTCTATCGCAGGGCATGGGCGCAGAAGGGTTCGCCGCCGGGCGAGGTCTTCGTGCCCAACCGCCACCTCGACCTTTTCGAGAAGCTCCCCATCGCCGGCATCACCAACGGTCTGCGCGACACCCACCGTCCCGAGCGGATGCCCGAGCTGACCGCGGCGAAGTTGAGGGAGATGCAGGCCCGCCGCCCCGACCGACCGTTTTTCGCGAATCCACACGTGCAGGGCGAGATGCTCGCCAGGGACCACACCTTCGACGCGAATCGTCTGCATGTGAAAGCCGAATTGCGCCAGCTGCTCTACCTCGAGTGTTTCGGGCACGAGATCTGGGGCCATCCGGTGCTGATCGCGGCGGTCGGGCGGCTGGTCGACCAGAAGAACTTCGGGCTCATCGCCGACATCATTCCGCGCACCCTGGCTTTCGACCACCAGGCCAAGTTCCTGATCCTGGCCTCGGCGCCGGATGCGGGCAACAGCGAGGAGGCCCGATTCCGCGCGCTCGCCCACGGTTATCCGGGCCAGGTCTACTTCAACAACACCTTCAATCCGGTGCTGGCCAAGCTGATTTTCGCGGGCAGCGACTTTTCGCTGGTGCCGTCGAAGTTCGAGCCTTGCGGGCTGGTGGATTACGAATCCTCGCTGTTGGGCACGGTCGTCATCGGTCGGAACACGGGCGGACTGGCCAAGGTGCGCCATTGCGGCTACCTGTACGACTGGCTGGACCGAAGCGACCCGGCGGGCGAGGCGCATGCCTTTTTCCGGGCGATCCAGGCGGCCGTCGGCGTGTACCGGCACGATTCGGGACGGCACGATTACCTGATGCGCACGGCGATGGGGCTGAACGCGAGCTGGGAGCCTTCGGCGGCGCAGTACGTGCAGCTCTACCGTTACGGACTGATGGCGAAGAAATGGCAACAGGAGCGGAGCCGGCTGAAGGAGCGTTTCGTCCGTTCGCTGAAGAACGAGCGGGCGATTTTCGCGAAGTTCTTCGCGCCGGCCCTGGCCGAATACGGCGACAAGTTCGACTGGGAGCTGCGCCGGTTGCTCTGAACAGTCTGCACTTGTTTCCCGTCCGGGCGCACCTATGCTTACCCCTTCGAATCCAGGCGGCTCGTGGAGGCCCGAGTCGCGGCCGCGGCTTCCGTGGGGAGGCCGGGGCAGGTCAGGCCTGCTGCGTGGAAGGAAGTCGGGAGCCCTATGATTCGTGTCGAAGCTCGTCCGGGTGAGTCGCTGGATAAGACCTTGCGCCGCTTCAAGAAGCAGTGCGAGAAGGAAGGCCTGACCAAGGACGTCAGGAAGAATTCCTATTTCGAGAAGCCCAGCGAGCGGCGCCGCCGGAAACAGCGCAGCAGCGGCAAGGACCGCATGGGCGGCGGGATGCGTCTCGGTCGTTAATCGCGCGGCAGTTCGAATGCATCGTCCGTGCCGTCGATCCATTGACGCAAACGTTCCAACAGCTGGGTCCGCCGGGTCTTGAACGCCGGGTTGTGCGCCAGGTTGGCCTGTTCGTAGGGATCCTCGTTCAAATCGAAGAGCAGCCACGATTGACCCGGAAGGCAAACGTATTTCCATCCGTCGCGGGTTACGATTCCCCGCCAGGGCCGGTCGATGCTGTCGCCGTGCCCGGTCGGAATGACCGATTGCAGGAAGGCCGAGTCCGGTTCCTGGGCCCGCGGCCTTGTCGCGAGGCGGTGCCCTGAAAAGTCGGTGCCTTCCATCCACGCGGGAACCTCCAGGCCGCAGAGTCCCAGCGTCGTGGGGGCGATGTCGACGTGGTTGATCGGTACCGCGGATCGTCCGCAGCGCCAGGGTCCGTAGGCATCCGGCCGCACGCCGCCGATCGTGAAGGGGATGCGGATCGATTCCTCGAGCGGGTTGGTCTTGCGGAAGTGGCCGTGGGAACCATGCAGGTCGCCGTGATCGCTGAAGAAGAGCACGTGGGTGTTGAAGAAGAGTCCCGAAGAACGCAGGAAATCCATGATCCGTCCCAGGTTCCAGTCGAGGTTCTCCACCTGTGCGCACGCGCCCGCCAGATCCCTGCGCGCGCGTTCCTCGACGCGCGGGAAGCGCGGGACATTCGGGCGCAACTGCAGACGGGCCGGGTGGTGTCGCGCCATGAATTCGGGCGGCGCGAGGTAAGGATCGTGCGGCGGCTGGACCGACAAGACTGCAAAGAAAGGTTCTTCGGGCTTCTGCAGGCGTTCCTTGAGATAGGCCAGCAGCAGGTCCGTCAGCGCGTCGGTCTCGTAGCCGGGCAGGCGATAATGGAAGGCGTCCTTTCCCTCGCCGCCGTGGACCCACGAATCCCACGGGCTGTTGTTGTTGTCGTACCCGATCCACTGCTGGAAGCCGCCCCGCTGCGCGGGATCGGTGATGAAGAAGGCCGCCCGCCCGTCGCGTTCCTTGTGGCCGCCCAGGTGCCACTTGCCGAAGTAGGCGGTGCGATAGCCCGCCTCGTTGAAGACGTGCGCGATGGTCCGCGCGTCCCGCGGTAGCGGGTATTCGTGTCCCGGCACGCAGTGGTGCGGGTAACGGCCGGTGAGCAGACTGCCGCGGAAGGGGCAGCAGAGGGGGAACCCCGAGACGGCCTGCGGGAAATCCAGACCCTGGCAGGCCAGCAGGTCGATGTTCGGCGTGTTGACGTTCGGGTCTCCGTGGCAGGAGCGCATCTGTCCCCGATGTTGATCGCCGAAGATCCAGAGCGCGTTGGTCCGCATGGGAACCGCTTCCGGACGCCGTTCGGACATGGCTGTCTCCTCCTGCCGAGCCGGATCAGAACCGGACCTCGGCCTGCTGCCGCACGCGCAGGACGGACTCCTGCCGGAAGCGTTCCTTGAAGATGCGCACGAGTTCCTCGAGGGCCTCCTCGCGCTCGGGCGAGTTTTCATGCAGCAGGATCAGCAGTTTGGTTTTCTCGCGGACGATCGTGCCGGACGTGTCGCGCCATTGGCCGCACGCATCCAGAACGGTGAGCCCCTCCGGAAAACGCGGCGCGATTTCCTTCGCGAGGAAGACGTTCCATTCCTCCTCGCCGATCTCGCCGCCGCCAGGCCTCGCCATCCCGAAGTAGAGTTCGGTCTTGACCCAGGCCGGCGCTTGCCGGACTGCCGGTTCCTCCGATCGGTTGCCGGTCGCAGGACAGCCGGGCAGGCCCCAGGCCAGCAGGACGAACGCCGATATCCTCAAGGCACGCCGGATCATGTCGACTGCTCCGCGGAATCGCCGGCGACGTGACTGGTCGTCCGGGTGGCGGTCAGGGCCATCGCCAGAGCCTACTGGGCGATCAGGGGTTGTCGAGCACGGTTGCGGGCGTGCGCGGATCGAAACGGGTATGGGAGGCACGGGATGACCGGGCGATTTACGACAGGATGGACCGGATGCCTTTCGAGCGGGTG
>Ga0101944_10007647_pt1 | contig 10710 bp, 4 predicted proteins | sample DewCreD2012metaG_FD_75245 | JGI IMG/M metagenome (GOLD analysis project Ga0101944, IMG submission 75245) | Hot spring sediment bacterial and archeal communities from British Columbia, Canada, to study Microbial Dark Matter (Phase II) - Dewar... ...
TCTCTAACGGCAACTTCATCGAGTTTTTCGCCTCAGGTAATTACCAGGTAGCTGTGCACGACTCAGCAGGATGTCGCGACACAGTCGCCTTTCGCATCGAAGAGCCACCACCCATTGCTGTGCAGACGTCGGTAGTGAACGCGCGCTGCTTTGCCGACAATAGCGGCACCGCTTTGGCTTCGGCTTCAGGCGGAGTGGGAAATTTCACCTTCCGCTGGCAGCGCTGCCAAGGTGGCAATATCATCAACGGACCAGTAGCCAACAATCTATTCGCAGGCTGTTATGCCGTTACGGTGCAAGATGCTAATGGCTGTACGGCTACGGCAACGGACACTATTGGCGAACCGCCACCCTTTGTCTTCTCCTCTGCTCAAGACTCCGTGCGCTGCTACGGCGGTGCTGATGGACGGGCGATGATTTCCGCTGGCGGTGCCACGCCGCCCTACTCTTACCTGTGGTCAAACGGCGATGGAGGGCCGATGGCTGACAGCTTGAAAGCCGGCTTTCACAGCGTAACGGTTACTGACGGTGTCGGCTGCCAGGCGGTTACCTTAGTGCAAGTGCTCCAGCCACCAATACTACGCCTCGACAGTATCTGGGTAGTAGGAGTAACCTGTTTTGGTGGCTCTGATGGCGCAGTGTCGGCTTGGGCGATAGGAGGTAGCCCGCCGCTGGCCTATGCGTGGGACAATCAGCTGAGTGGGCCAGGGCTCGCCGGAATACCTGCAGGTACCTACACGGTAACGGTAACCGATCGAAAAGGCTGCACTGTTTCGGCTACGGCAACGGTGGGCTCGCCTGCGGCTATTCAAGTGCAGAAGGTGGTGCAAAACGAAACCTGCGTGGGTACCTGCGACGGTTCGGCGGACTTGACTGTAACGGGTGGGACACCGCCGTATAGCTTGGACTGGCAGCACCCAAGCATCCCACCCGGCCAAACGTCGCTCCAGCTGCTGTGCCCGGGGAGGTATCCATTCACAGTGTTGGACAGCCGCAATTGCGCGGCGCAGGACTCCATTACTGTAGCGGCTGCGCTCCCTCTTGAACTTGCCTCAAGCGTTCAGCCACCGCGCTGCGCTGGCGGAAACGACGGGTCAGTGCAAGTCAGTGTTCAGGGAGGTACTCCTCCCTACTACTACCAATGGAGCAATGGGCAGACCGCTCCTTCAGTAGTGAACGTGGCCTGTGGCACCTACACACTTACCCTGAGCGACGCCTTGAGCTGCACGCAAACCACTACGGCAGTGGTGTCCTGTCCCACGCCAGTTGTCGTAGATAGCATTACTGCCTCAGCCGCCTCGTGTTTCGGCAGTGCCAATGGCTCAGCAGCCGTGTTTGCGCGCGGTGGCACGGGCGCTCTGATGTTCTTGTGGAGCGACCCTAACCAGCAAGTGGCCCCTGTGGCTGTCAATCTACTCGCTGGCACCTATACTGTTACCGTTTCGGATGCCAACGGCTGCAGTGCTACGGCTACGGCTGTGGTGGCTCAGCCGCCTGCCTTGCAGGCTACACTCTTCTCTCGCCCTGTAACTTGCCTAAACGGCAACAACGGCGAAGCATGGGCCGTCGTTAGCGGAGGCAGACCTCCATACACTTACCTATGGGATACACAGGCTAAAGACTCGTTACTCACCGATCTGAAGGCGGGCTTTTACACGCTAACGATAACAGATGCCAACGGCTGTACCATAGTACCTCCTGCTGTTGCCGTGACGCAGCCGGTCTCGTCTTTGCAAGCTCAGGTCGTGGTCATCCAGCGCGCGTGCTTCTCTGGTGGCGGAGGCATTGCGCAAGCGGATGCTGTGGGTAGCAACGGCCCTCCTTATAGCTATAGCTGGAACAACCAGACCACAGCACCCACAGCCACTAACCTTTCAGCCGGAACGTATACGGTTACGGTTGCCGACGCTTTGGGATGTACGGTGGCACAGTCTGTTACCGTTGGCCGCTGGGATAGTATCGTAGTGTCTATTGCCGTCATTGCGCCCACTTGCCCGAACGGTCAAAACGGTCAAGCCAGCATCAACAGGTTGGAGGGCGGCGCAGGCAATGGAATTCGAGAAAATTACACGCTTCAATGGAACGTGCCCGGCGTTGGCGATACCATCTACTTGAGCGACCTTAGTAGCGGACAGCGCATTGCCCTAACAGTAACCGATAACGCCGGCTGTACGGCCACTTTTGAGCGCAGAATAGACAGCCTGCCGCCCATACACCCATTCCTTCAGGTAGATAGTATCGCTTGCTTTGGTTACGCTACTGGTGCTGTGCGCGTGACGGGCGTGCAAAGCGTTCGGCCTATCCTCACCTATCTCTGGAGTACCGGCCTTGGAGGACTAGCTATCGGCCAGCTCCCTGCCGGTGTTTACACCATTACTGTAACCGACGGGCAGGGCTGTAGCGGCACGGCCTCTGTCGTGCTTACGGAGCCGCCACCGCTGGAGGGAACCCTTCAGGTGCAGTCTATTGCCTGCCCTGGCGACCGCAACGGCCTCGTGCGCGCGCTGCCATCTGGCGGCACACCGCCCTATGCTTTCGCCTGGAACACTGGTGCTTCTGCCGACCGCATCGAAAACCTCGGCCCTGGTACGTATACCGTGACTGTGAGCGACCACAAAGGCTGCACGCGCGCCATCGCGACAGAATTGCAGCCGCCCGCCCCCCTTTCGATAGAGATACAGACGTCGCCTCCGACGTGTTTCGGCTACCGCAACGGTTGGGCTGCGCTCTTGGTAAAGAGTGGGCTGCCCCCTTTGCGCTATCGCCTGAATGGAGGAGACCTCAGCGGCTCTAACACTTTCCTTGGCCTATCCGCAGGGACCTACGTGGCTGCCGTGCTCGATGGTAAGGGCTGCCTTACGGAGGTGCCTTTTGATATAGCTCAGCCATTACCCGTTGGCGTGGTTGTCCCTGCCGATACTACCATCGTCTTGGGCGACAGCTTACTGCTGCAGGCCGATGTGTCCAATGCCGTAGGAGGGGCAACGCTTGCTTGGCAAAGCGCCTTGGTGGACTCGGTGCGTTGCGCAGACCCTCCCGAGTGCACTGCTGTATGGGTAAAACCACCGTACGCTAATACGTACACGGCTACGGCCACAGATGCCAACGGCTGTGCAGGCAGTGCGAGCGTGCGCGTTCAGGTGGAAAAGCCGCGGGGTGTGTACGTACCTACGGCTTTTTCGCCCAATGGCGACGGCCAAAACGATCGCCTGTGGGTGCATGGGAAAAGCCGGCAAATCCGCCGCGTCCACCTCTTCCAAGTGTTCGACCGTTGGGGTGAGCAGGTTTTTGAGGCGCGCGATTTTGCGCTCAATGACGAAACCCAGTCCTGGGACGGCTTCTTCCGAGGCCAACCTGCTCAGGCGGGCGTGTACATATGGGTAGTAGAGGTGGAATACCGCGACGGCTACCAGGAACGCCTGCACGGCAGTGTGCTGTTGGTACGCTGACTCTTGCCACTACTGGCGTTTGGCCGATACTTTGGCTGTCCTGCATGCGCGGCATTTGGCGGCTAAAGGCAGGCGTCGTTGCTTTGCAGTCGTTTTTTCACACACAAAAAATTGAACTAACCATCGCATGATAACTGAACCCGCAAACGCTGCAACAACAGTGTCCACCGACACTCGCCAGCCTGTACCTATCACCGTTACGTATGGCGACGGCATTGGGCCTGAAATCATGAAGGCCGTCCTCTTTATTTTAGAAAAAGCCGGCGCCCGCCTTGCGGTGGAGACGGTAAGTGTCGGCGAGCAGGTGTACCTATCGGGCAATACATCCGGTATCCCAGAGGAGGCGTGGGCGTCTATTCATCGCACGCGCGTGCTGCTGAAGGCACCTATCACTACACCGCAGGGAGCCGGCTATAAAAGCCTGAATGTGACTATGCGCAAGACGCTCGGGCTTTTTGCCAACGTACGCCCATGTGTCAACTACGCGCCCTTTGTGCCCAGCAAGCATCCGCACATGGACATGGTGATCATCCGGGAAAATGAGGAAGACCTCTACGCCGGCATTGAGCACCGCCAAACGGACGAGGTAGTGCAATGCTTGAAGCTTATTTCGCGCCCAGGTACGGAGAAAATTATCCGCTATGCCTTCGAATACGCGCGCCTGCACGGACGCCGCAAGGTCACTTGCATGACGAAGGACAACATCATGAAAATGACCGATGGCCTCTTCCACCGCGTCTTTCGCGAAGTCGGTCAGGAGTACCCAGATATCGAACAAGATCACTACATCATTGACATTGGCTCGGCGCGCATTGCCGATACGCCCGACCGCTTCGATGTGATTGTTACGCTCAACCTTTACGGCGATATTATTTCTGACATCGCCGCGCAAGTGAGCGGCTCCGTAGGGCTGGCTGGGTCGGCCAATGTGGGCAGCGAATACGCTATGTTTGAAGCCATCCACGGCTCGGCGCCCGACATCGCAGGGAAGAACATAGCCAACCCCTCAGGTCTGCTTATGGGCGCTCTGCAGATGCTGGTGCACATTGGACAAAGCGATGTGGCCGAAACCATTCACAACGCCTGGCTGCGGACGCTTGAGGATGGGTTCCATACGGCAGATATTTTTAATGATACCTACAGCAAAATCCGCGTGGGAACCGATGCTTTTGCTCATGCCGTTGTTGAGCGCTTAGGAGAGCACCCACACTATTTGCGGCCGGCAGTGTATGCCAAAGGCGGAGGCCAACAGCGCCTGCAAGTCCACTATGCACCCACGGTACGCGCCGACAAGCAGCTGGTCGGTGTGGATGTGTTTTTGCATCACACGGAGCGCAATGCCGAAGCTTTGGGCGGCCGATTGAAAACCCACACCCAAGGGGGGCTAAGTCTGCAGATGATTACCAACCGCGGGGTCAAAGTCTGGCCACAAGGCCATCCAGCAACGTTCTGCACCGACCACTGGCGCTGCCGTTTTCAGACGCCCAACTACACGCCAACCACCTACGGCGAGGTGTTGCAACTGCTCGACCAACTGCATAGCGCTGGCTTCGACATTATTAAAACGGAAAACCTCTACACGTTCAACGGCGAGCCTGGCTTTTCCTTGGGGCAGGGACAGTAGAAAGGGCTGTTTGCCAAAGGGTAGTTTTTTCCCAAAAAAATACCTGCTTTACTTGGCGCCCTCCGCAACATGCGACGGCGGGCGCCAAAATTTTAGGAAAGAAAACTGCGCCTTGCTCCGGCCACAGGCAGCTGCCTAGCTTGGGCAAAAAACGTCTTTGATAACGGTGGGCAAGAGAGCAGCCTCTCTACCTTTACCGTCCTAAAAGCAGGACAAAACAGGTTATGGCCAAAAAATACCCTGTCAAAAAGGCGGTGCGGGCGGCAAAACAGTCCCCGTCAGCGGCAAGCGCGCAGCAGTGGTGGGTGTGGGTACCCGTAGCAACAGCGGTACTGCTCTACGCCACCGGGCTAAACAACGAAATGCTTGGCGTGGACGATCACAGCGCCACGGTGGACAACCCGGCCGTACGCGAGTGGCGGCTTTTTTCTCAGTTCAACTTGGGGATGTACGCGCCGCTGACGTGGTTAGGCTACGCATTGGCTCATGCCGTGGGTGGAGATAGCCCTCTGTGGTATCACTTGCTTAGCTTGATAGCCCACGCTGTAAACACGTGGCTGGTTTACCATTTGCTGCTTCGCCTAACAGGGCGGCCTGTGGCGGCTGGCTTGGTGGCGTTCATCTTTGCGGCTCATCCTATTCAAGTAGAGTCAGTGGCCTGGATAGCGGGCTTCAGTACGCCGCTTTATGCCCTGTTTTATCTGCTGGCCTGCCATCGGTTTTTAGATTTTCGCGAGCGCTCGAACGAGTGGCGCGCCTATGGTTGGGCGCTGCTTTTTTTTGTCTTGGCCTGCCTGGCTAAGAGCGCTGCGGTTACCCTGCCGCTGACGCTGGCCGTGTTAGACCTGTGGCGCGGTCAAGTGCCTGAGTGGCGACGGCGCTTATTAGCGTACGCGCCGTTTGGCGTGCTCGCTATAGGATTTGGTATACTGACGATTTACAGCCGCGAGCAGGCTATGTTGAAGATGCCCCTGCTGACCGATCCCATCAGCGCCTGGGAACGCGTGTTAGTAGTGTGTTACACGCCTTTATTCTACTGGGTCAAGCTGCTGCTACCCGTGCAGTTGAACATCTACTATTCTTTTGACAAGGTAGATGGCCATTTCCCTTGGACGTGTTACGCCGCACCGGCAGCGCTGGCAGTGGCGTTGTGGGCGGTATGGCGCTACCGCCAGCGGGCACCCTGGGCCTGGCAAGGCGTACTGTGGTATTTTGCCGCCATCGTGGTCATGTTGCCCTTCCGCTCGCTGGGTACGTTTGAAATGCGCGCCGACCATTACAACTACCTGTCGCTCCTTGGCTTCGCCTGGGTCGTTACGGAAGGCTGGCAGGCCTTGCGCCGGCGTTTTCCGCGCTTGCCGGGCGTAGGCGGTGTGCCCTCTGTCGGAAGCGTTTGGTTATTCATGTTGCCGATATTGTCGGTCATCCAAATACGGACATGGAAAGATACCATTAGTGTCATCACCCATGCCATAGACAACGGCTACACTCAGAACGGTCTGCTTTATTTAGGACGGGCCAAAGCCTGGGGGAATAAGGGCAACCTGCAGGCTTCTATTGCCGACTTCGACAAAGCCATAGCAATCAATCCCGAGCTTACGGAAGTCTATAAGTACCGCGGCGCCCTGCTCGGCATTGCTCAGCGCTACGAGGCATCGCTGCGCGACCTATCGGCCTACATTGAGCGACACCCCAGCGAGGCTGAGGCTTGGTACAACCGCGCCCTGACGTTGGTGAATCTAAAGCGCTACTCGGAAGCGTTAGACGACCTAAACCGCACGCTGGAACTAGATCCCAATTTCACGCGAGCCTATCGCGCGCGTGGCAACGTGCGCAAGGAATTGGGTGATGAAGCCGGAGGTGCAGCTGACCTGGCCGAATTCGACCGACGCATGAGCGAAGGGCAGCAGTAGGAGAAGAGTCAGGGCACTTTGACGATATTGCCTACTTTGCGCACCTTCACTTCGAGGCGGTTGTTCATTTCGTGCTCCGCGTCGCTGCATGTTACGCCACGAGTGCAGTGGTTGCGCGGCTGCGTATCTCCTTTGCCTATGGGCTGAATGCGCTCGGCCGCGATGCCTCGGTATACCAGGTAGGTTTTAGCGTTGTTGGCCCGCTCCTCCGAGATGGTCAGGTTTCCTTTAGCGTCGCCTCGACTGTCGGTGTGGACGATGAGGTCAATTTCCATTTCTGGATAGCGCTGCATGAGGTCCACGATGGCGTCTAAGTGCTGCACAAAGCTGCGGTTGAGCGAGGCGCGCCCAGGTTCAAATCGGATTTTGTCCATGGTAATAATGTAGCCATCTTGCACCGGACGGGCCAACATAGCTTCCGTTTTAGCCGCATCGGCACTAGGCGAAGCTGCCACTTCGGCAGGCTCGAGCCGAATGGTATTGTCCACCGATTTGCCCCGGATAGCAGTGGTAGTGACAAATTGCGGTTTGAAACCTTCGCGCTTGACTTGCAGCAGGTACTCGCCATCTAGAGGCAAACAGATGTTATACTCGCCATTAAGGTCCGTGTGGGCTATCACTTGGCGGTTGCTCGCTTTGTGTGTAAACAGGAGCACGGCATTAGGAATACGGGTGTTGAATTTGTCGGTCGAGACAATGCCCGTCATGCGGTGGCAAACGGCCTCTTCGAACAGCGCCACTACCACTTCGCCGCTCTTGTCTGGCTCCATAGTGTATAGGCGTTCGGTCGTCTGATAGCCGTCGAAGCTGGCCAGGATGAGGTAGCTGCGGTACCAGGTAAAGTCTGCCGCAGCTTTACCCTCCGTGTTGGCGATGAGGTCAGGTGGACCGAGGGCTTCAGCGTCCTTGCGAACGATGCGCAAGCTCAGCGAATTTGGAGCATTGGGCGTTGGTGCTAATTCGGTGTAGTAGAAGTCGTTGCGGCGAGAAACGAAGCCATCGTCGGTGGACTGCAAAATGCGCACCTCCGCTTTAGGGATGGGTTGGCCCGTCCGGCCATCTATCACAGAAATGACCACGCGGTTGGCTTGCGGTTTCTCCACGTTCTCCAAGCCGTTCTCCGTCCAGAAGGTGTAGATGTCGGCTTCGCCAAATCCTCCTTCTCGCTTGCTGGAGAAGAAGCCGCGAGTACCGTCTTCGTTGAGGAGCATGGCAAAGTCGTCTTCTTTAGAATTGAACGGCTCGTTGAGGTTGAGCACGCCCTCCTCCAGTTTGTCTAAGTTAACGGAGAAAAGGTCCAACCCTCCGAGACCCTTGTGGCCATCGGAGGCAAACAAGAGGGTCTTACTGCCGTAGGTAATGAAGGGGAAGAGCTCGTTCTTTTCGGTGTTGATTTGTGGCCCAAGGTTTTCCGGTGCTGACCAGGAGCCATCGGGCTGCCGGCGACAGACGTAAAGGTCAAAACCGCCCTGCCCCCCCGGCATGTCGGAGGCGAAGTACAGCTGCTGGCCGTCTACGCTTAGGCTGGGGTGCATGCAGGAGTAGTTGTCGTCGTTGAAGGGGAGCTCCCGGATGTCTTCCCAGTCGTATTTGCCTCGGCGGGCTTGATAGATTTTCATGCGCACGCGCCCGTCGGCGCCAGCTTTTTGGACACCGCCGCGGTTGTTGTTGCGAGTGAAAAAGACGACCTTGCCTTTTCGGGCGAAGGTAACAGGCCCCTCATTCAGGGTCGAGTTCAGTTCTTCAGAAAAGGGCGTGCGCGGCGGCATGGGCTCTTCGTTGGCATCCAACGGCACCACATATAAGTCGAAATTCAAGCGGTTCTTATAGTTAGGAGTTTCTCTACCCGTACGCGCGCTGTTAGACACAAACACGAGCTGCTGGTCCAGGTAAGCGGCAGCGTAGTCATTACCCGGCCCGCAAATGGCCGAGGCTTGCCGTACGATGGGTTCGCGTCCAGTGGCACTTTTTTCCCGAAAACGGTCTTTCGACTTGCTTTTGCCCGACTGCTGAGCGAGAGCCGTTAGCGGAGCGATGGCGAAGGCGACGATAAAGGCGTAAAAAACAAAGCGTACTAACTTGCTCATAGGTGGAAAATTTCTTGCTGTTGAAGCGCTCCCATAACGCTTTCCGACAGATAAAATTGCCTTTTACCTATAGCCCACTGGCTACAGGGCGCCGTGGTTTTTTGCTGAAAATCAAATTTTTAGAAAGAAATTTTGACAGAGAGGGGCTCAAAACCCTAGACCGGTATCAATGATGGTGCCTTCGGGTGGGTTAATCCACAGGCGTACAGTGGCCTCCAGGGTGCCGTTGCCCAAGCGGTGCAGGCGCGTCAGGCCGATGTCGTAAGAGATGCAGAAAAACAGGTGCTTAGTGGCTTGCAGACCGGCCAATACGTCTACGCTTTCTCCATAGCCAGTATCGCCGCCGGTGCGGTAGGTGAGGCCTCCGTAAAACTTCCTCTTTAGCCCAGTCATTACGTTGATTTCGGCGTCGAAAGGAGCATTCGGTACGTACCGGAGCAACATTTGTGGAATGACCTCCCAGTCGTCGTTGGGGCGGAAGGTCATGCCGCCCATGGCATTGAAGTGGCGCTCTTCGCGCGACAGGTCGGCGCCAAATTCCGAAAAATCAATGTTATTCTGTAAAAAGCGAGGTACAGCAGCACCCACGTACCAACCGCGCTGGTCGTTGGAGTAATAGAAGCCAAAGCCAAAGTTGACAATCCACTTGGAGCGGATGCCGGCAGGTATGGCCACATCAATGGTAGAGGGCGTAGCGCTATACAAGCGCTCGTCGTTCCAGTTTTGCCAGAAGTTGCGCACGCTGGGTTGCAGCCCAATGCCCAAATGGCCTCGACGCATAGGGATGCGGTAGCAATACACCAAATCTACGGTGAGGGCACGGGTGATGCCGACGCTGGCGCGCGTCAGGCTGGCTCCTACGCCGAGGCGCTCGTTGAGCAGCGGCTGGTGGTAAGAGAGTACCTGGCTGTTGGGCGCTCCCTCAATGCCGAACCATTGTCCTCGGTAAATAGTCGTCAGGACGGGCGAGGCGAAACTACCAGCATAGCCAGGGTTGAAGCTCAGCTTGTTGAACATGAATTGGGTATACTGAGGCTCCTGCTGAGCGGGCAGGGTAGCGGCGCAACAGAGCGCTAAAGCAAGGCAAAGCGTTGTTTTAGAGGGCCAATCGGTTTGGGTAAATAGCACCATGGGCAGAGGAAATGAATGTAAAGGGGAATGCACAAAGGTAAGTGTTTGTCAGGCTTTCACAGTGGCGTACAGGCAGAGGGTTTTTATTGCGGACAGTGGGCAGTTTTGCGTCTCGTGGTCTGGAGGCTGGGCTATTTTTGCGCAAGTGAATTAAAATCCGCTCAGCGGTGAATTTGTATCTCCCTTTTTTCAAAAAAAAATGGCTCTATGTATTGCCATTGTTAGGGCTGCTAGGATGGGCGGGCACGCGCGACCAACCTGATCCGCTGTGGCTACAGGCCGGTGAAATCGTCAACCGGCGCTATCAACTGCTGCAGGATGTTCCAGACTCGTTGCAGCGGCTATTTTGCGAGTGGCATCGCCGTCCTTATCGCCCTGGCGATTCTACAGCCTTCCGTATCATCAGCCAGCCCTCGCTGTCCGTCATTGAATGGAGCACATTTCGCAACCTGTGCCGCTATGCCATGCGGCACCGCAGCCTGGTTGTCATGGGCGTCACAGGCGTA
>Ga0101944_10007649_pt1 | contig 10709 bp, 11 predicted proteins | sample DewCreD2012metaG_FD_75245 | JGI IMG/M metagenome (GOLD analysis project Ga0101944, IMG submission 75245) | Hot spring sediment bacterial and archeal communities from British Columbia, Canada, to study Microbial Dark Matter (Phase II) - Dewar... ...
ACCCGGGGTCGCATTTTTTACCGGGCAGATATCGCCGATATCCCGACTGTTGAGAAGATCTTTCGAGACCATCCGGACATCTACGCGACAATTCACTGTGCCGCCCTGGCAATCGTTCCGGAATCGGTCAAAAAGCCGTATGAATATTATCGCGAGAACGTTTATAAATCGATGGAACTGTTTTATGCCTTACAGCGGCTGGGATACCCCCGTGTTGTCTTCAGTTCCTCTGCCTCGGTCTACGATATCCTGCCGACGTACATGGTCACCGAAGACTCCCCCACCAACCCTGCCAGCCCGTATGCCCGCACGAAGGTGATGGTGGAAATGATCCTCCGTGATTTCTGCATTGCCTACAACATGCGCGGCATTGCCCTGCGGTATTTCAACCCCATCGGCGCCGATCCCAAGATGCGCTCGGGCATTCATGCCAAGGACCCCTCTCACGTGCTGGGAAAACTGGTGGATACTGCCCTGGGGAAACTGCCTTACTTCGAGATCACCGGCGTTGATTATCCCACCCGCGACGGCACGGCGATCCGCGATTACATCCATGTCTGGGACTTGGCGCAGGCGCACATTCTCGCCATGCAGGATTTCGACGGCATCTTTGCGCGCGCCGGCAACCCGCCCGATAATTACCTGGTGATCAATCTCGGCACGGGTAAAGGTGTCACCGTGCGCGAGCTGGTTACGGCTTTTGAGCATGTGCTGGGCAGACCGATCAATAAAAAGGAATCCCCGCGCCGCCCGGGTGATGTGGTCGGTGCGTATGCCAATGCCGATCGAGCCAAGAAGCTGCTGGGCTGGGAAACCCAATTGAGCCTCGAACAAGCCATCGCCGACGCCTTGCGCTGGGGTGAACTGCGTACTTCTATCCTGAAATTCAACTAGCTTCTGCGCGGCGAATGGTATCCGTTTACTGTTTGAGGCCGGCGATGAACATATCCAACGCCAAATCGTAGGTCACCTTCCAGTTTTTCACCTCTTTATCCAGCTGATATAACTGCCGGTAGAGCACCTCTAATTTATCCATCGGAAAGCGGCTGGCTTGATTGATCAAATTTCCCACGACATAATCCGGTAGTTTTAATTCTGCCTGGATGGTGGATTTTGCTGCGCCTCGATCGAGCAGATCGCGGGCTTGGATCAGCAGGCGGAATTGGCGTATGATCATACTAAAGAGAAACCGTTCTTCTTCCCGCTCCAACAGCGCATGGAGGGAGCGGCTCGCCCCGGCTGTGTCACCTGAGGACATCATATCCACCAATTTGAAAACATCGGTCTGAACACCGTATGGGGTCAACAGCTCCACATCTTTAAGGGTGACGGGACGCCGATATTCCACAAAGGTAAGCAGCTTTTTTATTTCCTGGGCGGCAATGCCGGTATCATTGCCCACCTGTTCTGCCAGCGCAACTGCTGCAGCCGGCTGTATCTTGCCGCCCTCTTCTTCGGTGCGTTTGATGATCCAATTTGGCATTTCTCTCTGTTTCGGCGGGGATAAAGTTTGTAATTTCACCCGGCTGCCGGCGTTTTTTACCCAGTTCCGCAGCCAATGATTCGTTTTAAGGTTCTGCCAGTCCTTCTTTCGGGAATCCCAATCATCTTCAATCACCAAAACCAGCGTACACCAGGGGGGTAAGCCGTTTAGCAGGTTGGTTACCGCCCCCTGGGTGCTGTCGGTCATCAGCTTTTGCGTCGGGTCGGTCAGGATCACCAGACGGTGCTCGGTCAGGAACGGCATCGAACCGGTAGCCGTCACCAGGTCGTTCATGGATGCGGTGCGTCCATCCAGTTTGCTGGTGTTCATACTAATCATCCCTTCATCGGTATCTTTCGGGAAGAGGTCCTGACTCACCTGTTTGACGGCATTTCCAATGGCGTATCGGTCTTCGCCGTGAAAAATATAAACGAGCGGTTTTCCTTCAGACATTCAAATACCAGAATACAGGATCGGCGATCGACGTCGCCAGGTTAATCTCGAGTCAAAACACGGTGAACCGGTACACCGTTGCGTTCGTAGATATTGATCCCCGCCACCTTTAAATTACCCAAGGAAGGCTGGGTGGTGAGGCGGGTCTGTACCAGCGGTCCCAGCGGGCGGGTGAAGATCAACACAAGGGTTATCACCGAAGCGACCAATGGCAGCCGCTCCAACTTCCTGCGCCAGCCGGAGGGACTGGTGAGCATGACCAGCCAGGCTGCCAGCCCTGCCAGGATACCCCATACCGCATAATTCGTGCCGCAGTTCGGGCTGATCGCCAGCGACACATCCCCTGCCCTCAGCCGCCCTAAGGCTTCTTCCAATGCCTCTTGCAGTTCTTCGGTGTCCAGATGACCGAGGATCCAAAAACCGTTAAAATCCGAATACCCCAACAGGAAAGGACGTTGTTTTTTTGCTGCTAGGATATTCATCGTGGCATGTTCCAGAGCATGATTCCGTCGTATCCGCGATATGGAAAAAGGGGAGTGAGTGATTTTGGTCATTGGCTACCTCGCTGGGGATTTTTCTTATTGAACCTTGCTTGTATTTTATCACTTTTCAACTCGCGCAACGCATCCGCTGCAATCCAGCGGGCAGTCCGATCCCCCAAAGCCTGCATGGAAAAGGCAGTTTGTACCGCCATTTGATTCAGAGACGGGCTTCGTTTGCCGATATTCCGCAGCGCCCAGTTGACCGCTTTTTTGACATAATTCCGCCCATCCGTGGCATGGCGCAGCAGATAAGGCAAAAATGCTTCAAAACGTTGGTCGGGTGACCCCTTATCATGAACTGCTAATCCGGCGATCAGGGCAAAACCGGCGCGCCTGACAAATTCCTCCTCCCGCTCCATCCAGACAAAGGCTTTCTCCCAAGCATAAGGGGTTTGGTCAAAGAGATCGGTACAGCACTGATCGCAAATATCCCATGAATCGAAGTCTAAAACCCATTCTTCCATCTGCTGCGGCGTAACCTGTTTCGGATCGTCCACAAAACAAGCCAGCAGCCGCGCTTCGTGAATTCCAGACTTCCATAGTTCCAACGCTAGATGGTGATCCCTGCCGATGGTTTTCGCCAGCTTGCGCAGATCATACAGCGAAATCCCCAGGCTAGCTTGCGTATTGATCCCTACCCGCGCCATCCCCTCCAGCCGCTGCGGGTTGGCAAGACGTTCTAGTTCCTGCATAACCTCAGTATGAGAGAAAATCATCGGGATATTGTATCATGGGATGAATCGGAAATAAGCATCTTCAAAGTGTTGATTGGACGGTAACGATTAGAGTTCCAACCCCCTCTGAAGTTTGTACGGAAGAATCCTTTCTTCAGCCAGCTGAATATAGCCTGGATCGACATCGTAACCGATATACTTCCTGCCGGATTTCAAGGCGGCGATGGCGGTAGAACCGCTGCCCATGAACGGGTCTAAGACGATATCCCCTTTGTAGGTATAAAGCTGGATCAAACGATAGGGTAACTCAACCGGAAACGGCGCAGGATGTCCGACCTTTTTTGCCGATTCCGGGTTCATCAGCCAGACGGATTTCGTCCATTCCATGAACTGCTCGCGGGTGATGGTATTTTCTTTCGTCTCGGGCTTCTTGCGCGAGAACGAACCCTTTGAGAACACCAGGATATATTCGTGGGTGTCGCGCAGCACCGGATTCGCCGCCGATTGCCAGCTGCCCCATGCCATCGAAACCCCGGCGCCTGCCCCCTTATGCCAAATGATCTCCCCCCGCATCAGGTAGCCGATCTCCAACATGATTTGGGATATATAGTCGGATAAGGGAATATACGGCTTTCTGCCCAAATTTGCCACATTGATGCAAGCTCTTCCCCCGTGTACTAGGACGCGGTATGTCTCGGTAAAGACATTTTTTAGTAACTGCAGATACTCCGTGAGTGTCAACTCTTGGTCGTACTCTTTTGTTACATTGTAGGGAGGCGAGGTAACCATCAGATGGATGGAATGATCGGGGATTTCCTTCATGACTTCGGAATTGCCCAGCAGAATGGTGTTCTCCAGTTCCGGAGGAAACGGGTGTTCGGGAACAGGAGGGTCGTTACGATTCCCCGGCAGTTCTGAATAGAGCCTGGATTCATAATATGGAGAAGAATCATGACTGATGCGCGAAGTCGTTCCGAATTTGCTCGTCTTTGAACCTTTTTTCATCCCATCATCCTTTTCCCAAAGTTATTCATGGCTGGGGAAGGTTAACGGCTGCCGTTCTCCGATTCGATGAGAAAATTAACCTTATCCGCCATTGTATCACGGGATGGGTTGTTCCATCGCATGCAGAGCGGCGGCATCGCCAAATCGTCTGCTGCGGGCTTTTTGCCATCGCCGGCTGATCAGGGCTGCCAAAAGCCGGGGCGGAACCAGGCTGCCTAAAAAGCAGAGCAGACGGTTGATCCAACCGGGGATCACCAGCGTTTTACCGCGCAGCGCCGCCTCGATGGGCTCCGCCGCGACTTTGCCAGTGTTTTGGGTGGTGATCTGCCCCATCCACCCCTGTGCTTCGATGGCTTGCAGGCATTCGGGATTGGTCGGCATCCCCGCCGGGCACAACACCGTCACGGTTGCCCCCAACGGGCGGATTTCCTCGCCCAGCGCCAGGAAGAAATCGAGCAGAAAACGCTTGGAGGCGGCGTAGGTGGCTTTGACCGGCATCGGATAAAACGCCGCCAGGCTGGAAACGGTGATAATCCGCAGGGATTTTAGCGGATCCATGCGGTTGAGAATGGCGTGGGTGATATCCAGTGTGCTTTCGATATTGACTCGGATGATATTGCAGATTTGGCTGCCGGAGCGGTCGAGGAACAAGCCTTCGTAATCGAGACCGGCGACGTTGATCAGCATCCAAAAGCGTAGACCTTGCTTGCGGATCAATTCCAGGAAACCCTTTCGTTCACCGGCATCCGCCAGGTTGCAGGGCTGGTAGAGAACCTCCACACCATAGGATCGCCTCAGCCCATCTGCCAACAGTTGTAAGTTCTCCGCCCGCAGGTCGGTGAGAAAGAGTTTCCAGCCGCGGCTGGCGCATTCCACGGCGAAGGCTTTGCCCAGCCCGCCGGCAGCTCCGCTGATAAAAACATAGCTGTTCATGTTCACCCTCCGAGGAAAATCAGGATACCCCGAGTCTACACCGAACCGCCGAAAAAGTCAATCACTTGTTTGAAATAATTGTTATAAACATTTGATTCAAACATCTTGACAAAACGGTTGTTTAACTGTATGATCTTCCCTATCGATCTAAGCTCGAATAGAAGGAATAATAAATGGAACAAAACGGAAAGGTTTTCGTCCTCACCGGAGCCACCTCCGGCATCGGCTTCGCCGCGGCGCGCCGGCTGCTGCAAGCCGGGGCATCCGTGATCGGCGTCGGTCGCTTCGCCGATCGCTGCAAACAGGCGCGGGCAGCCTTGCTGCAGGAACTGCCACAAGCGGATATCCAATTCTGTGTCGCCGATCTCTCTCTGCTCAGCCAGGTTACCGCTCTGGCGGAGGAAATCAAGCAGCTTCTGGCAGACAGAGGTCAGGAGCACTTGGATGGGTTGATCAACAATGCCGGCACCTTCACCTACTGGCTGACCCTCACCGCCGAAGGGTTGGAAACCCAATGGGCAACCAATCACCTGGCGCCTTTCCTGCTCACCCATAAGCTGCTGCCAATGCTGGCAAAGGCACCGCTCGCACGGGTGGTAACGGTCAGTTCCGGATCGCACTATCACACCCGCCTGCGTTGGGAAGACCTCCAGCTTCGCCGCCGCTATAACGGTTTGCTGGCGTACAAACAAACCAAACTGGCGAACGTTTTGTTCACGGCAGAGCTGAACCGGCGGCTGGGGCAGAATTTTTCCCTCCGCGCCTTTGCCGCCGATCCCGGTTTGGTCAAGACCGATATCGGGCTGAAGAGCGGTTCGGTGCTGGCGCGCTGGGTGTGGAAACTGCGCCGCGCCGGCGGCGTTATACCAGAAATCTCGGCAAAGGGGATTGTCTTCCTGGCGCTCGAGCCGTCTATCCAAAACTCTCCCCATATTTACTGGAAAGACAGCCAGCCTAAGGCACCCGATCCTTATGCCCTGGAGCCGGTCAACGGCTGGCGTCTATGGGAAATATCCGCCCAGATGTGCGGTTTGGCAGAATCCGATACCCTGCCCAGCGTAGGCGAACTGCTTTCACCATCCATAAGCCGCCCGACCGAAAGGAGCCGACCATGAACGAGGTCGAAAAATCCTCCCCCACCCGCCGGCGTATCCTGGAAGCGGTCATCGCCTGCATTGAGAAAGAAGGCATCAACAACCTGACCACTCGCAGCATTGCTGCCGAAGCCGGTGTCAACATCGCCGCCATCAACTATTACTTCCGCACCAAGGACGCCCTGGTCGAAGAAGCCCTGACCATGTCGATCAACCACATGTTGGAGGATATCACCGCCATCCTGGGGGATCAAAACCAGCCGTTCAACACACGGCTCGAGGAGGCTTTCTTCTACCTGGTGGATGGCGCTTATGCTTTCCCCGGCACCTTCATGGCGCATCTCTACAGCCCGGTCGTGGAACGGCGGTATGATACTGTGGGAGCACAAGCCATGCTGAAGGTGTTCCGTATGTTGATCGATCACGCCATACAGGCGTTCCCCCAACAGGATGCGGCAGATGTGAAGCTGGCGATTTATCAGATTGTCGGCAGTGTCCTGTTCACCATGTTATCCCCTGGTTTCTTGCAGGAGCTGCTACTGTTTCAGCTGACCGAACAGAGCGATCGCCGGCAGTATGCCCACTATTTGGCACACGCGGTCATCCACCAACTACAGGGGCAAGGTTAAAGCGCGCAGCCCAGCTGCCAAGGGATGAACTCCGCCTCACGCATTCCCCAGGCTTCCCCCTTGCTTTTCTCCCCCGAAGCTGCTGCCAGGATTCGCTCGATCAGGCGCATTGCCAGCTCCTCCATATCTGCGCCCTCCAGCAGCGCGCCGGCGTTGAAGTCCATATCCTCCGCCATCCGTTCGTACAGCTGGGTATGGGTGGCGATCTTGAGGCACGGCATAATCAACCCCGTTGCCACCGTTCCCCTGCCGGTGGTGAACAGAGATAGATTGCATCCTCCGGCTGCCATGCCGGTGAGGGAGGTCAGGTCGTTGCCGGGGCTGTCCATGAACACCAAACCGGCGGCTTCAATCCGTTCGGCATATTCGTAGACGGCGTTCAAGGGAGTAGAACCGCCTTTCGCCACCGCCCCAAGTGATTTTTCGTAGATGGTGGTCAGCCCGCCGGCTTTATTGCCGGGGGTGGGGTTGTTGTCCAGGCTGAAGCCGTACCGCTCTGCCATCTCCTGCCAGGCGGTCAAGATTCGGCGCAGTTTACCCGCCGCCTGCGGGGTGGCAGCCCGGTTGAGCAGGAGGAACTCTGCGCCGTAGATTTCAGGCGTCTCACTCAGCACGGCTGTACCGCCCGCACCTGCCAGCCAATCGCTCACCCTGCCCACCAGCGGGTTGGCGGTGATTCCCGACCAGCCGTCGCTGCCGCCGCACTGCAACGCCATTTTCAGCTTGGAAACCGGCTGGGGTATCCGCTTCACCGCATTCACCTTCGGCAGCATTTCTTCCACCGCGGCGATCCCCGCCGCCACCGTCTTGCCGATCCCGCCTTGCTGTTGAATGATAAGAGAGGGGATGCTTCCTGCCGAACCCACGGCGGCATCGATCAGCGGCAGGCAGGTTTCCACACTGTGATATTCGCAGCCCAGCCCGATCAACAGCGCTCCGCCGATATTGGGATTGCGTACCAGGTTGGTCAGCGTCCGCTGCAAGTACGTAAAAGAAACCGTATGCGGAGCAAAGCCGCATCCGCTGTGATGGGTTACGGCGATGACGCCATCAACATTCGGAAAATCCGCCAGCCTTGGCGGGGAAAAATGGGCGGCGATCTGGCGGGCGGTTTGGGCAGCGCAGCTCACCGTGGCAATCACGGCGATCAAATTGCGCGTCCCTGCCGACCCATCCGGGCGCGGGTAGCCCAGAAAAGAGCTGCGGTCTGCCGGCACATCGGCAGTGGAACGCCGGTTTTCGAACATTGGAATATTGAAAGTTCGTTTCTCTTCCGGCAGGGCAAGGTTGTGGGTATGCACCCAATCCCCCGGCTGGATCGGCTGGGTGGCAATCCCGATGAACTGCCCGTATTTGAGGATCGGCTCGCCGGGGGAAAGGGCTGCCAGAGCAACCTTATGCCCGGCAGGGATCGCCTGCCGGATTTGAATAACTCTTTCATCATCAACAAGCTGTGTACCTTCAGCCAAGGGGTATTTTGCTACCGCAACAGAGTCGTGTTTTTCGAGATGAAAGAGGGCATGATTAAAAGCAAAGCTAAATGACATGGATAATCTCCGGCATTATGGATGAAGAAATCCTAAACCTTTTATATGATCAATGCACGAACATGCCTGATTATAGCCTTTATATTGTGAAAATATCTTATTGATAAAAAGGACAAGCGAGGGAATGGTCGAATTCAACCTGGATCAGGCTCATATCCACTTCCTTACAAGTGCTCCTTGCTTTCCAACAACGCGGTTCGAATGGGCATCCTTGAGGTGGATCGATCGGATTAGGCACTTCCCCCTCCAATTCGATATGTCGAATAGGCTTATTTTCCCACTGTGGTACTGGTACAGATGATAGCAATGCTTGTGTATAAGGATGCAACGGATTATTGAATAATTTTTGAGCAGCCCCAATTTCGACGATTTTACCCAAATACATGACAGCTACCTGATGGCTAATATATTGAACCACGCGTAAATCATGCGAAATAAACAAGTAAGTTAAATTTAACCGTTGTCGCAATTCCTGTAACAAATTGATAATTTGTGCCTGGATAGAAACATCCAAAGAAGAAATCGGCTCATCAGCAATAATGAAGATAGGATCGGTCGCCAACGATCGGGCTATGCCAACCCGTTGCCGCTGCCCACCGCTTAATTCATGTGGATATCGATTTTCCAGGTAAGGATTTAAACCAACCAATTGAAGCAATTCGATAACTTTTTCTCGCCGCTTTTTTCCATCCTTTAATCCAAATAGCAATAATGGTTCACCAATGGTATGTCCTATCGTTTGGCGAGGGTCGAGTGATGCATACGGATCTTGAAAAATAATTTGGGCCTCTTTTCGGATCGGACGCATTTGTTTCTTGGTTAATTTGCATAAATCTATCCCATTGAAGATGACCTCTCCTTCGGTTGGTTTGTAGAGTTGTAGAATTGCCCGCGCAATCGTAGATTTACCACAACCAGATTCACCCACCAAACCAAGCGTTTCACCTTTCCGAATTGAGAAATCAACACCATCTACCGCCTTAATGAGTGAATACCCCTGCCATGGCAACCATCCTTTCCTCGGTCCGGTAAAATGCATTTTTAGACCTTTGACAGTTAATAAAATATTTTCTGTTTCACCTTGATTTGTCATGTGATCTTCCTTCATTTTCCAACGAGATGGTGATTGAAGCAGGCAGCAAAATGATTATCATCCACCTCAATGATCGGTGGTACTTCAGCCATGCACTGGGCTGTTCGGTATGAACAGCGAGGGGAAAATGGACAACCCGGAGGTAGAGCAATCAGGTCAGGTGGAAAACCGGGGATGGCTTTGAGAGGTTCGTTCATATTAAAACTTAGGTTGAGTGTTGAAGCTAATAATCCTTCAGTGTATGGATGTTTTGGTGATAAGAAGACATTCTTCGTACCACCGCTTTCCACACAGCGACCTGCATACATCACATTGACGCGATCACAAGTTTCCGCTACAACGCCAACATCCAGGGGCGCATGAAGCACATGGTCTGGTCTTCTGGTTGCCACAGTTGGTACTTATCGGAAGACGGCAGCAACCACTCGCTTTATCCGGGTCCGGCAGCCGAGTACGTCGCCCGTGTTCGCTGGCTCAACCCTGCGGACTACGAACTCGCAGCATTCACGGACACGGCAGCACAGGACTCGGTGCTAGTGCGGGAGAATGCAGGAGCGGTCGAGCTGGACGTGGTCGCACGCCATTGACGACTCCACCGACCTGCAGACCCTGCTGGCCCCGCAGAACAACAACCGGCCGGATCTGGAGCGCTCCAACTCCTCCTTTGACCTGCGCCATCGCTGGGTGGTGAGCGCCGTGCTGCAGAGCCCCTACAAGATGAGCGACGACAACGTGTGGAAGAAAATCTTCGCCGACTTCACCGTGGCCCCCATCTGGGAGATGTCCTCCGGGCGGCCGTTCGCGGTGCTGGTGGGCAGCGACGTGAACCTCGACTTCGGGTCGAACACCGACCGCCCGTCGGCGCTGGCCAGCGGCGGCGTGTCGTCGCCCTTCATCAGCGGCGCCACCTTCATCCCCGCCAACGTCTGCCCGCCGGGCATTCCGGGGCCGTTTGGCTGCACCGGCGATGTGGGCCGCAACCCCTTCAACCGTCCCGGCTTCATCGCGCTGGACCTGCGCGTCTCGCGGCGTATCCACTTCAGCGACAAGTGGAGCATGGATGTGATCGCCGACGCGTTCAACCTGTTCAACCGCTTCAATGTGGGCGACGTCAACCCGCTGTGCAACCCGCTGCTCGGCGCCGCAGGCTGCCGCGCCGGTGAGCCCACGGCCGCGCTCGACCCGCGGCAGTTCCAGTTCGCGCTGAAAATCAACTGGTAGGGCCTAGCGGCGCTGCTGCCTGCGCCAGGCGCTGT
>Ga0101944_10007650_pt1 | contig 10707 bp, 8 predicted proteins | sample DewCreD2012metaG_FD_75245 | JGI IMG/M metagenome (GOLD analysis project Ga0101944, IMG submission 75245) | Hot spring sediment bacterial and archeal communities from British Columbia, Canada, to study Microbial Dark Matter (Phase II) - Dewar... ...
CTGCTCGACCAGGATGAAGGCGGTGCCCTGCTCGGCCAGCATCTTGCGGATGGCGGCGGTCAGTTCCTCGACGATGATCGGAGCAAGGCCCTCGAACGGCTCGTCGAGGAGGAGCAGCGCGGGATTTGTCATCAGCGCACGCGCGAGCGACAGCATCTGCTGCTCGCCGCCGGAAAGCTGGTTGCCCATATTGCCGACCCGCTCTTTGAGCTGCGGAAACAGTCCGAACACGCGCTCGAGCGTCCAGTGGCCGGGCCGGGCGCCGACCTCGAGGTTCTCCCTGACGGTGAGAGAGGGAAAAATCTCCCGCTCCTGCGGCACGTAGCCGAGCCCTGCCAGGGCGCGCCGGTACGGCGGCAGACGCGCCAGATCGCGCCCGTCGAAGGCGATGCGGCCGGCGTGCAGCACGGTGTGGCCCATGATGGTGGCGAGCAAAGTGGTCTTGCCGACCCCATTGCGGCCGATGATGCTGATGCACTCGCCGGCCGCAACGGCAAGGTCGATGTCTTCGAGCACGACAGTATCGCCGTAACCCGCAGAGACACCTTTCAGTTCGAGCGCGCTAGCCATGGCCCGCCTGGCCCAGATACACCGCGCGCACGTCGGGATTGGCGCCGATTTCCTTCGGAGTGCCTTCGGCGAAAATTGCGCCGCGCACCAGCACGGTGATGTGGCGCGCAAAACGAAACACCAGATCCATGTCGTGGTCGATGATGAGCACGCCGATGTGCGGCGGCAAGGCGTCGACGGCGTCGAGAATGATGTGGCTCTCGGCGCTCGGCACGCCGGCGGCCGGCTCATCGAGCAGCAACACCTCGGGCTTGAGGCCGAGCGCGATGGCAAGTTCGACCAGTCGCTGGCGGCCGTAGGGCAGCTCAGAAATGGTATGATGCGCGTCATCGGCCAGCTTGAGCTGCTCAAGCAAATGCATCGACTCCTCGATCACTTCGCGGCAGCTCCCGGCCGGCCGCAACATCGCGGACGCGACGCCGAGCCGTTCGGCAACGGCGATGTAGACGTTCTCGAGCACCGTCAGGCCGCGGAACAGGCGGTTGATCTGGAAAGTGCGGGCGATGCCGAGCTTGACCCGGGCGGCCTGCGGCAGCTCGGTGATGTCGCGTCCCTTGAACAGGACGCGGCCGGAGGTCGGCGCAAACACCCCGGTCAGCAAATTGATGAAGGTGGTCTTGCCGGCGCCGTTGGGGCCGATCAGGGCGCGGCGATCGCCGCTCTCGATGCGGAAATTGATGTCGCTTGCAGCGCGCAGGGCGCCGAAACTTTTGCTGACGTTCCGGGTCTCAAGCAGAGTCGTCGTCATGAGTGCGGGCGCCGTGAACGGAAATGCCGCCGCAGCATGTCGAACAGGCCGAGTATGCCGTTGCGGGCAAACAGGGCGATCAACACCAGCAGCAGCCCGAGACCGAGCTGCCAGGCGGTCGGGTAAAGCTGCGACAGAAAGTGCGCAAGAACGAGGTAGGCTACGGCGCCGATGAAACTGCCGTACAGCCGGCCATATCCCCCGAGCACCAGGACGATCAACACCGTCGCCGCGCGCTCGAGGTTGAGGGCGCTGAGATTAACGTAGAGATTGGTCTGCGCCCACAGCGCCCCGGCCACCCCGGCTATCGCCGCCGAAATGGTGTAACACACCACCAGCCGCGTCCGCACCGGCGCGCCAACCGCATGCATGCGCAGGGTGTTCTCGCGTATGCCGGTAAGACTCTGGCCGAACGGCGAATAGATCAGTGCGCGCACGAAGACGAAGCCGATGAACAGCACCGCCAGCGCGTAGAGGTATTGCGTGCGCGGTATCAGCGGATTGAACTCGAACAGACCCAGCACCGGCTTGAAGGTGATGCCGGGCAGGCCATCGAAGCTGCCGGTATAGGTGTAGGCAAAGTTTGCGGCTTCCTCCAGCAGCGCCATGGTGCAGAGAGTGAGCATCAACAGGGTCAGACCCGTGGTTCGCAGCAGCACCAGGCCGGACGCCAGACCGATCACGGCGGCCACCGCGGCGGCCAGAATGAGGCCCGTAATCGGCTCGTCCCAGACGCCGTGGAAAGCCAGCATGCCGACCGTATAGGCGCCGGCACCGAAGAAGGCCGCATGTCCGAGGGTGATGATGCCGGCATAGCCGAGCGCGAGATCGAGCGAGATGGCAAACAAAATCATCACCAGCACCTCGGTGCCAAACCCGAGGTGGCGCGGAAAAGCAAAGTAGAAGGCGATCGCCAGCAGCCAGGGAAACGCCTCCCAGGCGCGGATGCGGTGCCGCTCAGTGAGCGCCCGCGCCGCCGGATGGCCGAGGCTTTCACCCGGCACGTTCACGCCGCCCTCCCGAACAGACCCTGCGGGCGCCACAGCAGCAGAAGAATGGTAAGGGCGTAGATGAACAATGTTCCGCCCTTGGGGATGTAAAGTTTGAGGGCGAAATCCAGCACACCGATGAGCGCCGCCGCATAAAAGGCGCCAAAGATGCGGCCGGGGCCGCCGACCGCAACCACGATCAGAAAATAGACCAGATATTTGAGCGGATATTGCGGATCGAGGCCGAGGAATTCCGCTCCCAAACCGCCCCCGATCGCGGCCATGCCGCTGCCAAAGGCAAAGGTGACGGTGAACAGGCGATCAATGTTGATGCCAAGCGATTCGGCCATCCGGCGATTGTCAACGGCGGCGCGAATCTGGGCGCCGAACCGCGTGCGCTCGAACCCCAGCCACAGCCCCAGCACAACCACGATGCCGACGACGATGAGAAAGATGCTGTAGGCCCGGTATTGCAGAAAACCCAGATCGAGCTGGCCCTGCAAAGCCGCCGGAATCGGTACCGGCTGATTCTCCGGACCGACAATGAGCGTTACCGCGGCGATGGACATGAAAACCAGCCCGATGGTGAACAGCACTTGGTCGAGCTCGGGCGCGCGATACAGCCGCACATACAGCAGACGCTCAAACGCTACGCTGATCAGGGCGGTCAGCAGAAATCCGGCGGCGAGGGCGGCGGTAAATCCGAAACCCCAATGGCGCATCACCAAAACGATGATGTAGCCGCCGAGCATGGCAAAAGCGCCGTGAGCGAGATTGGCAAAGCCCATCAGACCCATGGTCACCGAGAGGCCCACCGAGACGATGAACAGCACCATGCCGGCGGCCAGCCCGCCCAACAGCATGCTCACGACGTCAATACCGAAGATCACCGAATTCGTCCGCCAGAAATGACCTGGAAATTCCCCCGCTGCCGGTGTTGCAGTCCCCCCACCTCCGCCGGCCGGCGCGACGCATACTACGGAGACGGCCGCAAACTGCAAGTCGGCGAAAAGCGCGCGGCCGGCAAACAAACCGCCGCCCCGCTACGTGCGCGGGGCGGCGGACGGTGGCTGGATCTGCCGGACTGGCGATCAGCTCATTTGCCGCACGGGCCGACCTTGAGATATTTGCAGGGATCTTTCACGTCCGGAATGGTGGCGACCACCTTTTGATGCAGCCGGCCATCCTTCTTGATCACCTCCGACATATAAACGTTCATGACGATGTCGCGGGTGTCGGGGTCGATGGAGATGGGGCCGCGCGGGCTGTTGAACTTCCACCCTTTCAGCGCCGCCACCGCTTTCTCGCCGTCGCCCAGTTTGCCGCCGGTCGCCTTGATGGCATGCACGATGGCAGCCATGCCGTCATAGCCGCCAACCGCCATGAAGTCAGGGGTGGCGTTGGCGCCGTAAGCCTGCTTCCAGGAAGCGACGAACCTTTTGTTCTCAGGGTTCTCCAAATCCGCATGATAGTGATGCATGGTGATCAGGCCGACGGCCGCATCCCCCATGGCCTGCAGCTTGGTGTCCTGCGTGATGTCGCCGGGGCCGATCAACTTGATGCCCGCATCGCGCATGCCGAGCGCGCCGTAAGTCTTGACCACCGCGGAGGCGTGGTCGCCGGCAGGCACGAAGACGAAGAACACGTCCGGCTTTTTGTCCTTGGCGCGCTGGAAGAAGGGCGTGAAGTCCGGCACCACCGCGGCGCTGCCCATGGGAATGTCGTCGAGCACCTTGCCGCCGTTGTCTTCGAACGCGCGCTTGAAAGCGTCGCGCTCGTCGCGGCCGGGCGGGAAGTCCGAATATCCGATGACCGCGGTCTTGGCTTTCAACAGTTTGACTGCGGCTTCGCCCAAGGGGAAGCCGGAATGCCACATGCTGAACGAGGTGCGGACGAAGTAGGACGACATGTTGGTGATATGCGCCGTACCCGCGTTCATGATCACCGCAAGCTTCTTGCCGGCATTGATCACGGGCGCGGAGGCGATGGCGTTCGGGGAGTAAACCCAGCCGGCAAGCACGTCCACGTTGTCCTGAGTCAACAGCTCCTGCACCGCCACTTTGGCGTCGGCGCCGCCGGGGTTCTTGGCATCGCGCTTGATGAACCGGATGCTGTAGGGTTTGACGGCATCCGGGTTCATCCGCAGATAGGTCTCCATCCCGCGATCAATCTGCTGCGCCAGCTCCGCACCGATGCCGGTGTAGGGCAGCACGACGCCGACTTTGATCTCCTGCGCCGCTGTGGCGCAGACAGATACCGCCAGGGCAGCCGATGCTGCGAGTAGGTGTTTGATCATGAAGTTCCTCCCAAAATGAGAACATTGGTGTAGGCGCAAGTCATAAAATACTAAAATGGAAGGCTAGGCCGCCGCAAGGCAGATCGGGCAAAACCACGGACGTTGACCGGGCACCTCCGGCGCGCCCGGTCAGCCGCTGCAACTGACGGCGATGGCAACTGACGACGGCGGCGTTTTACGGTGCCGCGCCGGCGGTGCGCCAGCCGCGGTGATAGGACTCGCGCGCCTGTTTGGAATAGGGCACGGGGCCGACCTCGACCCGCACCTCCGTCTGGCGATGCCGCTCAACGGTGGTTTTCTGCGTGCCGCCACCCTCCTCGCCCCAGATCAGGGTGAGCTGCGTACCCGGCTTGGCAAATTGTTCATCGACAATGCCGAGCGAGAGCACCGCGCGCTCGTTGTAGCTGTAACCGCCAAACATGGAGAACCCCACCACCTTGCCGCCGCTCATGATGGCATCATAGGTGCTGGAGCCGTAGTTGGAGTTGGGCACGTCGAGATACTTGTAGATCAGGCCGGGCTCCAGCATGGAGGCCCAGATCCGCGTCACGTCCTGCGGGTTCCAGACGAAGGTGACCTTGCGGCGATGCGGCTTGCCCTCCAGCTTCTGCAAGGCCTCCTTGCCGATGAAGTCGTGATCGAATTTCACGAAGATGCCGTAGCCCAACTCATAGGGTGTGACGTAGTAATCTTCGATCTTGTCGGAGACATAGCTGCCGGCGAGCGAGCAGATCGCCTCGTAGCTCGTGCCCGGCAGCCATTGCCGATAGGGCTTCATCTTCTCGCCCGAATAAACCGCCGGCAGCGGAGACGGTATCCAGCCCGACTCCAAGGTATTGCTGGAATAGGCGCGGGAACCGACCGGAACGATGCCGAATTCCTTCCCTGCCTCGAGGATCGTTTCACGCACCTCCAGATATTCCTCGTAGGGACCCCACACTTCCAGCCCCGGCGCACCGGCCATCCCGTGCCGCAGCGCGCGCACGCGACGTTTGCCGATGTTGATATAGCCCATGTTGAAAAATTTGATTTCGGGCATCGGTCCGCCGTTGAGCTTGGTGATCGCCTTCTCGGCGTTCGGGCCCTGGATCTGAAAGCGGTAAACCTTGCGCACCACCGGCCGCCCCATGGGGCGCGACGGCGAGCGATCGTCGTACTCGGTCGCCACGTCGTAACCGCCGGTCTTGGCATGGAACTCGATCCAATTCGCCACCGGATTGCGGCCGACGAAGACGAACTCGTTGTCGGCAAGATAAAACAGAATGCCGTCGCCGATGACATGACCGTCGTAACTGCACGGGGCATACTGCTTGGCCTTGCCGACGGTGAAGCCGTTGAACGAATTGGTGCCCAGATGCGAGAGCAGCTTCAACGCATCACGACCGCGCACGAACATGTTCACCATGTGGTGCGACTGATCATAGAGCACGCAGGTTTCCTGCCAGGCGCGCTGCTCGTCGCGCCAGTTGGTGAATTCGGACGGCACCACCGGATAAACGTAGGCGCCGATCTGTGAATTGCGCAACATCTTGACCGGGTTGCCGGCGGCTTGTAGCGCTTCCTCCAGGTTCTTGTAGGCCATGGCTTCCGATTACTCCTCACGGATCGGGTTATCTGTTGGAGAACCGGAGTCTTCGTCGCACAAATGGACCGGTGTATTCAAGTCCTTGGGCGGCGGCCGCCGCGTCTAACGGGGCAGTGGGCAACTGCCCGTCGCGTTCAATCGCGGAGGCCGCAAATCTCAAAGCTCGATCGCCGTCAACGACAAATCGGATGTGAAAACATGCAGCGTACCAGACCACCATTCCGGGCCGATCATGTCGGCAGCCTCCTGCGGCCGGCCGCATTGAAGGAAGCGCGCGCCAAACACGCGCGCGGCGATATCGACGACGCCACCCTGAAGGCGATCGAAGACCGCGAGATCGAACGGGTGATCCGCCGGCAGGAGGATATCGGACTGAAAGCGGTGACCGACGGCGAGTTCCGCCGCGCCTCGTGGCAGAACGATTTTCTCAGACGCCTGCCAGGGATCGAAGCCTATGTGGGCGAGCGCAAGATCAAGTTTCAGGGCGAGACACAGCCGCAGGCGATCCTGCTGCGCGTGGTGGGCAAGCTCGGCGGTTTTGACGGCCATCCGATGATCGAGCACTTCAAATTCGTGCAGGCACACACCCGGGTGACGCCGAAGATGACGATACCGTCGCCCTCGCAGGTGCACTTCCGCTACGGACGCGAAGGCATTCCGGAAAGCCTGTATCCAAACATGGACGATTTCTACCGCGATCTCGGCCAGACTTACCGGAAAGCCGTGCGCGCCTTTGCCGACGCCGGATGCCGCTATTTGCAGCTCGATGAAGTCAATCTCGCCTATCTGTGCGATCCGAAGCTGCGCGAGCAGGTGCGGGCGCGCGGGGACGATCCGGAGCGGCTGCCCGCCGCCTACGCGGCGATGATCAACACCGCAATCTCCGACATCCCCGACGATATGACGATCACCATGCACCTGTGCCGGGGCAATTTCCGCTCCACCTTCGTGGCCAGCGGCGGATACGAGCCGATCGCGGATCTGCTCTTCAACCGCATCAACGTGCACGGTTATTTCTTGGAATATGACTCCGAACGGGCGGGAGGGTTCGAGCCGTTGCGCTTTGTCCCCAAAGGCAAGACGGTGGTGCTCGGGCTGGTGACGTCGAAGTTCGGCACCCTGGAAAGCAAGGATCTGCTCAAACGCCGGATCGAGGAGGCTGCGAAATTCGTGCCGGTGGAACAGCTCTGCCTGTCACCGCAGTGCGGCTTTGCGTCGAGCGAAGAGGGCAACCTCTTGGCCGAGGATGCGCAATGGGCGAAGCTTGAGCGCATCGTCGAGGTGGCGAACGAGGTGTGGGGGTGATTTCCTTCTCCCCGACGGCGGGCAGGGCAGCCGCATTCGGGTTTCCCTGCCCCTGCAAGCGGGGCTGAGCGCAGCGAGGCCGGGTGGGTTCATCCATCGCCACATCGCGTGACCTCCACCCGTCCGTATTCGCTTGCCGCGCAAGCTTCGGCGGGCAACCTCCCCCTTGCCGGGGGAGCTGTGGTTCAAATGCGATCGCCCTGTCCGCCGGCAGGGAGAGGGCGGCGCGCCGGGTGAGGGGCCCTTCCGTGATCGGAGCATGGGACGAATCCCCCCACCCTCGACAGTATAGCGAGGGTCATTATGAAACGCACCAAACCACCGTTCCGTGCCGACCACGTGGGCAGCCTGCTGCGGCCGGCGGCGCTCAAAGAGGCGCGGGCGCGCGCGGCCAAGGGCGAGATCAGCGCGGCGCAATTGAAGGCGGTCGAGGACCGCGAGATCGCACGGGTGATCAAAATGCAGGAGGAGATCGGCTTGCAGGCGGTCACCGACGGGGAGTTCCGCCGTTCGTGGTGGCATCTCGATTTCCTCTGGGGGCTGGATGGCTGCGAACACTATGTGATGGATCAGGGCATCGCCTTCCACGGCCTGCAAACGCGGGCGGAGGGAGCGCGCGTGGTGCGCAAGCTCGGGTTCTCCGGCCACCCGATGATCGAACACTTCAAATTCGTGCAGGCGAATACGAAAGCGACGCCGAAGATGACGATCCCGGCGCCGTCGGCGCTCTACGGCCGTACCGGGCGCGAGGCGGTGACCAAGGAGGCCTATCCTGATCTCGACGAATTCTTCTCGGATCTCGGCAAGACCTATGCGAAAGCGGTGCGCGCCTTTGCCAATGCCGGCTGCCGGTACCTGCAGCTCGACGAGGTGTTCATCGCCATGCTGTGCGACGAGACCTATCGTGCCAAGCAGCGGGCGCAGGGCGACGATCCGGACAAGCTCGCCAACATCTATGCCGACATGATCAACGCGGCGATGTCCGATATCCCAAAAGACATGACCATCACCATGCACATGTGCCGCGGCAATTACCGTTCAACTTTCATGGGCTCGGGAGGCTATGCGCCGGTGGCCGAGGTGCTGTTCAACCGCATCAAGGTGCACGGCTACTTCATGGAATACGATACCGAGCGCGCGGGCGGCTTCGAGCCGCTGAAACTGGTGCCGAAGGACCGGATCGTGGTGCTTGGGCTCGTCACCACCAAGACCGGACAGCTTGAGTCGAAGGATCAGCTCAAGCGGCGCATCGACGAGGCGGCGAAATATATTTCCCTCGATCAACTCTGCCTGTCGCCGCAGTGCGGCTTTGCCTCGAGCGAAGAGGGCAACGTGCTGGCCGAAGAGGAACAGTGGGCGAAGCTGCGGACGGTGGTGGAGGTGGCGCAGGAGGTGTGGGGGTGATTTCCCTCTCCCCGCACGCGGGGAGAGGTAATGTTTTAGCGGGGCAAGAACATGGCCGGCATCGTCGAGGGTAAGGTCGCCATCGTCACCGGGGCGGGGCGGGGGATCGGGCGCGCGATCGCGCTGCTCTTGGCGGCGGAGGGCGCGCGCGTTCTGGTCAATGATGTCGGCGCGGCGCTCGACGGCTCGGGCGCGGATGCCGGCCCGGCGCAAGCCGTGGCCGGGGAGATCACCAAGGCCGGCGGACAGGCGATCGCCAATACGCTCTCCATCGCGGTGCCGGAGAATGCCGACAAGATCGTGCAGGCGGCGCTTCAAGCCTTCGGCCGCGTGGACATCCTTGTCAACAACGCCGGGATCTTGCGCGACCGCATCTTCCACCGCATGAGCTGGTCGGACTGGAAGGACGTGATCGACGTGCACCTCAACGGTTCGTTCAACATGAGCCGCGCGGTGGCCGGCCATTTCCGCGAGCAGAACGCGGGCAGCTTCGTGCACATGACCTCGACCTCGGGCCTGATCGGCAACTTCGGGCAGGCCAATTACATGGCGGCGAAGATGGGCATCGTCGGGCTGTCGCGCGCCATCGCCCTCGACATGGCGCGCTTCAACGTGCGCTCGAACTGCATCGCGCCGTTCGCCTACAGCCGCATGATCGGCTCGATCCCGACCGAGACCGAGGAGGAGAAGCGGCGCGTCGAGAAATTGCAGCAGATGACGCCGGAGAAGATCGCGCCGCTCGTCGTTTATTTGGCCTCCGACCGCGCCGAGGGGATTTCCGGGCAGATTTTCTCGGTACGCAACAACGAGATTTTCCTGTTCAGCCAGACGCGGCCGATCCGATCGCTGCACCGGTCCGACGGCTGGACACCGGAAAAGCTCGCCGCCCAGCTCAAGGGCGCCTTCGCGCCCTCGTTCACGCCGCTCGACCGATCGGGGGATGTGTTCTCATGGGATCCGGTGTGAGCGACGGTCTGTCCCGCGGTCATTCAGGGCGCGTCATGGGCGCGAACCCGGAATCCATCACTCCGGTCATGCCGCGGTTGCACCACTGGCACCCATTCGGCACTTTTGGTGGTTATGGAGTCCGGCCCGCGCGCTTTGCGCCCGGCCGGAATGACGGCTGACTGGCCATGCCCATCGACTACGAGAAGCTGCTCGCACTGAGGATCCCTGAGGCCGAGCAGTCCTACACCGACAAGGACGCGATCCTCTACGCGCTTGGCGTCGGCATCGGCTACGATCCGCTCAATACCGAGCAACTCGCCTTCGTTTACGAGAAGAATCTGAAGGTGCTGCCGACGTTCGCGAGTGTGCTCGGCTATCCCGGGTTTTGGATACGCGATCTTAAGACCGGCGTCGATTGGGTGCGCATCCTGAACGCCGAGCAGGCGGTGGTGCTGCACCGGCCGCTTGCACCGCAGGGCACGGTCGTCGGCCGCACGAAAATCCTCGACGTGATTGACAAGGGCGCGGACAAGGGGGCGCTGATCTACACCGAACGCCAGGTGATCGACAAAGCGAGCGGGGTCCTTATCGCCACTGTGACGCAAACCACCTTCGCGCGCGGCGACGGCGGCTTCGGCGGGCCGAAGCGCGACGGCCCGCCGCCGCACCCGATCCCGGAGCGCACCCCCGAAATCGTATGCGATTTGCCGACGCGGCCGGAGATGGCGCTGATCTATCGCTTGAGCGGGGACCGCAACCCGCTGCACGTCGATCCCGATGTGGCGAAAGCGGCCGGGTTCGCGCGGCCGATTTTGCACGGTCTTGCGACCTTCGGCGTGGCCGGGCATGCGGTGCTGAAATC
>Ga0101944_10007652_pt1 | contig 10705 bp, 3 predicted proteins | sample DewCreD2012metaG_FD_75245 | JGI IMG/M metagenome (GOLD analysis project Ga0101944, IMG submission 75245) | Hot spring sediment bacterial and archeal communities from British Columbia, Canada, to study Microbial Dark Matter (Phase II) - Dewar... ...
TTATCATTGTTTAATATATAATCTATATTTTCTAAATTGTCTCTTAGCGATTTATCTTTTAATTCTATATCTATAATAGACCCATTTGATGTATCATATATTACATCATATTCTATACCATTAATATTTAATAAATCACTCTGATATATCTTATCGTATTTTATATCTAATTGACAAAGTCTACCTTTCATATTGCAAATTTAAGAACAAACGTTTAATTGTTGTAAATTAAAATTGTTAAATAATTGTTTTTTATTTTTATCAATATCTATTAATTGTTTTATTTCTTCCATCTTTTTATTGCTTATATAGGTTTTTTTACTCCATATATTATTTAATAAGTTTTTCCAAAAGTTATCTTTTGTTCCCATTATCTCTTTTAATTTATTCAATTTATCATTATACCTACTTTGTAATTTGTTTATTCTTTCATCTATCAAATCATTATATAATATGCCTTGAACTATGCCTATGTCTCTTAAATGTTGTGATGCTCTATTCATCTCTTTTACACATTTATCTAATGATTCTTTTATTACTTCAAATTGATTTTCATCTGCTATTACATTTTTATTTTCTGCATATATATTACTTAACTTCTCATAATAAGACCTTAATACATCTAATACCTTAACATTATAATCTGTATCAAATTCATCATATATGTCTTTTAAATGTTTTAAAAATTCTTCTTTCGTTATTTTTCCATTTTTATAATTATTATAATAAGTTTTTATCTTAGGAAAATAATTAGAATAATTAATATGTTTGATATTACTTGTAACGTCTATAAATTCATCTTGTAATTCTTTTAATTGTTTTTCTAATTTCTTTTGTTTTTCATTTAAATTATTTTTTTTAGATAATGCTGATAATCCTTTGCTTATTGTACTATTAATTAATGTATCTAAATTGCGTAATGCACTTTCGTTTGCTTCATAATCCCCCATACTCTCTATTGCATTCATAAAAAATTGCGTCTCCTCTTCTGTGTTCTTTTTAAGATTTAATGACTCTTTTATTTTTAAATCTTCTTCTACTAATACTGATACTAAATTGTTTAATAAATTATTCATATTGCCATCAGAAGATACAATATCACCTAATTGTATGTATAATTCTTTCTTTTCTGTATCTGTTAAATCCATATTATTTATAATATCTACTAATAACTGATTGATTTTATCAGGCGAATCTTTAATATTATCTAATAATTCATATACAATATCTGCATTCTTTTTAAATGTCTCTTCCATTAAATTTAATTCTTCATTTAACTTATATATTTTTTGTTCAAATAACATCATTAATTCATCTTTATTTTCTGCTTTTTCTATAGACTTTTCATATTCATTCCTTAATACATCAATCATAGATTGTATAGTATTTCTATAATCATTATATGTCCCAAATTTCATTGAAGCAAAAGCTCTTGCTCTTATCCCCATTATCATTTCATCCATATTGTCAGACATCTCTAATAGCTTCTTATTTTCTAATATGCCTAAAACTAATTTGTTTTGATTAGTAGGTGTCATTAGTCTTACTACCTCATCTCCACTTACCGTTAACGGTTTTAAATCTAATGGAATATTAGTACTAGATAATTCATTATTTACGCTGTTAAATATATATAAAAATATTTCTTCTTTTGATATTACTTTTTCATAATTATATTTTGAATTTAAGGATACTTTCCTAAATTCATCTACTATATCCTTATTGTTTTTATAAGGTAATACATTATCATTACTTGCATAATTATTAGCTATACTACTTAATATTTGACCAAAAGTATAAGTGTTATTGTTTATAAATAATGTACTTTGATTTATATTGCTTAATCCTTTTTGTACTTCTTTATTGTATTCTTTGTCTAAAGTACTATTGTTATTATTTGATAGCTTAATTAAATCACCTTTAGTTGCAGAAGTATTTCTATTGTCATCTGTAATATAATTAGATAGCTCAACTATAAACTCTCTTATAGTTATAATATCTTGACCTTGACTATTTAATATCTCTATATTTTCATTTAAATTGCTTACTAAATAGTTTGTAAATTCTACTGCAAATAATAAATCATTAGGAGTAGTAAAAGTATTTAAAATAAATTGTTTTATTATTTCTTTTTTATTTTGATTAATTTGTAAAGAAAATAATATACCTGAAATATTTTTTGATAAAGCATGTTCAAGTATCTTTTGAACATCTTTACTAGATAAATTGTCTATATCTATATTTATTTTTTTTAATTCTGATTCATTTATTTTTAATTTATCTAATACAAATTTTTTAAATGTACTTCTATCTACTAATTCATATTTATTATTTATACCAAATCTATTTCTTTTTTGTTTTATTTGCTTCCTTCTTGCTTCTCTCTCTACAATAATATTACCTCCATTAGCAATACCTCTATTATTAAATATAGCATTTAATTTATCCTCTCTTTCTTTTTGTGTTATTGTTTCTGAATTATTTGTATTATTAACTTTATCATCATCGTATATCTTTAATTTATTTAATAAATTAGAATTTTTAGTATTTACTTTATTTAATAAATTAAGATTATCTAATATCTCAACCGTATCATGAGAACCATTTTGTATTCTATCTAATGCAAATAATAATAAAGTAGATTGCTCTCCTTTATTTAATCCGTTCTGCTCTGCAAAACTTTCATATAAATCATTATCAAATTCTATGTTTAATATATCTTGAATAATACTATCATCTAATACTGTACCTAAATTATTTCCCATATAAGATTTAGATAATACTGTTGTCATAATCCTATCTGCTATTTCTATCTCTTCATCTTTCAATAACTTATTACCAGTATTATCTGTTGTCATAGACTTTAATAAATTATTTTTATATTCAATTAATGATTTTATATCTGGTATACTAGATGTAGAAGTAGTCAATAATTGCAATGATTTAATTAATTTATATCCAAAACTATTTTGCATTTCTTTGTATAAAGAATTATTACTTAATGACATTTGATTATTTTTATTCATGTTATCTAATGAATCTGTCATGTTCATTAAATCTAATAAATCATTACCATTAACTAATCCTGAAGAACTATTTAAACTATCAGACAAAAAAGAAGTAATAGCTGTATTTATAGGATTGCTAATAAATGTTCCTTTCCCTAAACTATTATAAGCTTTTTTTATACTTTGAAATATATTCGTTTCTATATTTGCTCCTATACTAGTATCTACTCCATTAACCTTTTCTTCATATTCCTTTATATTAGTCCTTAATTGTTCTAAATCTTTATTTACTTCTACTATATTGTTTTTATAATTTTCATATCCCAATTGGTCATATTTAGATAGTTCTCCCATTACCTTATTATTAAAGTCTTGTGCTTGTTTTAAGTAAGCATAAGGACTATTTACAGGTAACATTCCTAACAATTTATATTTTTGACTTAATTCATGAAACTTTTCACTTTGACCTAATATATTATTCATAGCTACATTAGGCAAAGAACCTAATGCACCTCCTAAAAAAGAAGTTAAATAAGTATCAATAAAATTTTTATAAGTAAACTCATCTTCCATCTTTGTTTTTAAATCTATACTAGAACCTAATACCATCCCTACTGCTTGACTTAAAGGGTCAAATACTTCCTCCATACCCTCTTTAATACTTTCCTTCCAATAACTTTGTATAGATTCTTTTTTTAATTGTTCAAATTTATTTCTTATGCCTTCTTTCGTAAATCTATTAATTAAATTTTCTGATGTTTCACTAATTAATGGATTCGTAATCCTTTTTGCTTCTCCTAAATTTAATGCAGATGTAGCTAATACATATAAATACTTTGATGTTACATCAGATACATATGCTTCATATGCCGCATCTTCATTGTTGTATCCCTTAGATTTTAAATATTCAAACATGTTTAATCTATTGTTGATACTACTAGATGAATATTCTAAATAACTCATAAAAATAGAGTTCTTTATTATCTCTTCATCTAATGATTTAAATACAGATGGTAGTGCTTTTTTACCAAAACTATAAATACCACTACCTACAATGTCAGAAAACGTTTTACCTGTCAATAATCCTAATCCTAAATTACTAGTATTGCCTACTATATATAATGCTTTTTCCCCTACTTCTCCTACTCCTTTAGCTCCTCCTAATCCCTTTAATCCCTTAGATACATAATTTAATCCTTTTGCTACTGTACCCAATGCCGCTTGTGGTGCAAAAAAATCTGCTAACAAAGAATAAGTACCCAATGTATAATCTTTTAAAGTAGAATATTCACTAAAATTATCTGCGCTAGTCATTGGCGCCGCAAAATCCCCAAAACCCCACCAATATTTAAGATTATCACTAAACTTATTAATAGCTTCTTGCCTCTCTACTTGATACTTAAAATTACTAAGTATCTCTTGTTTATATAATTCATTATCACTACTGTATCCTAAATACTTTATGTCTGTAGCTAAATTCTCAATTGCAGAATAAGCAGAGTTAAATATACCTCCTCCTATCTCTGCAAATACTCCAGGTACTCTACTAAATGCCCCTATCGTTTGATATATCATCTCTAAAAATAAACTACTGTCTTCTGCTAATTTCTTTCTATAATTATTATTTAAATAATTATCTATTGATACTGTATAATCTTCTAAGTTTCTAACCAATCTTCTTTCAATAGCACTCTCAGGAGTTATAGATACACTACTTAAATAAGGATTACTTTTTGCGGCTTGAATATTATAGTTTAATATTTTACTATTTAAAAACTTATCTTTTTTATTTTTTTTAATAGAACTTATTACATCTTGAACTTCTGGACGAACAACAGAAATAGGATTTTTAATCCCTTCATAAACTTCTTTTGATGTTTGTTCATCTAATCCATAATTATTCATTATGTATTTTGTAGCAAACTTATCCATCTCTATTTGAGCTTGCTCAAATTGATTGTTGTTTATTAAATTATTTACTTTGCTTATAGTATTGTTAAACTCTATATTATTTACAGCAGGAGTACTATTAGCTATTACCCCTGTATTTAATGCATCACTATCTACATCTACAGAACTTATTAATACTGGATTAGATAATGGTGCTATGTCCTTATTTACATGTTTAAAAGTATCTTCAATATCATTGTCTATATCTACTAAATTTAATGTCCTGTCTAATGATTCTTTACTATCATTAAAAAATTCAAATAAGCTTTCCTCTTCCATATTTATTTATAAATTTATTTACGGTATCTAATATCATTAATATATCTAATTGCTTTGTCATAATTAATATTTATAAAATAATCTTTCCCAGAAGATTCTTCATATTGACCATAATCAAATATAGCTCTTAAATGGTCTGATATATTTATTTTTCCAAATGTACCTGCTTTCTTTGTAATGATAATATCCATAATATTATCTTCTTGATTCCCATTTTTACTTCTAATATTTCTAATAAGTTTTATATTTGATAAATTATAAACTCTTTCCCCTGTGTCTATAACATCAAAACTAACATCCCTTGATAATTCTTTAAATGGCACGAATCTTTCATAAACATCACCATTTTTATCTTTATAAATAAAAACAAATGTAGCATCATTTTCATTATTAATAAAATTTTTTAGGTTCTTTGCAAATACTTGTTGAGGAGTAAATGCACCATCAGAAGATTTTATATTTTTTTCTCTTAATGCTTCATTTACAGTAGTAATTAATTTAACTTGATTTATAAAAGTATTTATATTACTATCTCCAACAGAAGAACCAGATAATTTAATTAATGAATTAAAAGCTTCTGTAGCTGTTTTATTTTGATAGTCCTGAGAATCAGAAAAGATAAGATTGCCACTCTCATCAATCTTAGCATAATAATCCTTTTGAGTAATAATACTCTCTTTGTTAGGACTACTTATGTCAGAATTTTTATGAGCCGCAATATTTATTATTATTTCTCCATTCTGGTTTCTACGAACACCAAAAGATATATTGTGTATGTTATTTGAACTTTCGCTGTCATCACTTATATTTAAAAGTGATGGTAATAAGTTTTTAACTTTATTATTTATATCATTTCCTTTTTGTAAAGGTAAATTTAATCTATCATAATTTGTTACAACACTATCATCAAAGGTTTGTGCCATAGGAGTAATATTAAATAAAAATGAACCTTTATCTTCAATATCTCCTCCACCACCAGATGCATTACCACCCCTAGAATCTTTATTGTCTATTTTAGCACTTACAACATCTGTTTCACGAGTAAGACTATATGATTGGTCAGTAAATAATCCTATTGCATTCTTTAAATCTCTTCTATTAATCTCTCTCTTTTCTGCTCTATATATTTGGTCATATATCAATGCAGAAGATATGTCTTTTTCTAATCCATTCATTTTCTTCTTTACTACTTGACCATTCTCATCTATATATTCAATCTCTTCTGATTGCAAAAAATTAATCATATAACGATTCTTGCTAATATCTACTATCTTCTGAAATTCATCATATGACTTAACTAAGTTAAGAAAATTATTCCTTAATTTGTTTTCTTCTTCTCTTACTTTATTTAAATTATTTTTGTTTTTTTCATAAAATTGATTTAATCCATTTCTTAATTCTGTATACTTAGTATTAAATATATTTTTAATATCTAATAAAGTTTTGCCATTTATATTTTCTAAATTTATTCCATTAGTCTTTAACATTTGTGCTATCTCAGGATTTTGATTTATTAATCTCAATATCGATTCTTTTTCATTATCTTCTAAATTACTATAATTATATCCCTTTTCCATTAATCCTTTTATTTGAGATGCAGTGTTCTTATACAATTGTACTTGTTGAATATGATTATTTATGTCGCCCGTAATAGGAACTGCTCCTTTAATATCACTTTCTATATATGCTAATAATTGTGCATAATTATTATACTGCCTTAAAGGGTCGTCATTGTATATCCTATTACCTCCCATCTTTGTTAATTTGTTAAAAGAATATGCTTCTTCTGCTTGATACATCTTTTTTCTGATATTAGTTAATTCATCTATATTGTCTAAAGATGGATTATAATAAGAACCTTTTGTAGCCTCTTTTGTACTTTCAACAAATAATAAATCTAATGTACCACCTAATATCATTCTATTTGGAATGCCTAATGTATGTGCAGGACTTAAATAAGATTCCTTTTCAATAGATTTTGCCTTTATATCTTCTATATATTTTTTAGTTAAATCATTAAATGTAGTATTGTCTTCTTTAGTAAAAATAATATTAGGATATAATATACCATTATATAATGACGCTTCTAATACTGCTAAATTTTTATAATTATCTGCTTGCGTTTCTGGATTAGCTCCAGCAATACTTTCAATTTGTGATTTATAAAATTCATATGAAGTTCTTAACATTTGTAATTGCTTGTTATTGTTAGCATCATTTACTATCTTGTTATGTTGTAATACTAAATTAGCATCTAATTCTCCTTCTTCAGAATTAGCCATTAATGTAGCTAAAGACCTATCTACTAACTCTTTATTCTTTGCATGTATAGCACTTTCTAAATTTAAAAATGGTAAATTAAATGCAGAATGAACTTCTCCTTCCCCAATAGCACTAGTTTTATGTGATAAATTAGATGTACCTATTTTTTCTTCATATAACTTAGCATCAGTAATTTTCCCACTACCTTTACTTTTATTAGATAAAGAACTAAATAATTTAGAATATATATCGGAATTATCCTTTATTCTAAAAGGAACATATAAACTTTCTCTTGGTATTAATTGTAATGGTAATAATTGGTCAAACCTATTTGCCGCCATATATTATTTCTTTTTTAATAAACTTTGATAAAATAATGATTTTATTAAGTTCTCTCCTTCCATTGTCTTATTGTTAAACTGAATATCAGATAACCAAGCTAAATTATCTTTTGTCATTTGTCTTCTATTTTGTTCTCTCATTTGAGCTAATTGAAATAATGTTGAATATCCTAATCTATTTAAATCTCTTGCTCTCGCTCTGTTCTGTTCATTTGCCGTAACATTCATATCATAATACTGTTTGTTAATTTGTTCTTGCTGATTCCTTATCCCTACATTCTGTGCATTAATCTGGTCTAATCTTCCTGCCTCTTGATTATCTATCTGTTGCAATTGATTAATTCTGTTAGATAAAGTATTTTGATATATGTTCATTAAATTTTGTGCACTACCCCCACTTATGTTTTGTGCTAAACTATTTAATTGATTAGATTGAGATGTTAATTGATTCCTTAATGGCTGACTTCTATCATTATATTTTAATTCATCAAACTTTACATAAGTAGCATCTCTTAATTCTGGTCTCTCCGCCATCAACATCTTTGCATAACCTTCTCCTATCTTAAAAGACTTATTATCAAATCCTAATAAAGTATTACTTAATATGCCTAATAAAGGATATAAACTATTACTATTAATATTAGAATTTGAACTATTGTTCTCAGTAGGACTCCCAAGTCCCGATAAATATCCCTTCAAATACGAAAAAGCATTATCCCCTTCCTTAACTATATTTTGATTTATTCCTAGTTCTGGTGTGGTAGAAATATTATCACTAGTAATTAATTTTCTTGTAGGTATGCTTTCTATATTCATAGGTATAGTTTTATCTACTGTTTGATTAGTTGTATTATTAGTTATATTAGATTGTGTATTATCATTTGTAGCTATATTAGTAGAAGTAGGTGTAATGTTATTTTGATTATTATTCTGTTTACCATAATACCATTCAACAAACTGTTTAGCATTTCTTCCTTTAAAAGAAGTATCTAAATTAAAATTAGTTTGTCCCTTCATTTGTGTTGTCCTTATATCATATTCTGTATCAAATCTATTACCATGCTTACCACTATCTAATAACTTCTTAGTAGCATATATAGGATACCCCTTGCTTTTAAAATAATTAAAAACATCATCATCATTAGCATTAGGATTCTTTTTTATATAATCTTCATATTCATTTATCAAAGTATCTAATAATACTAAATCTTCTTGTCTGTATTCTCTATTAGCTCTTTTGCCCTTCCTTCCATCTTCATATATCCTATATCCCTTCCCTCCTTCTTTCATTTCTATTATATTACCAGTATCTAAATCTCTCATCTTATTACTAGTACTAGGTAGTTTACTTAATAAACTTGTAAATCCCAATCTATCTAATATCGTTCCATTATTATTCATCATCCTTTCTACTTCTTCTCTTTTATTATTAGGTATAACAATATCTCCTTTTTCTAATATAGTTATTACTCCTCCTTTATTATGTACTGGTGCATTTTTATAATCTTTTATTAATTGATATTTATTGCCTATATTCCTAAATACCATTTCCCCCTTTTCTAATTCTGCTACTTCTCCATTACTCAATAATCCTTTACTTGCTAATATAGGATACATGCTACCAGTTAATCCACTCATTAACATCCTATTCTCTGTTCCAGTATATTTAGTTAAATAGTCTGTTACTACTTTATTACTTTCTATTGCGTTTTTTGCTCTAATAGATTGTATTTTTTTTTCTTCTTGTATCTCTTTTTCTATCCTTTGTTTTTCTTTTTTTAATCCTATATTTTGTCCTATAAGACCTCCTACTAGTCCTCCTACCGAAGCTAATGTACTGATTGGATTAAGAGAAGATAAACTAAAACCTCCTTTACCTCCTCCACTTCCTCCTAATAAATTTAATGCACCTGATAATTTAGATGCTCCAGCAACTCCACTCAATGCACTTGATGTCCCCCCAGCAGTTCCTAAAGCACCAGCTGTACCTACCCCTGTTGCTATACTTGCCGCTAACCCTAAACCAGCTCCAACTAATGTTCCTATCCTTTCCCCTTTATCTCTTTGCTTCTGTTTATAAAGTTCTATTTGACTATCACGCATCAAATTAAATTCTTCTTCCGTCTTCATATCAGGCATGTCTACATAATTAATACCTGCCTTGTATAGCTTTATATTACTATTTCTCTTCTTCATAATTACCTAATGTTTATACGATATTTTAATATACATTGTTTTAGCAAAAATAAAACATTTTCTCTGTTTTTAAAAATAAATCTGACTACTACATATTTATCTTTTAACCTATTTAAATTATTATAATAACTATAATTGCTGTAATTTTAAGTATAATAGGCAGTTTTTTTATAAGTGCAACACTTACAGAACCTATAAAAAAGCTGGTTGATGGAATAAAAAAGATAGGTGATGGTGATTTAGATTATAAAATTAATGTTAAAGAAAAGAATGAAATAGGGATTTTATCTCAGCATTTTAATAACATGACAGAAAATTTAAAAGAAGCACGTCAAAAAGAATTAAAACAAATTGCAGTTAAAAAGGAATTAGAAATAGCAAGAAAAATTCAGGAAGCAATACTACCCGGCAATTTTCCTGGTATAAAAAATTACAGGATAATTTCTTTTTATAAACCATCAATAGAAATCGGTGGGGACTATTTTGATATTATATCTGTTGATGATGATAAATTTGGCATTATAGTTTCTGATATAGCAGGCAAGGGAATACCAGCTGCTCTTATGATGATGATGTTCAGTGGTATTTTTAAAATTAAAGCAAAGGAAAATTTTAATCCCAAAACACTTATCTGTAATTTGAATAATGAGTTGATTTCAAGATTTTCAG